>Ga0102865_1000158_pt1 | contig 19594 bp, 17 predicted proteins | sample Colrivmet1449C02_FD_78440 | JGI IMG/M metagenome (GOLD analysis project Ga0102865, IMG submission 78440) | Estuarine microbial communities from the Columbia River estuary - metaG 1449C-02 | ecosystem: Environmental > Aquatic > Marine > Intertidal zone > Estuary | place: USA: Columbia River...
AAAAATCCATTTTACCTCACTAAGGCCTTTGAACTTTTAGCAAAAACCAAAAACCAAAAACTATGGTTGAAATACTATTATTTAACGGAGAACTATGCTAAAGCAATTCAATTGAAATTAGAAAATGTGGAACTTACCGCTTGGGAAAATTTTATGTTGGGCGAAGCGTTTGGCAAGCAAAATCAAAAAAGTATTTCGAAATTTCACATTAAAAAGGCGTTTGAGCAAGATGGTACACAAGTGGTTATTGGCATACAATTGTTAAAGTATTATTTGCGTGATGGCGAGCTAGTAAATGCCCAAAGGATAAGTGATTTGCTTCTAGCAGATTTTCCAAGGAATGGTAATATTGTTAATTATACGGCACAATTAAACATTATGCAAGGCAATTTATCGCAAGGTAAGCAGCGCATGGAATTGGCCTTAAAACTAAACCCAGATGATATCGATGTATGGCTTACACACTTTAATTATTTTGTGAAAGTAAGAGATAAACAAAAGGTGATTTATTGGGCCAAACGAATTCAAGCTAAAAATCCTTCAGCACTTTCGGCTAAACAAGTAGCTCAAATAGTGGACAACATGACGTAATTGTTATTTTTCATTTGAAATGTTTTGCTTAAAAAGATTTTCTTTGCACCAATGGCAATCATCATAACAGACGAATGTATTAATTGTGGGGCGTGCGAGCCAGAATGTCCTAATACAGCTATATACGAAGCAGGTGCAGAGTGGAAGATAGCTGATGGTACAGGGGTGACCGGCAAATACAAATTAGAAAACGGCGCGCAAGTGTCCGTAAACGATATACAACAACCAATTTCTGACGAGGTTTATTATATAGTACCTGATAAATGTACAGAGTGTAAAGGTTTTCACGAAGAACCCCAATGTGCTGCTGTATGTCCCGTAGACTGTTGCGTGCCAGATCCAGACAGGGTCGAATCTGAAGAGCAATTATTAGCTCGTAAGACAAGACTACACATTTAAAAGCAGTGCAAAAAGGGATTTGCCATATTGCACAAATTCCGCTTAGAGCCGAGCCGAGAAGCGGTTCTGAGATGGTGTCACAACTCCTGTTTGGTGAGACTTACATGGTGCTCAAGCAAGAAGGTGATTGGTTTTTTATTAAAATGGACTTTGATGGTTACGAAGGCTGGTTGAGTAAATCAAGTGTTTATTGGTCTGAATCAAAACCTATTGCTATACAAACCGATTTATATTTTAACAGCATAAACGCTTTAACATCTGATGTTATCATTTCTTCTATGGGGTCCGAAATTTTTGTCTCTGTGGAAGAAGGCAGAAAAAAGTCTTTTGACGATTTAGCAAAATCATTTTTAGGATCACCTTATCTTTGGGGTGGTAGGCATTTTAGTGGCATTGATTGCTCTGGCTATGTACAAGTGGTGTACAAGTGTCTTGGTATAAAATTACCTCGCGACGCTTCACAACAACAAAAGGTAGGAAAATCACTTTCGTTTGATAATTTATTCACTGGAGATTTGGTTTTTTTTACTAAAAACGAGCGTATAGTGCATGTTGGTATGGTTTTGGGGCAAGGCTTGATCATACATGCTCATGGAAGTGTGAGAATAGATAAGCTTACCAAATCGGGGATTATAAATAGCGATACGGGCGAGCAAACTCATGAATATCATTCAGCTAAGCGGCTGAGATAAATTTGGGCATTCTATAAAAAACACTCATATTGCAACCTCTTAATTTATGAGTCAGTCAAACGAAACTTGGGGTTCAAGAGTAGGTCTTATATTAGCTATGGCAGGTAATGCTGTAGGTCTTGGTAATTTCTTACGATTTCCGGTACAAGCAGTGCAAAATGGGGGAGGAGCTTTCATTATTCCTTACCTTATTTGCTTTTTATTAATGGGTATTCCATTACTGTTTATAGAATGGTCTTCGGGCCGATATGGCGGTAGATTCGGGAATCACAGTACGCCGTATATTCTAGATTCTATGGTAAAAGGGCGCGTGCTTAAGTACATAGGGGTTTTTGGTATTTTCACCAATATAGCTGTGGTTTCTTACTACGCATACATTGAGTCTTGGACTATGTCTTATGTTTATCACTCGGTAATTGGGACCTTTGACGGTATGAGCCAATCTGAAGTGGCCGGTTTCTTCGCTTCATACACTGATATTTCACAAACTACCACAGGTATACCTTATGAAGCAGTTGTTTTTTACATTGTATGTTTATGTATAAACACCTTTATTCTTTCTAAAGGACTTGGAGGCGTCGAAAAAGTGGCTAAAATCGGAATGCCACTACTTATACTTTTTGGTGTTGTGTTAGCAGTTAGAGGCCTTACCTTGGGTTCTAGCGGAGCTTCAGACGCATTCCCCTTAGCAAATGCTATAGACGGTATTAATTTCTTGTGGACGCCACAATTTGATTCAATATGGAGTCCTAAAGTTTGGCTTGCAGCAGCTGGACAAATATTTTTCACCTTATCTGTAGGTATGGGCACAGTGCATTGCTATGCAGCTTATGTAAAAGAGAAAGATGATATTGCCTTAAATTCACTTTCTGCTGGTTTTATGAATGAATTTGTAGAAGTAGTTTTAGGAAGCGCTATCGTAATACCTATCGCAGCTGGATATTTAGGTTTAGACTGGGTATTGAATAACGCAGGATTTGGTATGGCATTTCAAACTATGCCTTTCTTGTTTCAACAATGGGGTCCTACACTGGCATTATTCGCAGGGGTGATGTGGTTTGGTCTTTTGTTCTTTGCGGGTATCACGAGCTCACTCGCCATGGGTACGCCTTGGATGGGCTTTATGGCAGACGAATTTGGGTGGAGTAAAAATAAAGGTGCTTGGTCTTTTGGTCTAATAGCGCTTATACTCGGTTTGCCTACCGTCTTTTTCTTTAAACAAGGTGTTTTTGATGATTATGACTACTGGGCTGGTACCGTAAGTTTGGTTGCATTCGCCTTTTTTGAAGTTATTTTGTTCTCTTGGGTTTTTGGTATTAATAAAGGCTGGGATGAGCTTACAAGGGGTGCGGATATAAAAATACCTGTCGCATTTAAGTTTATTATGAAATATGTAACACCTTTACTTTTAGGTTGGGTATTCATTTCAAGTTTACCAGATATCTACAATAATATTACGCATAAAGATACCTATAACAGAGAAGCATTTGCGACATCGTATTATGCAGAAAAAATTGGCGGAACTACTGATGAGGCTACGGTTAAGGAAGTTACAGAGAATCAAGTTGTGCTTGGCTTCACCAATACAAAAGTAAGTTTTCTGAAAGCGGAGAATAAGAAAGTAGAAACCCCATTTGAAGATCAAATTGTGTATGAATTTGAGGAAGGCCAAGTACCCTCAGTAATGGTAGGTCAAAAAATTCATGCAGGTGACGAAATAGCAATAGGAGAATTTACCAATAAAGTGTTTTATAAAAACATAGGTAGATTAATGCTTCTAAGTCTATTTGGGTTTATCTGTATTTTAGTTTACAAGGCATTTAACAAACGAACCAAAGAAGGTAGAGCAACTGCTTAACTTACTAATTGTATAAATATGAACACATCAGCACTTATCACCATGATACTAGCACAAGGGCTAGTAATAGGAGCGGCACTCTATTTCTTTTATAAGGTACTTACCACTCCTCCTAAAGCGGAGCCAGATTCGTACTCTGAAAATGACGATGAACCGAGATAAATAGTAATTCTAGTAACAGAGAATGAACTTATTACAAGATGTCAGCCAAAAGCTTCCCAATGCTGCTCCCGATGGTACTTTCGGGCTGTGGATGTTAAGCCAAGTAGTCGTAACGCTTATAGTCTTTATTGGTGTTTACTACATTCTTAAACCTGTGTTTGGTAACAAAGATAAGGAAGATGAGAATGATGAGCCTAAAGATTAGTGGGCTAACAAGAATTAGGCGCTGTTGTTAGCTTATTATTAATCTGAAGGGTAAAGAGACTCGAATGAGCTTCTTTTTTATGTTAATAGTAAGTTTTTAATTTAATTTTAAAGTCCTAATTAACAGGTTTTACTGCACTTCAGACGTTACTTCATCTGCTATATCCGCATCACCAAGTGCTTCTTCAGTGTATTCAAATAACTGTTTTCTGAAGGCGATGATAGTAAAAACCCCGATACTTATAGCCGAATCAGCAATGTTAAAAACAGGTCTAAAGAATTGAAACCTTGTTCCGCCAAAATAAGGCACCCAATCAGGCCAAAAGGTGTCGATAAGTGGTAAATATATCATATCTACTACTTTACCCATAAAAATAGGGGCGTAACCTCCATCTGCTGGGTTAAATTGTGCAACACTATGGTAAGTGCTCTCACTAAAAAATAAACCGTAAAAAAGGGAATCCAAGATATTTCCTAATGCTCCTGCGAGTATAAGAGACACCAATATTATCATCATCGTCTTTGCACCTTCTTTAATTAGGCTAGATATGTAGTAAACAATAATACCTGATGCGATAATTCTAAAAATGGTTAACAATATTTTACCCCATTTTCCTCCCAGGGTTAGACCAAAAGCCATTCCTGGATTTTCTGTAAAATGAAGTTCAAACCAATTGTTAAAAATCATTTTGCTTTCGCCTAATGTGAAATTAGTTTTAATGTGAATTTTTAACCATTGGTCTAATAATAATACTATGAAAACAGTAACAGCAACTAGGGCTACCTGCTTTTTTCTAAGGTCTATACTTTCCTGCAAGGGGATAATTATTTGTATTGATTTTTCTTTGCTTCAATGCTTTGAGTAGTGTGAGGAACTGCTCTTAATCGTTCTTTTGATATAAGATTGCCAGTTACCTTGCAAATTCCGTACGTTTTATTACCTATACGCACTAAAGCCATTTCTAAGCTGTCTATAAACTTTTGCTGTCTGGCGGCTAATTGACCTACGCTTTCTTTTTGTTGTGATGCACTGCCATCATCTATCGCCACATAAGCACTAGCAGTATCGTCTGTACCGTTTTCGTTCTCGTGCTTAATTTGATTTAATAGATATTTTAATTCTGTCTTAGCGCTTTCAAGTTTATTTTGAATAATTTCTTTAAATTCTGCTAGGTCTGCATCGCTGTATCTCAGTGTTTCTTCCATCTTTTTATTATTTAGCTAATTGTATTTTAAGAATATGCGCATCTATATCTATGGTATCCGTTCCAGTGAATACGTCAACACATACTAATTCGTCTGCCAAAATTTCTCCACAAATATATTCATTATAGGAATTCAAAGCATCTTGAATATACGGGTGATTTTCTAGGCTTACTTTGATCTTATCAGTAACCTCAAAATCTTTGTCTTTTCGTAAGTTTTGTATTTTATTAACTAGCTCTCGAGCAATACCTTCTGTCATGAGATCCTCGGTCAATTCAAGATCCAGTGCTACTGTATAATTGGCATCTGACATGATTTGCCATCCAGGAATATCTGCTGTTTTAATCTCAATATCTTCCGAGGTCAGTTCATAATCTTGGCCATTTGCATTAATGGTTACAGAAGATCCGTTTTCAAGTTTGTTAATCGTACCATTGTCGAATTGGGCTATTTGGGCTGCGACTGCCTTCATGTCTTTCCCTACTTTAGCTCCTAAAACCTTAAAGTTGGCTTTACATGATTTCTTGATAATACTAGAATTCCTGTCTATGATCTCAATTTCCTTAATATTTACTTCAGACTTGATTACATCTTGTACTTTTTTGAGATTCTCTGCAAATTCATCACTTAAAGCGGGTATGATTGCTTTACTTAAAGGCTGACGTACTTTTATCCCTTCCAGTTTTCTAATACGTAAGATGAGTGACGTAATACGCTGAGATATTTCTATTTGTTTTTCTAACTCTTCATTTATCAATGCCTTATCCGCTACGGGAAAATCTTGTAGGTGCACAGACTCATCAGTAAACATTAAGTCTTGATACATATTATCAGCATAAAATGGACTAAAGCTACACATGAGCTTAGCGATGCTGGTTAAACAGGTATGCAATGTTTGGTATGCGGCTATTTTATCAGCGCTCAGTTCTCCTTTCCAAAAACGGCGACGATTAAGCCTAACGTACCAATTGCTTAAATCATCAATCACAAAATTTTGAATTGCACGTGTCGCTTTGGTAGGTTCATAGTCGTCCATAGCTTCTGAAACAACCAGTATTAATGAATTCAACTTGGATAATATCCAGCGGTCTAATTCTTGTCTTTCAGGCAACAGAACTTCTGCTTCTTTATTCGTAAACCCGTCTATATTGGCATATAAAGCATAGAATCCGTAGGTATTATGCAGGGTGCCAAAAAACTTACGCTGTGTTTCTGTTAGACCTTCTATGTCAAATTTTAAATTATCCCAAGGTGCAGAATTACTCAGCATGTACCAACGGATTACATCAGCACCGTAATTTTCTACTGCTTTAAATGGATCTACGGTGTTGCCTAATCGCTTAGACATCTTATTCCCGTTTTTGTCTAACACAAGTCCATTAGCCATTACGTTTTTAAAGGCAACGGAGTCATTTAGCATTACAGATATGGCGTGTAGGGTAAAGAACCATCCACGTGTTTGATCTACGCCTTCGGCAATAAAATCAGCTGGGTAATTGGTTCTGTCATCCACTTTTTCCTTGTTTTCAAAAGGATAATGTAATTGTGCGTAAGGCATTGCGCCAGAGTCAAACCAAACGTCAATAAGGTCAGTTTCGCGTTGCATAGACTTACCCGTTTTAGATACCAGTATTACGTCATCAATAAACGGTCTATGCAAATCAAATTCTGGGGTAATGGTATTGCTCGGCATAAAACCTGCTATTACAGCTTTTTCAACCTCGGTTCTTAATTGTTCTATGGAGCCTATACAAATCTCTTCTTCCCCATCGGCGGTTCGCCAAATAGGTAACGGTGTTCCCCAATAGCGGCTTCGGCTTAAGTTCCAATCTACAAGATTTTCAAGCCAATTTCCAAATCTACCTTCTCCTGTGCTTGCAGGTTTCCAGTTGATGGTCTTATTCAGTTCAATGAGTCGTTCTTTTACGGCAGTAGTTTTAATAAACCAGCTTTCTAAAGGGTAGTATAGAATAGGTTTATCGGTTCGCCAGCAGTGTGGATAGCTATGCTCATATTTTTCTACTTTAAAGGCTTTATTATCTGTTTTGAGCTTAATGGCAATTTTAACATCGGCAGTCATATATCCATCTGCAGATTCATCTTCGTCTTTGTAGTTTTTAACATACAAGCCTGAGAATTCTTCCATTCCAGCCACAAATTTTCCGGTTTTGTCTACAAGCGTCAATGAACCAATGCCATTTTGCTTAGCAGCGATATAATCGTCACTACCAAAACTAGGAGCAAGGTGTACTATACCCGTTCCATCTTCTGTAGTTACAAAATTAGCACCGATTACTTCAAAGGCTCTTCCATCTTCTGGTTGATGGTAGGGCATAAGCTGCTCGTATTTCAACCCAACTAAATCAATTCCTTTTAACTCCTTTACTATCTCAAAGGGAATTTGCTTACCGCCTGCAACATAATCTGCGAGGTTAAGTTCACTATTTTTATCAGAAAAATATTTTGACAGAAGCTTGGTGGCTAGAATAACTGTAATTTTTTCAAACGTGTACTGATTATAAGTTTTAACTACTGAATAATCAATTTTTGGACCTACGCCCAAAGCCGTGTTACTTGGCAAAGTCCACGGTGTGGTTGTCCATGCAATGAAAAACGTATTTCCCCAATTAAGGTCTAATCCCATGCTGGCAGGAGTGCTCATTTGAAATTGAGCCACAACGGTAGTGTCCTTTACGTCTTTGTAAGTGCCAGGCTGGTTAAGCTCATGCGAGCTAAGACCAGTACCTGCAGCAGGAGAGAAGGGCTGTATGGTATGTCCTTTATATAAAAATCCTTTTTGATGTAATCGCTGTAATAAGTTCCATACAGACTCAATATACTCATTTTCGTACGTGATATACGGATTATCTAGATCTACCCAATATCCTATTTTTTCGGTCAGGTCATCCCAAATATCCTTAAACTGTAACACATCTGCTCGGCATGCCGCGTTGTAATCTTCTACGCTTATTTTAGTACCAATATCTTCTTTGGTTATACCTAGTTTCTTTTCTACTTGTAACTCTATGGGTAAACCGTGCGTATCCCATCCAGCCTTGCGCTCTACTTTGAAGCCTTTTAAGGTTTTGTATCTGCAGAAAACATCTTTTAGGGATCTACTGATAACGTGATGTATGCCAGGCATACCGTTAGCAGAAGGAGGCCCTTCATAAAACACATAGGTGTCTTTACCTTCACGGTTCGAAACACTTTTTTCGAATACATTATTATTTTTCCAATACGCGAGTACATTTTTTTCTGTACTGGGTATATCCAATTGCTTGTATTGTTGATATATAGTGGCGTTGGCCTTTGACGACATAATCTCTACTTAGATAAAGTGTGCAAAGGTAATAATTTTGAATGCTTATTTCTGAGTAATAGAAAGGAGATATCCTTGAAATCCGTGTCTTTCTATTTTTTTAAGAAAAGAGGAAGGTTGATTCAGTGATTATACGTCTTTCTCGCTATCAAAAGACAAGAGCAAAGCTGGCAATAGTAGCAAGTTAGATAAAAGGGCAACAAATAAGGTGATTGCGGTAAATAGTCCCAATGCTATAGTTCCTCCAAAGTCAGAAAAAACAAATATGATAAAGCCAAAGAATAAAATTACGGCGGTATAAATCATACTCGTACTAATTTCTTTCTGCACCTTTTGAATTGCCAGTGGCACAGAGCCTAATGCCTTTAGCTCCATTTTGTATTTAGTAAGAAAATGAATGGAGAAATCCACGGCTATTCCAAATGCCACACTAAACACCAATACGGTACTTGGTTTAAAATTAACGCCAAAGAACCCCATGATGCCAGCAGTAAATAACAAGGGAATGATATTAGGTATAACTGAAATTAAAATCATTTTCCATGACTTAAATATACTTGCCATAAGCAGCGAAATAATTATGAAGGCGATAGCTAAACTCATTAATAAGTTACTGATGAGGTAGTCATTTCCTTTGAGGAAAATAACACTGGTTCCTGTTATGGCTATATCTGTTTTTTGCGCACTATCTAATTCGGTATAGGTAACTATGGGGTATGAATAGTAGGTGGTGTCAGCCATTTGGACACTAGAATCATAGTATATTTCTTGTATTGAATCAGTAAAGATGTCTTCAGTACTTTTGGCGAAATTAAAAATGGTGTCTGCAGTATGGTAAACCAGTTCTTTCAGCTGTTTAATTCGAACACTGCCAACGTCAGCCATTTGAACACTTATTCTTGCTTTACGGTTATCTTTATCTACTAAACTGCTCAGCATGCCTTCATTGGTCTCGTTCTTGGGCACAGCACTCATGATATTTCCTAAATCAAGTACACTTGGAACAGCATATCTTCGAACATCACCGTCATAGTACGCCTGATTTAAAAATTTCAAGGTTTGTGCTATAGACATCGGTTTACTAAATTCTTCAAATCCAGCTAGCTGACGTTCAAGTCTATCTATATTTATTAATGCTCTCACTTGAGACACACCTTGTTCCTTTTTGGTATCAATAACAATCTCAAATGGCATGACACCATTTATGTTTTTTTCAAAAAACTTAAGATCGGTATATAGTTTGTCCGATTTAGAGATGTCGTCTACCATGTAGCCTATATTCTTTAACTTAGACATGCCTATCAAAGAAGTGATAACAAAAATCAGGGTCACTATATAGATAGTTCGTTTTCTGGTTTGAACTATACTCGATATTTTGTCGATTAATTGATTTAAGAATTTATAATCTAGGTGTTTTACATGTTTCTCTTTAGGAACAGGTAAATAGCTAAAAAGAACAGGGATAAGGATAAGCGAAATCACAAACACCGCCATAATTGCAAGGAAAGAGGTGAGACCGAATTCCTGCAATACTGAGCTACCTGTTAAGACGAATACGCCAAATCCTACAGCAGTAGTTAAATTTGTGAACAATACCGCTCTGCCTACTTTGGAAATTACGCGTTGAAGTGCTTTGATCTTGTTATTGTGACTACGGTATTCCTCGTGATATTTGTTGAGTAGATAAATGCAATTTGCTATTCCAATTACTACAATGAGTGGAGGCAGCAAGCCAATAAACATGGTTATTTTATATCCTAATAATACTAGAATACCCATGCACCACACCACACCGATTATTACGGTTAGAAGGGAGAAAGCTAATGTTGGAAAACTTCTGAAGAAGAATAATAGGATTAATGAAGTGATCAGCATAGAAATTAGTGTGAATTGTACTAACTCTTGCTGTATCATTTTCGACATTTTTGTTCTAATAAATGGCAATCCAGAGAAATGCACTTCTACCTTTTCTTCGGCACATACTTTTTCTATTTTTTCTTGTAATCCAGAAACAAAGGCTACTCGACCTTTGGTGTCAAGTATTTTCTTGTCTAAGGTAATAGCCATAAGACTAAAGTCGCTACTGTCCTTGAAAAGAAGTCCTTCGTAAAAGCGTAGGTTCTTTAATGCGCCAAAAAGACTATCTAGTTCGGCTTGTGTTTGGGGTTTAGCTTGCACAAAATCTTGTGCGTGAAATTTAGAAGTAGAGAAACTGTCTTCTTCATAATATTCCATTACCGTTTCTTTTTCAAGCGATTTTAAATTAGCAATAGAAAGTACCTGCTTTATGTTGGCCGTACTATCTAGCTCATGGGTTAGATCATACCACTTATTAAAAAAAGAAAGCTGATGAATCTTTTCGGAGTTAATGCCCACAACCATAACACTTCCGTCATCCCCAAAAGTTTTTTTAAATTCTTTGTAAGCTAAATTGTCTTTGTCGTCGTCCGGTATAAATTTAGGATTGTCATAAGCCAACTGAACTTGAGAGGCTTTATAACCCATAAGTACTGTGGTGCAAATGAGAAACAGAATTAAAGCTAATCTATTTCTGAGTATGGTATTGGCTATATTTTCCCACATATTAAAAAGGCTGCAAAAGTAGTTATATGGCTTGCAAAAGCAAGTAAGTTAAATCGGTTAGGTTTAATGATTTGAATGTAAATAGGATTATTCTTCGTAATAGTTAAAAAACAAATTACAATTCTTTGATCTTAAGATGACTTATTTCATACCCATTTAAAAAGTCTTTAATTTTCATCTGACGTTTCCCCTCTATCTTAATTTCATCTAAGTGTACCATGCCATCCGTAACCCAAACGCCAAGATATGATTTGCCGTCTGTTACAAACGATCCGATATCATTTGTATGGTGTTCAGGATAAAAACTAGCCTTGTACACTTTCATTTTTTTATGATCAAAAGTACAATGAGCTAGAGGATAAGGATTTAGACCTCGAACGAAATTTACGATATCAGAACCTTTACGGTCCCACTGTAATTCAGTATTAGCGGGATGTAATTTTGGTGCATTTTTATCTTCTTCTGATTCATGCTGCGGTATCTCTTTTAGTTCACTGTTGAGGACTTGTTCCAAGGTTTCAACAATGGCATCAGTTCCCAAATGCATTAGCTTATCGTGCAAGGTTCCTGCATTGTCCTCAGGTAAAATAGCGCAGGATTTTTGAACCAGTAAATTGCCCGTATCAATTTCATGTTTTAGTTTAAATGTGCTAACACCTGTGATTGTTTCTCCATTAATTATGGCCCAATTGATGGGGGCTGCACCTCTGTAATGGGGAAGGAGCGAGGCATGTAAATTAAACGTACCCATTGATGGCATATCCCAAACTAATTCGGGCAGCATTCTAAAAGCAATTACAATCTGCAAATCGGCATGATATCCTTTCAATTCTTCTAGAAAATCAGGGTTTTTAAGATTAGCCGGTTGTAGGCAAGGAATATTTTTTTCTCGTGCATATTCAGTCACCGGCGTTGCAAGAAGTTTCATTCCTCTTCCAGCAGGTTTGTCTGGCGCAGAAACAACAGCAACAACGTTATATCCTTCATCTAAGATACGGGCTAAATGAAACCGAGCGAACTCCGGGTTTCCCAGAAATATAATCCGTAGGTCAGATTTATTTTTGTGCACTAGTGAATACTATTAAATATTCTACCCCAACGTATGCGTGAAAATATATTTTTTGAATAGCGTTTCATGCCTTCAGGACTTCTATGATACAAGGTGTTATTGTCTTCTGGCTCTATACTCATCCAAATAAATAACGCTTTACCCACCACGTGATCTTCTGGTACAAAACCCCAAAAACGAGAATCTGCAGAGTGATGCCTATTATCTCCCATCATAAAGTAATAGTTCATTTTAAAGGTATATTCTGTAATCTGCTTAGTGCCCATGTAAAATAAACCATCTGCCATTCTGAAGTCTGGATTGGCTTCATAAAGTCGAATAGCGGTCTCGTAAATAGCGTAGGTATTTGAATCTAATTTAATGCTCGAGCCTTTCTGAGGTACATAAAGTGCACCGAAATTATCTACCGTCCATTTATTGGTTTTACAATATTCGGGTAAGTTTACGGTTGCATTATAATCGTCTATTACAGGCTGAATACTCACTACACCTGGCGTATTTTTAAGGTCTATAAGATTTGGCTTGGTTAGTTGCATTAAATAGCTTCCCTCACCATTGGTCTGGTCAATCTCAGAAATATTTAACTTTTCATAATCTTTAAATGATAGTGTATTAGACAATTGAACCATATAAGAACTTTGTCCATGAACCGCCACAGCCGTTGCTTTACCATTTATGTACACTTTTCCGTTGACTATTTTTAAGGTATCTCCAGGTATTCCAATACATCGTTTGATATAATTGGTTTTTTTGTCCGTAGGATGCGCAAACGTGTTTTGTGTAATAAGTTCGTAGGGATAGTTAAAAACCACGATGTCATTATTTTTGATATTTTGAAAACCTGGTAATCGGTAAAAAGGTAATTTAAGCGCTTCGGAATATGCTTTTCCGCCTATTACAGGCATCTCTTGATGTACAAACGGAAACGCGATGGGTGTCATGGGCACACGTGCACCGTAATGCATCTTACTCACAAATAAAAAGTCACCTCTAAGGAGTGATTTCTCCATAGATGAGGTTGGTATTTGATACGCTTCTATAAAAAATGTGCGGATAAGAGTGGCCGCAATTATGGCAAACATACCCGCATCTATCCACTCGCCACCCGATACCGTTTTTCTATACTTATAACGGAACATATAATATACCCAAATGGCTACTTGCCAAAATACTAAGTATATTAAAGGATTTATAAAACCAGCGTCTGTTTGTGTAAGCAGAAGTATAAACGTAAGTATGTTTACAACCGTAAAAATAATATAGAATATAGCCGCACGCTTACTCAGTAGTTTCCAATCTTCCTTGAAATTAATTTTCATTTACTTTTTTTTTGTCAAAAATTTAATAATTCTTTCATGGTGTAAACACCTTTTTTACCTTGCATCCATTCTGCGGCCAAAACAGCACCTTGAGCAAAACCCAATCTACTTTTTGCATTGTGAATTAACGTGATTTCATCAATGGGACTTTCATACGTTACTTTATGAAAACCAGCAACATCAGGCGCTCGCTTACTTAGTATTTGCAAATCAAACGATGTTAATTCGGCTTTCTCTCCTTCGAGCAGACCAACGTATTTATTTTTTCTATCAATAGAATCTAGAATTCCCTCTGCAAGCGTAACCGCAGTGCCACTCGGATGGTCTAATTTTTGTAAATGATGCGTTTCGGTCATGCTTACCTCATATTCAGAAAAACCATTCATGATCTTAGCCAATCGCTCATTCATATGAAAAAGAATATTAACGCCGATACTAAAATTGGTTGCGGTAAATAGTCCTTTGTTGTGTTCAAGTGCAACTTCTGCTACTTTTACATAATGTTCGTACCATCCAGTTGTTCCGACTATTATAGGCGTATTCGCTTCAAAACATTTGTGAATATTTGAAACTGCAGCATCCGGTTGTGTAAACTCAATTGCAACGTCACTTTTATCGAGTTCATTCATGTTGAAATCAGAAGAATCTATTACAGCTGCAATGGTATGACCACGTTCTAAAGCTACCTTTTCGATGGTCTTGCCCATCTTTCCATATCCTATTAATGCTATGTTCATCTAATTCAGAACAAAACAACATCTTTTTTTTCATTTAATAAGGGTAAAATAGAAATGAGAGTAAAAGTAATAGCGTCTTTTTTCGTACTCACTTACGCTCAGCTATCTGATATAAACTTGCAGATTCTTTCCTTTATTTGCTGAACTAAATTAAAGCTTTGAAAAAAAGAAGAATAACACCAAAAAAGGGTGCTAAAAAAAGTAATAGCGGCAATAAAATATGGGGTATAGTGTTAATTGTTGTGTTTTTTGGAATCACCGCAGGTTACTATTTACTCTTTAAAGGAAATACAGATGCTTCTGATGGCGAGTATTTTTATATCAAATCAACAGATAACTATACGCAAGTTCTTGAAAATCTTACGTATCATCATATTATAAAGAATATGGAGTCATTTAACTTAGTGGCTACTCAACTTGATTTACCTACCAAGTTTAAAGCAGGAAAATACAAGCTAGAAGCGGGGATGTCTAATATAGAGTTGGTACGAAAAATAAGAAATGGAGGTTGGGAGACGACGGTAGCCAAGCTCAAATCTGAAATGACGCGCGAGCAAGTCATAAACTACCTTGCCGATAATACAGAAGCAACAAAAGAAGAATTGATGGATGCGATGAATGGTGATTGGATGGCTGAGAATGGATTTACCAATGAAAATAAATGGTGCATTTTTTTACCGGATCATTATCACCTTAACTGGGCCAGTCCAGCAGATAAAACAATTAATCGTTTTGTGGAAGAGTATAATAAATATTGGACGGTAAAACGCAAGGCGCAAGCTCAAGAGCAAGGCCTTACCTCCAAAGAAGCTACTATTTTGGCCAGTATTGTAGATGGTGAAGCAATCTATGCTGATGAGATGCCAATTATAGCAGGGTTATATCTAAATAGGGTGCGTATAGGAATACCTTTAGGAGCAGATCCTACCATTTGGTTTGTGATTGGAAAAGGTGAGCGACACAGACTGCGCTATGCGGATCTAAAAGTGCCTCATCCATATAATACGTATCTCAATAGAGGATTACCTCCAGGACCTATTTTTTGTCCAGATAAGCGTGCTATAGAGGCAGCCATCAATCCCAAAAGTCACAACTATTATTACATGTGTGCTAAGCCGGATGGCTCACTGCGCCATGCGTTTGCCAATGGATTGGCTGAACACAACCGTAATGCCGCGGCGTATCGAAAGAGTTTAGATAAGCAGGGTGTAGTAAGGTAGTTTTTAGGGTAGTTGCATGTGTTGTGGGAGTCTAGCATTTGCAGATGCTGTAATAAGTTGATAGTTGTATTTATAAAAATCTTGGCGAATGCGTTCCGCTTGTCCGCTTATATTAGTTGATTTTGATATCATTGCGGTTAGCCATTTTTTATATTCGCTAAGTGGCCTCATATCTGAGGTTTGCATAGAGTTGAAGCTGTTAAAACCGATAGCTAAATATTTAGGTTCGTGTGTCTCCAGGTAAATGCTATTGTTGTCCACCGATAATTCGCATACATACAGATTAAACTTACCTCTAGGATTAGCATTGTTGTCTAATTTTACGGCTAGCCTTGCTTCAGTCATTAGATCGTTCAGAAGATTTATTAAGTCATTATATACCGCTACTAAGGTTTTATGGTCTTCAAAAAAACCACAGTCATAGAAATATTCTACTTGTTTTAAGGTGTTTGATATGGTTTTGTTGGTCCAAATTTCGGTAGATGGGAGGTGAGTGTATAATTGGTTCATCCTGAAGATGATTTTAATACAGCAAACATCCTTATAATTGGAGATAAACTTATCGTAAAACCGGATAATGATGCTATGCACGCAGTAAATAAAGAAACTGGTGAGAGAATCTGGTTAAATGAAAACACGGCATCTATGCCAGGTCTTCTAACGGTGCATCAAGATACGATATGGTTTAGCAGTGGAGGTGTCTTAGCCATAGACGCCAATACCGGTAAAACACTGATAGATCAATATAAAGCATCTAACGGTTCTTGGATATTTCCTGTGGCTCACCATCCCATCAATGGCACAATTTTCACGAGTGATGCTACTGGTTTTTATTGTTTAAATCCTAAATATATGAAGTGATATGAGAAATTACAAAACTCAAAAAATTAAAATGAACGTTTCGATTGGTGTTTTAAGGAAAACAATTATAATTTTTATACTAGGTTTTTGCACCGTTTTTAGTGCTCATGGGCAACAAGTAGATTCACTCACATTAACATACGGCTCTTTTGGTAAGTTATTCAAAACCTATAAAAGCGATGGAAAGGTTATTGCAAAGGACTCTTTCAGAGAGCTAATTAATAGCAACGAAAAAAGTAGCAGTACGTATCAAAAAGGACGTATTACCAAGTTATCGTCTGGCATAACTGGAGTTGTTTCACTAGGAGCATTCCTATATTTTACTAAGCAATGGATAGATGACGATATATTGGTGGATCCACCTCTTGGCTATTATGCATCGTTATTCGGTGTAATTGGAGCCAATATGCTTCATTTAAGGGGTAAAAATACGGTGCAAATTGCTATTAATGAGTACAATGGCAGTCCTGCGTCTTATGATAACCCTTTTCGACTCACGTTAAACACTGGATATCCAACTTATGGTATTTTTAATTTGATTGATAAAGACACAAAAATTAGCCAACAACGTTCTGTAGGTTTGGGAATGGAAGCGTATTTATTCCAAGAGCATTTTGGATTTGTAGATGTTTATCGCCAGTCAAGTGTCACTGATTTTGGTTATACGTCAAGTGGTAGGATGCTATGGCAAGAAAATGGGTATACGGTGATGTCTGGTATAGGGTCAAATTACCGTTTAACTCCAAAGTTAGAAATCACGACTAAATTAGGTTTAGGTGTAACTAGTATTAATAGGAAGGTTTTTTTTGGAGATAAGCTCTTTAAGGAGGAGAAAGATGAGAGGGTATTGGCCAATCAGCTCGGCTTGGGTATACGTTATTTTGCACTGCCCAATTTAGGTATAGGTGCAAATGCAAATTTAGCAACAAGCACACCGTTACTGGGTTTTGAGATAATTGGAAATTTATAGTTTTGTGCAATATGTTTTTTTTATCCTGGAAGTGTAGGAAGCATAATGCAAAACAGATTCAAAAAAAATCCTCCTCAAGTTATCTTGAGGAGGATTTTTAAGTTTATAGGATAAAGAAATTATCTTCTCGTTCTGCGTTTAGCACCATGACTTCCTGCAGGTCTTTGGCTGCTTCTAGGAGCACCTTCGCGTGGTCGTGCATCACGACTTCCACTTCGGTCACCACCTTTATATCCTCCGCCTTCGCGACTTCCACTTCGGTCACCACCTCTGTATCCACCACCATCACGACTTCCACCTCGGTCACCACGATCTCCACCGCCACTTGGGCGAGGTGAGCTTTCTTCGATAGATATTTCTCTACCGTTAAACTCCATGTCTTTAGCAGCACGTTGTAAGTCGGAAGTATGTCCACTTTCCATTTCAAAGAAAGAGAACATTTTCATTATTTCTATTTGTCCAATTTCAGGTGTAGCACCACCTAGGTTACTGTTGATCATTCCCATCAGTATCTTTGGACTCATCCCATCTTTGTTACCCTGGTTTATAAAGTAGCGTGTCATGTTTGATGCAGTGGTGTGCGGTTTACGCTCACTTCTTTCAGATCTTTCACCTCTATCTCTTCTGTCGCCACGATCTCTTCTGCCTCCTCTGTCATCGTCTCTATCGTTTTCTCGTTCACGACTTCTTTCTCTTTCTCGTGGGTCAGAAGTTTTATTTAAGTCTGGCGCATCTCTGTAGTATTCTAAGAATCGATTAAATTCGGTAGATACTATTTTTTTCAACACTTCTTCCTTGGTCATATCCTCAAACATTTCATAAATCTGAGGTAAGAAACTATCGATATGGCTATTGGCTATTTCGGTTTCTTTTATGTTATCTATAAGGTTGAATAATTGCTTTTGGCAGATGTCTTTACCGTTAGGAATAGGAACTTTTTCAAACTTACGACCTATTTTTTTCTCTAAATAACGAAGTCTACTTTCTTCTTTGGCGGTAAGCAGAGAGATAGAATATCCTTCGTTATTGGCTCTTCCTGTTCTGCCACTTCTATGCACATAAACGGCATCTTCGTCAGGTAATTTATAATTTATTACGTGTGTAAGTTCGTTTACATCCAGTCCACGAGCTGCCACGTCTGTAGCAATTAGCAATTGTAATTGACGATTACGGAATCTATTCATGACATAATCACGTTGCGCTTGAGATAAGTCGCCGTGCAATGCATCTGTATTATAACCGTCTTCTGCAAGTCGTTCTGCTACTTCTTTAGTTTCAGCTCGGGTTCTACAGAAAATAATACCATAAATATCCGGAGCTATGTCCACTGCTCTTTTAAGCGCAGGATAACGGTCTCTTGAATTTATTTTGTAATATTGGTGAGTTACGTTCGTATTTGTTTCTTGTTTACTACCTGCCGATATCTCAAAGGGATCGGTCATGTATTTCTTGCTCAGCTTAAGCATGTCTGGCGGCATGGTAGCTGAGAAAAGAAGGGTTTGTTTATCCTTAGGCGTATTTCCTAGGATAGCATCTAAATCTTCTGCGAATCCCATACTTAGCATTTCGTCAGCCTCATCTAATACAAGGAATTCTACAGTCTCCAGGTCTAGTTTGTTTCTTTTTACCAAATCAAGAGTTCTTCCGGGTGTACCAACAACGATGTCACAACCTCTTTCTAATTTTTTGATTTGACTCATGATATCGGCTCCACCATATACAGCTACTACTTTAAATCCAGGAATGTTTTTACTGTAGGATTCTATGTCAGCTGTAATTTGTAGACCAAGCTCACGTGTGGGGCTCAATACAATGCATTTGACTCCTCTTTTAGAGGTATCAATTTGATTAAGAATGGGCAAACTAAAAGCAGCAGTTTTACCTGTACCCGTTTGTGCAAATGCGATTAAATCTTGTTTGGATTCCAATACTTTTGGTATTGCAATTTCTTGAATAGGCGTAGGTTTTTCATAACCAAGCTCTAGTATGGCCTCTAAAATCTCCGATTTTAGACCCATTTCTTTGAATGTACTCATTTTCTATATGTTTAGTATAGCAATAGAGCACATTCTCCTTACCCGACGGGGTAATTTAATTCACGACAGTGGTGCTCCGCTGCTAAAATTAGGTGCAAAGGTAGGCTTTTTTTTATAATTTGACTGACTATCAATAAAATATAGAAAACTAACTCAATGTAATACTTCACAACAACCAAATAATGTCATTAAACTAAAACACTCGATAAGTTAACTTAGCGGGTTTTTTAGTTTATTGATCAGACTAATACTATTATTTTTTGTTGTCTAACGCTGCTTTTACAAATCTTACGAATAATGGATGTGGTTCATCCACTGTACTCTTCAACTCTGGATGATATTGCACACCTACAAACCATGGATGT
>Ga0102865_1000160_pt1 | contig 19295 bp, 4 predicted proteins | sample Colrivmet1449C02_FD_78440 | JGI IMG/M metagenome (GOLD analysis project Ga0102865, IMG submission 78440) | Estuarine microbial communities from the Columbia River estuary - metaG 1449C-02 | ecosystem: Environmental > Aquatic > Marine > Intertidal zone > Estuary | place: USA: Columbia River...
CCCGAAACTACTTGTGTAGCATGGAGCGTTAACTAAATTAGTTATAGCTGTTGCACCAGAATCATAGAATGTTTTAGCGGCTAATGGAGAGCCACTTTTTATCTCCAAACCTAATGATGTTATTATAAATTCAAAATCTATTGATTGATTAAAATCCGCAGACTTGTAAGGCTCTCTAGCTCCGCCATTGAAGTCGTAGAAAAACCCATAAGCATTGGCAGCTATATTTTTAGAAGAAGCATTTATGTTAATCAAAGTTCTTTGATTTGATCCATTTGCAGAATCTGTCACAGAAACAGTTTGCAAATTTGCGCTGTCTTCCCCTAAATAATACTTTATCGTTGTAGCGTAATTCGAAACTAATTCTAATTTTGAACCATCTGCGTTATATGATGCAGAGGTGATTTCAGGAAAGTATATATTTACCGGTATAGTTAAATTATAAAACAAAGCTCCGGCTTCTGTTTCCGAAGACTTGTAAACTACAAATCTAAAAGTTATGCCTGAAATAATCCCATCGCTATCTTCTTCAATTGAATAATAATTGTTAAGATTTAAAATTTCATTCGAAAATTTAACAGTTGAAGTTGCTATTGATCCATTGTCTTTAAAAGCCGTGTAAACGATGTTATTGCTTACAAAAGTTACGTATTTTATATATCTGAAATTATTAGCATATATAGAAACCGTTTCGGAAGTTAAAGCGGCAAAACTTTTATATAAGTCTAAATTGAATTGACTGTCTCTTCTTATCACTGCTATAGGATTTCCATTCGTTACTGAAGGAGTCCCGCATATTTGAGCGTCTTCATAAGGATAAGGTTTGCCGCCATATACGACATCAGCATATCCCGGAGAGTTAACGCTGCAAGTTATCACATTTTGATTTATAACTGGAGGGGTTACTTGGGTTATGTTTACGTATTCATTTGGATCTAAATTTTCTCCTAAGCTTATTAAATCAGACGCTACTTTTCCTCTTACCCCTTGCGAGTCATTGTTTAGTAGCAAAAATGGGAAAAACTCTTCTCTTACTTTTAAATTTGCTAGTTGAGTAAATCCTGCATCTGTATAATAAGCCCCTGCAGAATAAAATATTTTATCAGAAAAATCCTCTAAATAATCATAAGTTTTTTCGGATTTTATTATAAAATTTATAGCTTGAGTTTGTCCATCTATAGCTACTTTGACGGTAACCAATTTCGCAAAAGAAAAATTGATGTAAACGCTATCGTCTCGCATAGTTACGGATTGTTCTATTCCATATTGGTCGTAAAAAATAGTTCTAAAATTACAATAAAATTTATTTATAATGACCACACTTAACTCAGACGCTTCTGTTCTATATTTTGCGCTAGAAGGATTTAGTATATCCGCATAAGTTGACGAAAATAAATCAGTATGATAGGCGCTACTATCAATAAACGACTTCAAACTTTGAGCGGCAATAAATGTTGAATTTATAGAAGAAACCCCTGGTTTGTAATCAAATGAAATATACAGAAAACGGCCAGCCATGCCGAGAGAAGCGAAAGGTTTTCCACCAAGATAATTTGCCGCAAAATAATCTTCCGCTAAAGAACGCGAAGTCTGCTTATCTTGAAACTGTTTGTCTTTGACTTCAACTGCAGGCAATGTAATTATCTGGTCGTAATCGGGGTGACAGAAAGATTGTATGTATAAAGGCATAATTATTTACCATTTAATAGCTTCACTGTTTCGTCTTGCGACATATCTTCAAAATTTAAATTTGGAAATTTATTTAGTTTTCTCAATTCAAATTTTATTTGGCAAGAAGAGGTCTTTAAAACGCCTGGAGTTGAGGCTGTTTCAGGAAGCAAACTGTTTTTTGGTATGGATCCGATTGGCATTTCAGTGGAATTTAATAAAAAGTCTTGTTTAATTTGGTCTTGCGTAAGCCAATTTTTTACAGTTGTTAACTGATCCTTTTCTAGTTCATCACCTAACCCAATCGTAAGGTCTTTTTGACTTTCAATTACTTTTCTGTCCTGAAGAGCAGACCGCAAATCAAAAGAGAAATTTGCCACTACAGTTTTCAAGTCTTCTTTTTTTAATAAACATTTTGTAAATTTAACGTATCTGTTTGCGCTGCCTTCTGGGTATGATATTGTAAAAGTCGCATAAGCATCTACTGAACTTATAGCCCAAAAATCTTTATCGAATTGAGAGTCAAGCCAAAAGGCATTTTCATTTTGAGGAATCCAAGATATCACGCTATTTGATTTAGATGAAACTTGATCTATGACCGCTTGATTAAACAGAGCTTCTAAATCTAAAGGCTCTTCTTTTAATTCCAATTCTTCTTCCACTTCTTCATCAGCCTTTTCTTCTTGTTCAAAAGTTTTTTCAATATTAGATACGACTTTGTTCAATTTGACGTAGTTTGGATATCTAATTTCATAATTAGAGACGTCTCCCCCTTTAAATGTTTGTTGGTCAGAATAGACTTCTCCTTTATAAATAACGCAAGGGTCTAATAACTTTATTGGACTTGGAGCCCCGCCTAAGTCTGGCAATGAGTTAAGGTCTTGAAACAAACCATAGTCTATAGAAACCTGATAAGTCTCTCCGTTTTTAATTCCTGGCATTGTGTATGTAGAATTTGAAGGATTAAAGAAGAAAAACTTATAAAATGTTTCGTGCCCAATTCCAATTTCATACGCTACCACATTTTGAGGAGAGTCAGTCGGCACATCTTTTCCATTATAGTAATCTACAAGATTTAAATAAATAACACTAGACGATCCTGATTTTGCTAAAAGTTTAACGTAAGATTGTTGTATGTCATTATTTAAATCTAAAATAGGCAGCACGTCATTATTTCTAGCAATTCCTTTATTTAAACTTATTTCTCTTTGAGTTGATATCGTGGTCTTAGGATTAAATACGCAATAGAACTCGTCTCTTCTTTTTGATTTTTTTAAGTATCTATCAGGCGTTGATGAGTTTACAACTAAAACAGTATTTCTAAATAAAACAACACTTGTCGTTACGTTGATTTTTCTTACAGATATATCTTGAGCGCAGTTATTAACCAAAAACATATCTGATCCTGCTGGCGAGATTTTTAAATCGCTGTTATTGTTATTGAATATATAATGTCCAGGCGAAGATATTAACAGCTTTGGTTTTTCTATGCTAAGCGCATTTCCATCCAATAAATACATACTAATTGAATCGCTCAAAAGATATGCTTTTTTATTTTCTGAATCATCAAAATTAATAGAGCTATTCTTATAATACGAATGAGGGCAAGAAGAAAAAGTATTATTTAAAAAAGAAACCATGTTATTAGAAGGAGTATCCTCTACTTTCTCAGGATTAATATTTAAATTTTTATAATCAAGTAAGCTGTCTAAAAATAAAGAAACTTCAATTTTTTGAATAAAATTAATGTTTTCTTTTCTTTTGCTTATGTAAAACGATCCCTTTTTGTGGTACTCCATGAAAGAAGCAGAATCCTTTGATATCTCAATCATCCTTTTCGGAGGCAATTCTAAAAGATCCTGCGATTCTCCCAATGCTATATTAAGAGAAGTCGGCGTGTTGTTTTGAATATAAAATTTACCAGACCCTAAAGACGACACGTTCAACAACTTCAAACTATAAGAGTCAAAAAAGTTACCCTCTTCATTGATTTGCGATGATCCGTAAATAAATAATCTATGATTTGGCAAGCTAGTTGTTATCCTAGATAGATCTAAAGATGCAAAGCTTTCGTCTTTTATTGTAACCGCAACTGCTTTTTCTTCTTTGTTGTATTTAAATAAATATGTTTTTCTTGTTTTATTTATTAAATGTGTTATTTTAATTAAAGTCCCAACTTTAAGATTTGGATAATTTGCATTGACTGTTGTTTCATCCGGGCCATTCTTTGATATATCTTCTGCCACGATGAATGGAGACGAGCCATTGATTCCTAAATCTTTAGAAGAAAAGGTTCCTGTTATTTGCCGCGCTGATATCTTAGAGAATCTGTAAGCTTGCAACTGCGAAAGCAAAGGCGTTTTTACAGACACTTTATTCAATGCGCTATTAAATAAATAAAAGCTTCCGAATTCCTTATCTCTAAAACTATTTAAATCTATGTTAAATTTAGAAAAATTATTCAAATAAACAAATTCACTACCGTCATAAATTTCAGAAGATCCAGTTGGGGTGATATTTTTTATATTTTTAACCGTAGGAATTACCGTTATCACTTCTGGGCTGGTCCCAGAAGAAAGCCCCCAAGCCGAAACCCCTGCGGTAAATGATAAAGTTTCTAAATTCGTGTATATTGAATAAGAGGTTGAGTAATTTATTATTTTATTTGGCGCAGAAGAAATAGACGGGCAAAGATTTACAAATATTATTTTCTTTCCAGATATCCATCCCCCGATAGTTTTAGCCTCTGAAGAAGTGGGATTAGTAATAAGTTTGTCTAGGTTTGGTAAATAATAAGTAGTTAATTGATCCGCCATTGGAATTAGAACCACACTCGGCAAAGAAGAAATAGAACTATAATCAACTAAATATTTAGATAAATCAATGTGTTTCTCTTCAATAACTCTCAAGTCTGCGACTTCCCCAAAAAACTCTTTTCCATTAGAGTACGCCTGCATGTATTTAATTATAGTTTGCCCATAATAAACAAATAAGTAAAAAGCATTAACCAAATAATTAATACCATCTCCAACGCCAGTTACCTCCTTCTTTCTTCCAAAGCAGTAAATAGCAGAACCAGCTAAAGCTGAAACCCCATCGGTGGCATAATCTACATAAGTATAATCATCTTCTCCCAATGTAATTTCCTCCTCTTTTCCAGACTCACCTACAAAAGCATTATTAATACTATCAAAAGTAAAAACAGCTTCCCAAAGGCTTTTTAGTGGATGATTTGTGTCTAATTCAAATTGTTGATTTGAAGATTTAATTATTAAAGCGCCACCGATTAGAGTGTCAGCGTTTGCGGTTTCAGACCATACTGAAGAATAAGAAAGCTCTATTTGCTCGCTTGGAGATATTGTTGTAGAATAAGTCGAATTCGTCCCATCGTAAGATATAGTTTGGATATTATAAACTCTTGCCGAAGTATTTTTTATTATAAAAGATCTTGATGAAGAAACTGGTTGGACTACCAAAGAATCTGGTATAATTATTGTATCTATATCTGTTTCGTTTGGTGTTATTATGTAATATGAATTAGTTCCAGATATATGACCTCCTCCGCTAATTGATCTCGCTAAGAAGAATTCTTTTTTATTATAAATTGGATAAGTAAAATTGTCTCCAGTTTTCTTTACTAATCTATTTTTATTTAATCTCTTATTCGATACGGTAGTGACAATGACGCTATCATAAGCAAAATTAACTACTATTTGATTTGCGCCTATTGATGTCGTAAAAGATATTGGATTAGAGACTTGTTGATTTTCTTTATTATAAATCGTTGCGTCTGATTTGTTTTCTACTAATAACCTTCCATTTGCAAAATTGTCTGGATTGTAATTGAAGGACAAGGAATTAGTTAGATCGTATTCAAAATTATGATTACCGTCGAAAGTCGATACATTAAACGCTTTTTTCTCTTGAGTAAAAATCTTGCCATTATAAGAACTTTTTCTAGAATAGTAATCTCTTAGAATGAACGTGTCCAATGCAGAATTATTTATATAAAAGTATTCCGTCTTATCTTCGTTTATAGAGATATCGTTCTGAATGATCAGCCCAGCAGAGTTGGTCGGCGAAAAATCTAAAAAGCTTGTTCTTTCTAAAGTTGGATTTTTATCTACGTTGATATCCTTTCTATATAATTTTAAAGATATTGAGCGTTCAGAAATATTTCCAGCCTCATCAACGTCTTTTGTAGTTTGATTGTCGGTATCTTGTATTAGATCGCCACGACATAAAACTCTTTGGCGATCAATTCTATTTGGCACTATTCTATTTTTACAAATTAAAAATAAATCTTTATTATTGAAATTAGAAACAGGAGGAATTGTGATTTCAGTGCCGCAAAAATCTAAATTTAAAATATTGATTTCGTTAGCAAGATGTTGGGCTGGATCTATTTTGAATTCAAAATGACTATAAGCATTATTAAGAATATCTATTTTTATGCCTTTCGAAGACCCAGCTGTTAATATAGACGCTCTCGCGATTTGATTTTGAGCGAGTGTATTTTGTCTATTAGTTATATTGCCTCTATAAAAATAAATAGGGCTTGTTGTTTTATTTACAAAATAAACAAAAGCATTCTTAGGGATAGTTGCTTCAAGATACACCAAATCAATATACTGAACAGAATCAGAATTTAAAAGCACCATCTGCTCTAAAGTGTCATCTATATCAAAAAATGGAGTATCTGATGGATATAAAATTTTATATATTATAGTTCCGCTTCTTCTCTTTTCTACAGATAACTTAAAATCTTGATTAGCTCTTGGGACAATGAATGAAGATGAGCTATTTGTTATTTTAATATTTAGATTTCTATTTACTGATTCGTCTTTAATAAAATAATATTTATCGCTAGAGAGACCATCTACATTCGCAGCGTAATTATCTAATATGATCTCAGTGTCATCTTTTAGATAAAACACGCTGTCGCTATCAAAATTATCTCCTCCAGCTAGATAAATTTTTATGTCATCGAAATAACTCTTTTTGTCATTGCTGCACACAGTAGGCGTTTGAGTGAAATAATTAAAAGAATCTGGGTCTAAATTAAACGAACCATAAAATAAAGTATCAACAGACAAGCTCTCTTTCGAAGCGTTATAAATAGGAAGCTCTCCATAAGACGCGTATCCATCCAGAGATAAATTTGTATGGTCAATATTCGCAAGCCCTACGCTAGGATAATAAATAGAATCGTCTTGCACAGCTAAATTAGATATTGCAGTAGAATACTCTGTGACTGTTGTAGATGAGAATTCTAAAAATGCAGTTTTATTTGCTGCGATAGATTGGGATGTATTTGGCGAAGAGTTATAAGTTACTGTGATTGAAGAAGCAGAATCGTTAATTACTTTAAATTTTAAATTGTTTGAAGCAGTCTTCATCGGACTGGAGGAGTCTGTGATTGTTATGCTATTTTTTAAATAAATGACGCTACCCTCAGCAGCGTCGGACAAGTCGAATGTAGGAGTCAAGCTTGAGCCTAAAGTCACCGCTGTTGTTGAAGGAGCGCTTGGCCCCTGAATTACAGCTGCGTTGTTAGACGCGACTGGAGTTCCATTTACAGAACACGAAGCCGCATTTACATTCGCAACATAAGCTTCAAAAGGCGTAGTGACACCAGCGAAACCAACAGAAGCGGCTCCAGAAGCAACAAAATAATACCCATTATAATTTGGAGATATTGTAAAATCTGAAGTCTTAGTTTCTGGATTGTTAAAATCTATAACAGAACTATAAACAGGATTGGCTATAGCTTTCGTTGTGTATTTGAAATTAGAATCTACTTTTGTTTTTACTGAAATTGGCTTATTAGTGTCTCCAATTGATACGCCATTGTATTGATTAGAAAGCGAAGACTGGTTATTTAATGCGGCAGGAACAATTCCAGAAACAATTATATCATAATATCCAATTCCATTAACTCCTCCAAAATTGAACACCCCATCGTCTACGTACCCTTGCTTAACATCAGGAATTGCGTATGTGCTTGGCAGTTTTTCGTTTTGAGTCTTGATCAACGTAAGATTTCCAGCCCTATCCTTCTGATAAATATTATAATAATCGCAATCTGGATCAAGAATCCAGTCTACTTTTGTAGGCAAGAAATTTGTTTTCTTTAAAACATCTACATTTTGAGTTGATAACTCAAGCTTTTCGTATTTAGCTATTCTAAATTCATAATCATTATCATCTAAGAACAATGGCAAATTAGTCTTGAATGCCATCATAGATAAGAAATTTGGATGTGCCAAATCAGATGCAGAATAGTAATAAGGAGAAATTTGGGCCGACTGAGCAGATATTTTATCTTTTGTGAATTCAGCGTCTTCGCTTAAAGTTACCCAATCAGCGTAGCTATTTTTAGATCTATATTGCAATTCATAAAGCCACCCGCCATTAAACTTTATTGAATAAGGAAATCCAGCGTCGCCTATCAAAACTAGATCTTTAACATAAAAATTATATTTTATTTTTGTAATCTTTAGTCTTGTTGTTTTGTCAAAACTTATACTATTTTCTTTATTGTTTACTATTTGAGGAGTCCTTAGTTTTGTAAAAGACCCATTGTCTTCAAAGTCGATGGAGCAATTTGACTCGTAGAAACATTCAGCTCCGTCCTCTTCCAGTACGTAAATATTGTTTTCGAAAAGCCCATCTGAGAATGCGTTTATATCACTTCGAACTATGGGAGTTCCTTCGTAATTCTTAGATGTATAAGGGCCATTCGGAAAAAATAATAAATCTCCCAAAGCCGTTTTATTCTCTTCGGTGTCGTCTTCAAAAAATCTTGGTTGAGGCGGTTGAGGGACACCCAGTGGGCTTCTCTTTCCATAGTTGTTATTGTTTACTGGGTTTTCATTAAAGATCCACCAATGAGGAATTTCATTTGGCGAAGTTATAGTATATCCATAAGATTGAACATTGAACTTAACTAAATTAGAAGATATCAAAGCAAAATTATTGTCTACAATAGAAGCCGCTAATGCTGTATACTCTTTAGAAGTTCCAGCGTTTTGATCTGGAATAACATAAGGGTATGTGTTGTTTGTGTATTCTAGTTTTGTGAATCTAATTACTACAGGATTTGTAATAGCAGAGACGCTATATCCATCAACGACATTACTTATTTTTAAAGTCAATGGATCACCAGCAGAGGCGTAAGAATATAAATGATATGCGTATTGCTTTGGGTCTCTATTACTTATTGAAACTTGACCCGCATATATGGCATTAGCCACCACAGAACTAGAAAAATTATTATAACTAAAAGTAGTATTTGTTCCAACTACATACTCTGCTCTGAAAACTTTTTTATAATTTGGATTTTTATCTTCGAATAATATATTCCCAAATGTTGAATCAGCGTCAACAATATACGAAAACACTGTCGTTCCATCATAAGCAGGCTTCGTGGTAGACTCTGGGAAAAATTCCAAAAACTCTAAAGTCTCATCATAATTCTGAATTGGATAGAAAAATTGTTGAGTTCTTTTTGTGAAATCTCCTACATCATAAGACTGTACGCAATATAATTTATCCGCTTCTTCAGTAGATAAGTCAGCGTCTGGAGATACATAAACTCCAGTAGTAAAAGATCTATTGAATTCTTCTATTTGATTTTCATTGTATTTTTCAGTATATATTTCTCTTTCGACGAAAATCCTAGGTTTCACGCCTCCTTTTTTATGAAAAGAATTAGGGTCCGTAGACGCAGGCGAAGGGGCTTCTATTAAAGTATTTACTTTTTCGAATGCTGAAGTAAATAAAGCTAAATAATCTTGCTCAGAAAAAGAAGGCTTTACAGTAAAAGACGAGACATAATTTTTAGTATAATAGTAATTTACGGCTGTTTTCCAATTTTCTGGATTTACATAGTCATCTTTTTTGATTATTCCATTCGACGGGATTTGAGTTACCAATCCATTTTGAATATTTGAAGACTCTGCATTGTATTTATTGCTATCGTAAATGGCGGAGTCGCCTTTGCAAAATGAAATTTCATCTATATAAATTCCTTTGCAAGTAGAGTTTACTACTGTTCTATAGTTTGGCTGCTTTGTTATTTTCGCTGTGTCTATCTTTTGTTGATTTATATAATAAGCCAAAGTCCCATATTCATTCCCATAGTAAGCGTCGATAGGAATCTCTGTATAATTTGACAATGGGCACAAAACATACCTTTCTCCTGTATTTAAATAATTAGAAAAATAATCTCTTGTATATGTCTTTTTCGGTAATGGAAAATTCGGAAGAGCTACCTTATGAGTTGTTATTAAATTATTCTGATTTATTAAATCTAAAGTGTCGCGTTTGTCTTGTATGGATCTAGTATCTATAATTGCCCCTATATCCGTGCTATCTCCACCGTAAGAGCCGTTATCATCGTCTTTCAAGGCAGCCGCCAATTGATCAGTGTAGCTCGTCATAGCGGCAGCAAGGACTTTGAATGTTTCCCCATCCTCCTCATCCGCCACAGCTTCTTGAGCCTTCAAGTCTTGAGCGTATTTTTCTGACTCGATAAGCTGCTGCATGTCGACCAGATCTTTAACATCATTCAATCCGTAAGGAACGCCATTCTGCTGGATTCTTGGGTAGACTTGATTTCCTGCATTTAAAGAAATTGTTACAACTGGAGCGGATTCACTCATTTTATATTCAGACATTACGTAACCAGCAATGCCTTCTCTTGTATTTAATTTATATGTTTCTACATTTACATTTAATCTATAGACATCTTCTAAATTTCCAGTAGCACGTAAAGATAATTTTAAAAAATCCCCTCCATTAGAGCTTTCTTTCGAAGCTAGCAAATTTGTAACGTCTTGAGAGTCTTTTATTTCTATATCAACAGGCTTATCATTAAAAACATCTTTTATATTGCTTTGCGCTAAAGTAAACGAATAATGCGGGTCTAAATTGTAATCGATAGATCCATCTACTACTCCAGAAACTTCATTTTTATACTTAGAATAATCTATTATAGCTTTTCCATCCGCATCGTAATCTGGATATTCCGAAAAGCCGAGAGGATCGCTTTTCCTGGCGATTCTAAATTTAAGAGCAGCGCCATTTTCTATTTGGAATGGAATTTCAAAAGACGAAATATTTTTAGGAACCGAATTCGCGCTATCGTTATATAAAAATTTATATCTAGTTACAACTTCATTAGAATATCCAACATAAGCAGCATCAGTATAAATAAATCCTGTTTCAGGATTATTGGCATTAATAGAAATGCTTGTTTGCTGCCAGTCTTCTGCTGATATAGCTAGTATCGTATTCTTAGATATGAAAGATGTCTTATTTTCCATAATCTCTGTTCTGCTATAAATTTTACCAGCGTAATCCATGTGAGGCATTATGATTTCTGGCTTAGCTTCCAATATGAATGAATCTGTTATATCTGCTAACGCCTCCAAAAATTCATAACCATCTATTCCTTTTACCCCTCTGGTTAAGAAAAATTTTGCCTCTGGCATTTTACCGTCAAAATCTAAAATAGAATATTTTTTGCCAATTATTGAAAAATCAGAAGAAGCGATGTCTTCTAATAGCGGAGTTGGCGGTGAATAACCACCTATGCCATTATTAACATTTTCGAATACAGATGCCCAAAATCCATAAGTGTATTTGGAAAAATCTGGCGCGCCAGCACTTACCGAAGACAACACAGATGTTACAAAATTTTTATTATCAGTTTCTACGCTCATATTATTGTGTCCCAGCCATGTTTGGAGGTATTGGTATAGTTATCGGATTATCATAACTGCTAGCCATCAAATCTTCAAATATATAATCTCCTACAGCAGAATCATAACCCCCCGTATAATCCATACCAGTAGTTTCATCTGTTATTATAGTCCGAACTTGTTCCGGCGTCATTTCTGAAGATTTATTAATAAAACCATTACTCATGGCTCTTAAATAATATTCCATTTGCCTGTAGTGGTCAGAGTACATTGGCGTACCTGCGGAAACCAAAGGAATTAATTTATTAAAATAAAACCTAGGATAGCAGCACCCAAATGGCCTATGCTTACTCCAGAAATTTTGATTGTCTAAAGACACATCTCCAACTATACCTCTAGGACAAGAATTGCCTGTTAATTTATGAAGCAGATAATCAAATACAGCATTCTCATCTGATCTGATTTTATCTTTATCACTAGAAAAAAGCTGAGCCACAGCGTTTAAATTTTCGCTCACTCTTCCTTTCAGCGCGGTTGGGTGATAATTAAATAACCTGCCTTTTAATGTTACTTTAATGATTTCTGATCTTGGCTCTTTATCATTTGCTCTAGTAGTTGATAAAATTTGATATGGAGGTTGGTATATTTTACAACTAGAAGCAAAAGATTTAGGATAGTCAATATTTTTTTTCCATTCAGAATATTGCATGCTAGTATTTGCGCTTTCAATATAGTTATAACCAGAAGGAGCTTCTACTACTAGAGGGATATCATTTGGCCTCCAAGTCACGTTAGCAAGATGTTTTTTTACATTTTTAGATGTTCTAGAGTTTCCCTCCAACGCTTTGCTTGATGTCAGGCATCTTGCGTTTAGAGCTCCCATTATGTCTCCATACATTTCTGGCTTCCAAGCTGAGCTATTAGACCAGTGATACAAATTATAACTCATGAACATTGTCCATTCATTGCTTATGTTTCCTGGAGATACTTGTTTTTTGCCATCTACTAAAATTTCTCCCTTTGGTTTATTATGTATAGAATCTCCGCTTACTATTCCGTCTAATTCATAAACGCCTATTGTTTGGCTAGAGTATTTTGAAACATAATAATAATCTCCGCCTATAAATGTTGTTCCATGTTTATATCTTAGTAAAGCAGGGGCTCTACAATACTCTATATAATTATTTGTATTGCCACCAGAATCTATTACTATATATCTTTGACCTCTAACAATTGGAATAAATACCTCAGCTTTAGATCCAATCATATTTCTATTACCAACTTCATCTATTGATGGACCCATTCCTCTGAAAATATCAACCCCTGTGTTTTTCATTCCCATCGCGTATCTTTGAAAATATAAAACAGAATTTCCTTTACTATCTACTTCATAATCAACCAAAGAATTTCTGTCCGACATCTTTACGTTACTATTTATAAATTTTCTAACTGATTCGTATACAGGATTGGCGCTAACATAGGCTTCATTTTGATAAATTGTTTTGCCTTCTGAGAGAGTATAAGCGACTCCGTATCGAATATAATTAGTAAATACTCTCTTGGCTACGCTGCAATTAAAATGACCAACAGGGTCCATTTGCCCAGCGTCACTGCCCATTTGTTCTGTAGTAGCGACACGCATCATAACGTAAGCGTCTGCTGCGCTTGGCTTCATCTCCAGTACATGCGCAAATTTTATAAAAAATGACACATTAGAATTCGTGGCAGATCCTATTTTTAACCCAAGATTTAATTTTCCATAATTTCCTGGAGCAGGAATTCCTGCGTCTAAACAACCTCTTATTTTAAAAGATACTTTTCCTTTTACTGGGTACTTGAAATAATGAATTTTATTAAATTGAAATATCTTATATTGATTAGTCCGGTCAACAGAGATATTATTTTCATTGGCAGTTCTATTGTTGATTGGATATCTATCTTTATTTGTAATAGAAACGCTTTCGTAAATCTTTCCATCTAAATAAATATCAATAATCATTCCATTTAATAAAGCGTCTGCGTTGTCAGTAAGTCTAACAGCGAAATCTGAGCTTTGAATAAATATAGAAGATAAGCAAAATCTATTTTTATCTTCATTTGGATTCGGATTTGTATTGAACTCTGTGTCTGTTAAAAGGTTACCATGAAACCAAAAACCGGCATTATTTGCTGTTTGAATTACGTTATCTACATCTGATGTATTTACATTGTAAGTCCACAGAAAACTGCCAACACCTTCTGGAAACAGTTCTGGGTATCCGAAATTATCATACTTAATTTTATTATTTCCAAGAGCGTCTTTTTTTGGTTGTCCATTAGGATTTAATTCATATTTTGGTTTAGAGTAATTTGGAGCTAATAAAAATTGCCTTGAAAAGAATGTCTCAAAATCAAATCCATCAACAGTCACGTTCTTATTTGTAAGATTGTGTTTTGCTCTTTGATCTTCTACTCCTCTAAAATAACTCAAATAATAAAATATAGCTTGCTCATTTTGGTCTTTGACGGCATTCTTTTTTCTAAATACTCCTCCTTTTTTTTGTGGGTCTGGAACATAGCTGGGAGCGTAGTTTCCCATTGAAGCTGTTTCCATGACGTATCTTAAATGCCTTCTAGCGGCGGCGCAGATTCCTAAAGAAACAAGAGAAAGTTCTTTCGTTGAGGCCTCAAAAGCGTTCCTTTGCAGATATTTAAAATCTGGAATAAAAGCGGCGCATCCTCTTTGGATCTCAGAGTCATACCAAACAGTGTTTAAATTCGGATCTCCACTAGTTTTGGTTGGCATTGTTCTAGGCTGGTAAATCTCTAATCCTCCCAGTCTGATTGGCTCTGACCAATAGCCATGTATTCTGTCTTTCGTTTCGTCTCTGGTCCCGTCTGCTTTAGTGACTTTGCCATTATTACCAAAAATCCAAGCCATAAACGGATTAGCCACATTCGGCCCTTCGGCTTCTCCTGCCGGAGCTTCTGGCCACCCAAATTTTCCATATGTCATTTTAGGCTCTAAATGAGCATAGAACTTGAACCATTCGTCTTGAGCTGGATAATTAGTGTCTTGAGGATTTCTCAATCCCCTGAACATCGAATAAGCATAATAAAATATTCTCCAAGAGCAGTCTCCAAGACCAGATACTATTTTTTGATTAAATGATAAAGCTAAAGCGTTGTGCTTGTTATGGTTAGGCACTTCATTTATCTTTACTTTTTTAGCTGTAGGAAATGTCATTTTAACTCCACACTCCGATTGAAGAGCCTGTAGATGCTCCAGATCCTTTTAGGCATCTACCTTTAATGTTTAAGTCTCTATAAACTGTTATCATTCTTCTGCCACCTGTGACATTGCTCACTGAAGCGGCTGCACCATTTGGAATTTGAGGAGGGACTTGAGTAGTTTGATTTCCCACTAATGAATTAGGATCTTCAAAAGTCACTCCTAAGATTAACTTTTCTCCATAAGCATAAGGGCTTGATAATATATTTTTTTGATCTTTAAATTCTCCCGGCATTCTTACGCATTTAAAGACTATTGAACTAGCAATTCCTACAAAAATTCCAGCGGCTGTAGCACCAGTTCTTCTCTCAAAAAATTTATTCAACACTCCCGCTTGATTCATGCATAGAATTACCCCTTGTGTGTAATTAATAAAGTTATCTAAAAATAAATTAGCAGTAGCCAATCCTAATTGCCTTATTACTGCAGCAGATAAATATTGATTTTGTACAGATCCTAATCCTTTGTTGCTCCCATTCCAGTCAGCTATCCAAACTACTGGATTATTTTTTTCTACTTTTTGCTGTTTTAATTGATTGTTTGCCATTATTTTGCTCCGGTTACGTATCTTTCTATCAGATTATTATTTACTCCACTTATAGATAATTTTGCTACCATTATTTCATTATCGAAAGAAGGAGTGTAAGACGCCATTATATTCACTATAGATCTGTCACTTAGCGAAGACCCTGTTCTGCGATAGGAAAATCCAGACACATAAGAATTATCTCTGTAATTAATTAAACTGCTATTTGCACCAGTACTAAGATTGAAAAACCCCGAGAATGATTTTATATAAAAAGATGTTTTAGCTATTCCAGAAGCTACACTTGGAGATAAATTATTTACAACCCCAGTCCCTCCAGAGAATAATACCGTAGGAGTCGAAGAGTATCCTGAACCATAATTTATCATATTTATTCCGACAACCGAAGTATAATCTACACTTGTTGTACCAAGCAAAGCAGTTGCTGACGCTGCGTAAGTGGGGCTTCCTCCGCTAAAAATAATAGTTGGAGCACTTAGATATCCATATCCACCACTAACAATCGAAACATCTGACACTTGCCCAAAATATCCAGTCACCCCAGCGTAATAACTCAAAGATATATCTATCGGAAGAGACGACGGAGTAAGATCCCCATAATTAGTCTCGTAAGAATAATTTAAATTCGCAGATCCTATTTTTTCTACGCCGCTTACTAAAGTCTGAGTTGATAAATTATTTATGATGTCTGAATCTGATTCTAATTCAAAGATGTAATTTAAATAAGGAACAGCCAACCCAGTTATGCTAACTTGCTGATTATAATCTCCAGCAGAAGTATTGAGTGTAAAACTAGTAACAAAATTTCCAAGACCAGTGACATTTTGTCCAATTAAAACTTGCCCACTTGTATTAGATTTTACGTATCCAGTATTTATATTATTAAAATAAAAAGAAGACTGCCCATCAAATGACCCAGAAAATAATTGAATTCCACTTAAAGAATTTGTTGTCACGTATCCAGTAATTAATTGTCCAGTATAAAAGTCAGCCGGGATATTCAATGTGCAAGTTGGCTTCTGGCCTTTAATTGTCAATGAAGTGTCTATGTTACATCCTGTAGTTTTGAAATAGAATCTTTCAGTAAAAAAGTTTTGTTTTTGCCCAGAATAAAGAACTTTATCTCCGTCTACAGAATAATCATAAGCTTCTCCAGAGAAAGATGTCGAAATATTTAATTGCGAGTTTGGTAAGTAAGAAGAAAAATACCTATTCTCATGATCAAAAACTTTGCCGCTAACAAAAGAGAATTTGTAAGTTTTATTTTCTCCGCTAAAACCAAATTCAGAAACTCCAGTGCAATTTTGAAAAGATAAACCTAATTCTGCAGAGAACTTATTATCTCGGACTATGTTTCTATATGTATCACCCGAGATTATCATTTGAAGAAATTTGTATTTACTAGCTTTATGTTTGGTTTATTTTTATACGCTAGAGTTTCCATACTCAAAGGTTTAGCTGGATAACTTTGATATGTTAATTGGATATTCAATCCACTCTCACCAATGCTTAAGTTCATCTTAGATAATCCTTTGTTTACAGATATTAAATTCTTCAGAGCAGCGTCTACATAACTGCAAAATAGATCTACAGAATAAGTTACGTTTGGCTGATTGTAAGAAAGAGCTTTCGCATTGTAGTAAGTCTTTAACGCATTGTGAAAAGCTTGAAATGATTGAAATTCATATTTTGGACGCGGTTCAGCTTCGTCACTGTATCCTTGATAATCCATTATGAAAGGATTGTCGGAGCTAGTATCTAGTATTAGGCTTTGAGAAGTTTGATAACTTGGCACTGTTTGGTCAGCGTACAGCTCTCTTATATTCGGAGTTATATTATTAACAAATAAATCCATTGAAAAACCATCGTTCTCGACTACTCTCCCCAAATCTTCAGCGTCTTCTAAGCCTCCTTTAATGAAATTTTTAAATGGAAGATATATTTCTGAAGTAGTTTTACTTATTAATCTTATTTGATATTTAGGATCATTTTGGGCAGGCAAAACTATTCTTTCGAATCTATTAGGCAGATTGTTATATTTGCTGTAATCCACCGGGCCCCCAATCGTTCTAATGTCTTGTATTAATAACTTTCCAAGCTCAGTATCTTGCAAACTAACAAATCCAGAACTAGTTACCACTAATTTACTTATATTTGCTCTCACGACAGCGTCTAAAAGATTTGTTCCTCCTTTTAATATTTTATTTTTTCTAGTTATTGTCACTGCTTGACAACCGTAAGCGGATGGGCCTACTGCCTGTAACTGAGCAGAAGCATTAGATTGGAGTAAATTTGTTTCAGTTGGCTGTATGCAAGTTGTATAAAGTATGGTTTTCGAACAGTTTTGTTTTTGACGAGCCCTATTTGCTTCGTTTCCTGTTTTGATTAATCCGCTGATAAGAGAACACCTTTCTCTAATAGAGTTTTGGAATTCTATTGGATTCAAAAAACCTCCAGAAAACTGAAAGTTAAAAATATTTAAAGACTCTTTGAAAGCGCTTAATAATCCAAACGTATAATTCCCAAGCGGAGAATTAGACAAATCTATTGGAATTGCAGCTTGCAATGTAGCAACAGAAACTGGCGAAAGCTCTTTAAATACTGGAGCGTAAATATCGGCTAAATCTATTTTATATTTTTGATTTACGTTAGCAAATCTGTATTCTAAATTTTGAATATCTTTTATTAACTCTTCGAAAGCTCCGTAAGCAGCAGAGCTTCTATTGACATAGAATCTGAACTTTTTATTTTTAGTCATATCTCCCATTGCTGATTGATATGCTGTTGTAGCTTCCGCACAAGTTGCATCTGCGCTTTCTGTTAATTTCATAAAAGAAGAGAAAGCATTGAAATAATTTGCATTTTGATTAAATATAGCGTTTATTTCTGCTAACAAGAATCTAGCTTCTTGGAATATAGGTATCTTGTATAATTGATCAACGTATACTTTTTGGCTTGGAGGATTAGTTTGGATTTCGTATGAGGCTGAATACGATTCATTTGCTATTGTTCCTTCTCCAGCTGTTATTACATCTGTCCAATAGTGTTTGCCTATAAAATCAGCAATGAAACCTTCTATCCTTTCTACTTGACCGGCTAATTCAGCATTATAAAATCCTAAGCGGAAATCGAGCATTGGAGTCCCGAGGTAGTCATAAAGAATATCTGCTTGGATGTCTAATACTTTAGTGATGGCTTCTTGGAAAATCAAATTAGAATCTTGAGTGAGATATAACTTAGACATCGTAGGATCGTTATTCAAAGGAATAAACCCTAAAGCTTGATAAGCTCCAATAGAATAGTTATATATCTGCCTGAGCCTTGTGCTGTATTTTCCAAGAACAGCCGACATTAAGACTTGATCATAAGTTCTTCCTGTTCCGCAAAAATCAAAACCATTATTTGTGCCGGCAAAAAGTTGAGGAAATGATGTTTGCAAATTAATAGCATAAAGATCTCTATCTCCTAAATTATTTTCAAACGAAAGAGATTTATCTTTAGCATCTTTGTAATAAAAAGATGAGTAGAGTTTTAAATTTTTCTTACTCAAGTCATAATTAAATTCTTGAGACTTAATTACAAAATTATTATTTTGAAGCGTAGATTCTAAAGTCTCCATATCTAGCTTTGTTTGCAATACCGTTTCTTTAGATAAACTTGAGGAGAGGTCTATGCCTTGGATTGTAATAGAACTTAATGCAGAAGTAGAACCAGATGCGCTAGTAGTAGCTGAATCGGCTAAGAAATCTACTACATATGAATAAGAATAATCATCACACCATTGATTCAAGACTTCTTTAAGTGTTCCAGAGTAAGATTTTTTTATTTTACCTTTAGATTTGTCTTGAAGGGTTCTAGTGTCCACCCCATTCGCAACTCGGCCTCCGCTTGCTAACGGCACAGTAGTAATTTTTATACCAAGAGCTTCCATAGCGGCAAGCAAGGTTTTAAATGAATACAGAACTTCAGAAGAATTGCATGGAGCGTCTTTGAAATCTTCTTCACCAAGAATGATGACCGCTCCGTATCCATTGGCTATAGTTTTATCTTTTTGCCCTTTAATAATAACGTAATTTGATTTTGTAGTAGATTTTGAATCATC
>Ga0102865_1000161_pt1 | contig 19238 bp, 16 predicted proteins | sample Colrivmet1449C02_FD_78440 | JGI IMG/M metagenome (GOLD analysis project Ga0102865, IMG submission 78440) | Estuarine microbial communities from the Columbia River estuary - metaG 1449C-02 | ecosystem: Environmental > Aquatic > Marine > Intertidal zone > Estuary | place: USA: Columbia River...
GCGATGCGGAAGACGACGTCCTCGCCGTTGGTGATGCCGCCCTGCGTGCCGCCGGAGCGGTTGGTCGCGGTGCGGATGCGGCCGCTCTTGCGGACGAACACGTCATTATGCGCGCTGCCGCGCAGGACCGTGCCGGCGAAGCCGCTGCCGATCTCGAAGCCCTTGGTGGCGGGCAGGGAGAGCATGGCCTTGGCGAGGTCGGCCTCGAAACGGTCGAAGACCGGCGAGCCGAGTCCGGCCGGCAGGTTCTCGATGACGCAGCAGATCACGCCGCCGACGGAATCGCCGTCGGCGCGCGCCTCACGGATGAGCGCGTCGATCTTCGCGGCGGTGGCGGGGTGGGGGCAGCGCGTGGGCGTGGCCTCGACCTGTTTAAGCGTGGGCGCCTTGGGTGCGGCGGGCATGCGGATGTCGCCGACGCTTTCGACCCACGCGATGATGCGGGCGCCGCAGGCGTGCTTGAGCACCGTCTTGGCGACGGCGCCGGCGGCGACGCGCGCCGCGGTCTCGCGGGCGGAGGAACGGCCGCCGCCTTCGACGGCGCGGATGCCATACTTGGCGTCGTAGGTGTAGTCGGCGTGGGAAGGACGGTAGGCCGCCTTCATCTCGGCGTAGGCCTGCGGGCGCTGGTCACCGTTACGGATCACGATGGCGATGGGCGAGCCGAGCGTGAGGCCGTCGGGCGAGACGCCGGAGAGCACCTCGGGCGCGTCGGCTTCCTTGCGCTGGGTCGTGAGGGCGCTCTGGCCCGGGCGGCGGCGGTCAAGCTCACTGCGCAGGAAGGCCGCGTCGAAGGGCACGCGGGGCGGGCAGCCGTCGATGACGACGCCGAGGGCGGGCCCATGGCTCTCGCCGAAGGTGGTGATGCGGAAGCTGTGTCCGTGGATGTTGCCCATGTGGTGAAGGTGTTAAAAAATGAACGCCGCCGAGCCGGTGGGCTGGGCGGCGTCCGTTTGGCGGTTCCGCCCCGGCGCTTAGCGCAGGTTGGAGGTGATCTTGGAGACCAGCTGCTGGCTCTCCGGCAGGTTGCCGAAGGCGCCATACTTGACCTTCACCTGGGTGAAGACGGCCTTGGTCTCGGGATCTTCGGCCTTCTCGATGGTGATCTTGATCTCCAGGTCGCCGATGGTGCGGGCGTAGACGATGACGCTGTTCAGCTCCTTGTTGGCGCCGCGGTCGTCGGTCTCGCCGGTGCGAAGGGTGCCGGGCATGGCGTCGATGGTGCGCTTGACGGCGTTGAAGACGGCCTCGGTGTCGGAGGTATAGCGGGTGGTCAGCACGCCGGTGACGTTGGAGTAGGAAGCTTCGCGGTTCTGTGAGTTGTCCACGCCGATCTGGGTGGAGCATCCGGCGAGGACGAGGGCGGCGAGGAGGGCGAGGGCGGTTTTCATGTGCAAAGGACGTGGTTGAGTGGTTGGACACAAAACACAGCCGGCGGCCGTTGGCAAACAGTTTCGCCCTCGCCTCGCGGCCCCGCGCCGGCCGAAATCGTAGTGGAAAAATCATTACAAACCCGGCCCCGGACCGGCGCGGCCGGATCGCCCAGGGGCGGCCGGGCAGGGGGCCGGAAGCGGCGAAAAGCTGATTTCGGCCAATAAAATACATAAAACACTGAAAGGGAGTCACTTATGTATAATTAAGATTGAAAACAGTCATTTAAACGCAATGGCCGCGCTGTGAACAAGAAAATGGCGGGATAGGGGGCTAAATTCTTGACCAGTGGGGAGCGGTGGGGGAAAGTGGGTGAACTGGGGGAACTCCCCCATACGCAATGTCTATTGGCGCCAACAACGGTCTCTTCACCGGCATCCACAACGGAAAGTTGGATGAGAAGAACCGTGTCACCATCCCGGCGGCCTGGCGTTTCGACGCGGAATCCACCTTCCTCGCGATGTATCACCCCGCGGTCGCCGCGATCGTGGTGTTCCCGCCGTCGATGGCCGCGCGCATCCACGACGCCGCGCTGCAGGTGACCGTCAGCGATCCGGTGAAGATGGACGCGCTCAGCCTGCTCGGCGCGAACAGCATCCAAGTCACGTGCGACAAGGCCGGCCGCATCACGCTCAACGACCACATCGTCAAGGAAGCGCGCCTCGAGCGCGAAGTGATCTTCCGCGGCGCCTTCACCACGTTCCAGCTCGTCTCGCCGACGCCGCCCAAGGCCGACCGCGATTCCGAGTACGCCAAGGAGATCCTCCGCGCCCTGCGCGAGCTCGGCCTGTGATGCGTATCCGGAAGTTACTTACACTGCTCACACCTTATTCACAGACCGCCGCATGACCAGCCACGTCCCAGTCCTGCTCGAGGAGTGCCTGACGCTCCTCGCTCCGCTGGACGGGCGCGCCTACCTGGACTGCACCTTCGGCGGCGGCGGCCACACCGCGGCGATCCTCGCGCGGGCGCCGGGCTGCTCGGTCGACGCGATGGACCGCGATCCCGCGGCCGGCGAACGTTCCGCCGCGCTGCTCGCCGCCCATGCCGGCCGCCTGCGTTTCCATTCCGAAAATTTCCGCCACCTTGACCGCGTTCCGGGGCGATTCGACGGTGTTCTGATGGACATTGGGGTGTCCTCATACCAGTTGGATGTCCCGGAACGCGGTTTCTCCTTCCGCTTCGACGCGCCGAACGACATGCGCATGGACACGCGCGTCGGCCGCAGCGCCGCCGAGTTCCTCGAGCGCGGCGACCGCGCCGAACTCGAACGCGCCGTCCGCGACTACGGCGAGGAGCCCCGCTGGTTCCGCGTCGTCAACGCGATCGTCGCCGCCCGCGGCACCGGCCGCCTCGCCCGCACCGCCAGCTTCGCCGAACTCGTCGCCGAAGCCGCGCCTCCCGCGCCCGGCCCCCGCGGCCCGCACCCGGCCACCCGCACCTTCCAAGGCGTCCGCATCGCGGTCAACGACGAGCTCGGCGCCCTGGCCGACGCCCTCCCGCTCGCCTTCGGCAAGCTCAACGCCGGCGGCGTGCTCGCCGTCATCTCCTTCCATTCCCTCGAGGACCGGATGGTGAAGCGCTACATGAACGAGGTCGCCGGCCGCCCCGTCGACCGCGACGACGCCCGCAACCAGGACGACCGCGTCAAGCAGGCCGATCTCCTCACCCGCAAGGCCGTCCAGCCTTCCGAGGACGAACAGCTCCGCAACCCCCGCAGCCGTTCGGCGCGCCTCCGCGCCGTGCGCCGCCTCGCCGCATGAGCCCGCGCTTCCTCACCTGGGCCTGCGTCCTCGCCACGGTGGCGGCCTTCGCCGTGGGCACGATCAACATCATGCGCCTGCGCGTCGAGGCCGACACGATCGGCAGCCGCATCCAGCGCCTCGAACGCGACACCTCCCTTTCTAAGAAGGATTACGACAGCGCCCGACGGCAGGCCCAGCAGACCGTCGACATCCTCTACCTGCAGCAGCGCATCGGCGACGCCCTCAAGCCGCCGGTGCCCGAGCAGGTCGTCTGGATCCGTATCAACCCTTCGGCCGCGTCCCCGGTCACCCTTTTCTCCGCGAGCCCCCGGATGACGGCCCGCGAAATCGCCTTCCTCGGTTCGGGAGGGCAGGGAGGACCCGGCGCGCGATGAGCCTGCCCCACGCCAGGCGAACGCGCTACCGTTTGCTGGCATGGGTCGTCCCCTTCTGCTTCCTGGCCGTGGTCACACGGCTGGTCTGGTTGCATTGGGTCGACGCCCCTCGTCTGCGCGCGGAGGCCTTGCAGGCCCGTCGCGTGCTCCAGGAGAAGCCGTGCCGCCGCGGTGACATCCGCGACGCGCAGGACAACCTGCTCGCGCTGTCCGAAGATGTCTGGGACATCGGCGTGGACCCCGACGTGCTCACCAAGGCCGACCGCGAACGCGCGGCCGAGGTCGCGGTCGCGCTCGGCCTGCCCGCCCTCAAGGTCCGCCAGGCCTTCGACAACACCGTCCGCACCGACTCCGCCGGCGAGGAGCATGTCATCCGCTGGACCGTGCTCGCGCGCGAGGCCGGCGAGGACGTGGTCAAGCGCGTCAAGGCGCTCGGCATCAAGGCGCTCCGCGCCGAACTGAAATACCGCCGCAGCTACCCCAAGGGCCAGCTCGCCGCGCACGTGCTCGGTTACGTTAACAAGGAGGGCATCCCCGCCGCCGGCATCGAGAGCGTCATGAACTCGCTCCTCGAAGGTCAGAAGGGTTGGATCGAATCCGAACGCGACGGCCGCCATCGCGAGCTCACGAGCATCCGCCTGCGCGAGGTCTCCCCGGTCGACGGCAGCACCGTCGTGCTCACGATCAACAGCCTCATCCAGAAGACCTGCGAGGAGGCGCTCGCCGCCGCCGCGGCCCGCTACAATCCCAAAGGCGCGGTCATCATCGTCAGCGAGCCGCGCACCGGCCGCATCCTCGGCCTCGCGAACTGGCCGACCTTCGACCTGAACCGTTTCTTCGACCCGCAGGCCGCGCCGATGGACAGCCAGCGCAACCGCGCGGTCTCCGACGTCTATGAGCCGGGCTCGGTGTTCAAGATCGTCGCCGTCGCCGGCGCGCTCGAAGAGCGCCTCATCACGCCTAACTCCATCTACGACTGCGGCGCGACGAGCGTACCCTACCGTGGGCGCATGGTCTCGCTCCCGGCTGACTCGCACGCCATCGGCTCCGCCGATATCCGCCAGATCGTCCGCGAGTCTTCGAACCGCGGTACGGTCCAGGTCGGCATGCAGTATGCCGAACGCTTCGGCGAGGACCGCTTCTTCGGCCTGATCAAGTCGTTCGGCTTCGGCGCCCCGACGGGCCTGATCACCGGCGCCGAGGTGCCCGGCCTGCTCATCCCGCCCAAGCGTTGGGACGGGCTCACGATCTCCCGCGTCCCGATGGGCCACTCCGTCAGCGTCACCGCGATGCAGATGCACATGGCGATGTCGGTCGTCGCCGCCGACGGCCTGCTGATGCAGCCGCAGCTGGTGCTCCGCGTCGAGGACCCGAAGACGAAGGCCACCGTGCTCGACTACGCTCCGCGCTCGCGCGGCCGCGCGATCACGCCCGCGACCGCCGCGCAGCTCGCCACGCTCCTGCGCGCCGTCTGCGGCAAGGGCGGCACCGCCCCGATCGCCGACATCCCGGGCTACGAGGTCGCCGGCAAGACCGGCACGACGCAGAAGATCGTCAACGGCCGCTATTCCACCGCCCACCACGTCGCCTCGTTCGCGGGCTTCTTCCCCGTCGGCGACCCGAAGCTGGCCATCACCGTCATCATCGACGAGCCGCAGGGCGAAGGCGTCGGCTACGGCGGCAAGGTCTCCGCCCCGATCTTCCGCGAGGTCGCCGAGAAGTGCATCCGCTGGCTCGACCTCCCGCCCGTCTCCACCCATCCGCGCGGCCCCGTGGCCGACCTCGGCCGATGACGCCTCCGCCCGCGATGATGCCCGCCTCGATGGAACGTCCGACCTTCAACGCGCTGCTCCAAGGGCTGCCCGTGCTCGGCCGGACGGGCGACGGTTCGGTGCGCGTGACCACGATCGTGACGGATAGCCGCCGCGTGATCCCGGGCGCGCTCTTCTTCGCCCTCCCGGGCCTGCGGGCCAACGGCCACGCCTTCCTCGACGACGTGATCGCCCGCGGCGCCGCCGCGATCATCTCGGGTGAGCCGGTCGCCGGCCTGCCCGCCGTCGCCGCCGCCCAGGTCGCCGATCCGCGTCGGATGCTCGCTGAGATCGCCCGCCGTTTCTACGGCCGTCCCGAGGAGGCCTTGCGCCTCGTCGGCGTGACGGGCACCAACGGCAAGACCACGGTCTCGACGCTGCTGCGTCACCTGCTCCAGGACGACGGTTCGCAGTGGGGCCTCGTCGGCACGGTCCGCTACCACCTCGGCCGGCGCACCATCCCTTCTTATAAGACGACGCCCGATTCGGCCGACCTCGCCGCCTTCTTCCGCCAGATGGCCGACGCGGGCTGCGCCGGCGCCTGCCTCGAAGTCAGCTCCCACGCCCTCCACCAGGAACGCGTCCACGGTTTCCGCTTCGAGGTCGCGGCCTTCACGAACCTCACCCGCGACCACGTCGACTACCACGGTGACCTCGCCGCGTACCTCGACGTCAAGACGATGCTCTTCGACGGCCGCAACGGCGCCGTGCCGGACGTCAGCGTGATCAATGTCGACGACCCGTCCGGCCGCGTGCTCGCCGAGGCGTGCCGCCGCCGCGGCGCGGTGCTCACCTTCGGTCTCTCGGCCGACGCCGACGTCCGCGCGACGGACCTCGCCCTTGATACCGGCGGCGCGGTCTTCACCGTCCGCCACGCGGGCCGCGCCGCGGTCTTCAAGTCGACCCTGCCGGGCGACTACAACGTCTCCAACGTCCTCTGCGCCCTCGCGATGGCCGCCGCGCTCGGCCGCGACCCGCTCGCCCTCGCGCCGGCGCTGGCCGCCTTCCCCGGCGTCGCCGGCCGCATGGAGCGCGTCGAAGCCGGCCAGGCTTTCCCCGTCTTCGTCGACTACGCGCACACCGATGATGCGCTCCGCAACGCCCTGCGCATGCTCCGCGACATCACGCCCGGCCGCGTGCTCTGCGTCTTCGGTTGCGGCGGCGACCGCGACCGCGGCAAGCGCCCCGCGATGACCCAGGCCGTCGCCGACCTCGCGCACCTCTCTTGGGCGACCGCCGATAATCCGCGCAAGGAGCCGCTCGACCGCATCTTCGCCGACATGCGCGAAGGCCTCGGCCCGCTGCCGACCGTCGAATTCGTCGCCGATCGCCGCGACGCCATCGGCCGTGCGCTCGCCGCCGCGAAAGCCGGCGATTGCGTCGTGATCGCGGGCAAGGGACACGAGACGACCCAGGAATTCGCCGACACGGTGGTCCCGTTCGACGACCGTCAGGTCGTCCGCGAGATCCTCGAGCTCCGGAGGGGCGTCTCCGCATGAGCCCCGCTTACGCCGCTGCCGCCCTCGCCGCCTGCACGGACGGACGCTGGACCCTGGCGCCCGCCGGACCGGTCGCCGGTTTCGGCATCGACACGCGCGCGCTGCGCGCCGGCGAGATGTTCGTCGCCGTGCGGACGGAGCGCCGCGATGGCCATGATTTCCTCGCCGCCGCCCGCGCCGCGGGCGCCGCCGGCGCCTTGGTCGGCCGGCCCGTCGCCGATCCGCTCCCGCAGCTCGTCGTCGCCGACCCGCTCATCGCGTTGCGCCGCGTCGCGGCCCGCGCCCGCGGGGCCTTCCCGGGCGTCGTGATCGGGATCACCGGCAGCGTCGGCAAGACCTCGACCAAGGAACTCCTCGCCGCGTTGCTCGGCGCCGAAGCCTTCGCGACCGAAGCCAACCTCAACAACACCATCGGCGTGCCGCTGATGCTGCTGCGCGCCGACCCGGCCCGCCACCGTTACGCCGTGATCGAGGCGGGCATGAGCCTGCCGGGCGAACTCGGCGTCTCGGCCGAAGTCCTCCGCCCCGATATCGCGATCGTCACCGCCGTCGCGCCCGTCCACCTCGAAGGCGTCGGTTCGCTCGCCGGCATCGCCCGCGAGAAGGCTGCGCTCGTCGGCGCCCTCGCTCCCGGCGGCCAGGCCGTGCTGCCCGTGGCCTTGCTCGCCTGGCCGGATTTCGCCGCCTACGCGGACCGCTCGGTCGCGGTGGCCTTCGGTGATGAGCCGCTGCCGGCGGTCGCGCCTGCGCGTCTCGTCCGCGCTGCCTTCGGCGTCGCCGCCGACGGCGGCCGCACGCTCGTGCTCGACGGCGAGACCTTCCCGCTTGGCCCGCTCTCCGACGGCCTTGCGCGCAATGCCGCGCTCGCCGTCGTCGCCGCGCAGCTGGCCGGCCGCTCCTCGGCCGAACTCACCGCCGCGCTCGCGGCCTGGGCGCCGCCGGCCGGTCGCGGCAGCGTGCACGTCGACGGCGCGCGCACCTTCACCGTCGACTGTTACAACTCCAGCCCGGCTTCGCTCCTCGACGCCGCGCAGGCCTTCGATCGCCGTAGCCGGGCTTCGGCGGAACCTCGTCTTTTCGTGCTCGGCGGCATGGCCGAGCTCGGCCCCACCTCCGCGCGACTCCACCGCGACTGCGGCGCGCAGCTGCCTCTCCGTCCGGACGACCGCGTGGTCGTCTTCGGCGGCGATGCGGCGGCGTTCCTGCAGGGAGTCGCGCACCCGGAGGCGGGCTTCGTCGCCGCCACGATCGAGGAGGCCGCCGCCCGCGTGGCCGCCCATCGCGGCCATGTCTTCCTCAAGGGCAGCCGCTCGTTCGCGCTCGAACGCTGCCTGCCTCCGAACCTGCGCGCCGCGCTCACCTTCCACTAGGATGCTTTACCGTCTCAGCGAACTCGTCCACGCCTGGGGGCCTTTCCGCCTCTTCGACTACATCACCGTCCGCGCGATCCTCGCCGGCGTCACGGCGTTGCTGCTGGGCATGCTCTTCTCCGGACGACTGATCGGCGTGCTCGCGCGCCTGCGTCAGCCCGAGCGTTCCAAGGCCCTCATGGGTGACCTCGCCAAGGAAGGCGGCAAGGTGCCGACCATGGGCGGGCTGATCATCGCCGCCGCGACCATCCCCGCCGTGCTCCTCTGGGCGCGTCCGGGCGTCCTCGTCTTCGCCTCGCTCTGGTGCCTCGTCGGCATGGGCCTCGTCGGGCTCTATGACGACTGGCTCAAGGTCCGCCACGGCAGTTCCGACGGCATCTCCGCCCGCTTCAAGCTCGCGGGCCAGGGTTTCGTGGCGCTCACCGCCTTTGGCATCGTGTTGCTCGACCCCGCCTACCGCGAAGGGCTCGCCGAGATCTGGCTCCCCGTCCTCAAGGAGCCGCTGTGGTCCGCCGGTTCGCTCGGCTGGCCGCTCGCCGCCTGCCTCGCCGTCGCGGGGGCGTTCTTCATCCTCGTCTGCGTCGGCTGCTCGAACGCCGTGAACCTCACCGACGGCCTCGACGGTCTCGCCATCGGCTGCGTGCTCATCACGACGGCGATCCTCGGCGCGGTGGCCTACCTGGCCGGCCACGCGGAGTTCGCCTCCTACCTGCGCATCCGCCACGTGGCGGGCGCCGGCGAGCTCGCGGTCTTCTGCGCGGCGCTCTTCGGGGGCAGCCTCGTGTTCCTCTGGCATAACGCGGCGCCGGCGGAGATCTACATGGGCGACGTCGGCGCGCTCGGGCTCGGCGGCGCGCTCGGCGCGGTCGCGTGCCTGATGCGTCAGCCCTTCCTGCTCGCCATCGTCGGCGGCGTGTTCGTCGTCGAAGCCGTCTCGGTCATCCTGCAGGTCGCCTACTTCAAGCGCACGGGCGGCAAGCGGCTGTTCCTGATGACGCCCATCCATCACCACTTCCAGAAGAAGGGCTGGCCCGCGACGAAGGTCGTGGCGCGCTTCTGGATCCTCTCGCTCCTCTGCGGCCTGCTCGGCCTGCTCTCCCTCAAGCTGCGATGAGCGAGTTCCCCGAGTCCCTCCGTCGCCGGCTTGCCCGGCCCGCCGCCGTCTTCGGCGAAGGCGTCAGCGGCCGTTCCGTCGCCGACTCGCTCGCCGCGGGCGGTTTCGCCTCGGTCATCTACGACGAGCGCGGGGAGAACCGCGTGTTCGGACCCGAGGAGGCCGCGCGTCACGACCTGCTCGTCTACAGCCCAGGCTTCGCGCAGACGCACCCGTGGCTGCTCGCCGCCCGCCGCGCGGGCCTGCATTGCCTCACCGAGCTCGATTTCGGCGCGCTGCTCTGGACGGGCCCGGCCGTGGCCATCACCGGCACCAACGGCAAGACGACCATCACCGAGTTCCTTTCGTTCGCGTTCAAGCGCGCCGGCCTCGACGCCATCGCCTGCGGCAACGTCGGCCTTCCGCTCACGTCGCTGCATCGTACCGTCTCCAACGGTTCCTTCCTCGCGGTCGTCGAGGTCAGTTCCTTCCAGGCGGAGGATCTCCGTCACTTCACGCCTGAGGCGGTGCTGTGGACCAACTTCGACGAGGACCACCTCGACCGTCACGGCGAGCTCGAGAGTTATTTCCGCGCTAAGTATCGCCTCATCGAGCGCATGATGCCGGGTGGCATCCTCGTCGTCGGCGAATCCGTCGTCGCCGCCGCGCGCGCCTTCGGCATCGAGCTGCCCGCCGAGACCCTCGTGGCCACGCGCGCCGAAGTCACGGACACCGTGCCGGCCGGTTCGGTGTTCGACAGCTGGCCGCAGCGCGAGAACTGGGCCCTGCTCGTGAAATATTGGCAGGCCCGCGGCCTGCCGCTCCGCCAGCTCGAGGAGGCGGCCCGCCTCTTCCGCATCCCGCCGCACCGCCTCCGCAAGGTCGCGGAGAACAAGGGCGTCGAGTTCTGGAACGACTCCAAGGGCACCAATTTCCACGCGGTCGAAGCCGCGCTCTCGCAGTTCAGTGTCCCCGTCCGTTGGATCGGCGGCGGCAAGTGGAAGGGCGGGGACCTCGGCCGGTTCGTCCGCCGGATCGCCCCGCTCATCGAATCCGCCTACCTGATCGGCGAGACCGCCGAGGAGCTCAAGCGCCACTTCGACGAGCTCGGCAAGTCCGCCCGCTGCTATCCCGCCCTGCAGGACGCCGTCGTCGGCGCCGCCAAGGATGCGCACGGCCCCGCCGTGATCCTGCTCAGTCCGGGCTTCTCCAGCTTCGACCAGTTCCGCGGCTACGCGGAGCGCGGCCTCGTCTTCGAGCGCGCGGCCACGGCCCTCGCCCAGCGTTCCTGATTTTCTCACACCAAACCCACCCAGCCCAACACCCACACCACCCATGCGTCCCATCATCACCGTCACCGCCGTCGTGCTCGTGCACCTCTGCGTCATCGCCGTCCTCGTCGGCGTCAACGGCTGCCGCAGCACCAGCGGCTTCGAACAGCCTGGCGACACCGCCGCCTTCTCCGGCGGCGCCCGCCCGGTCGCGTCCGCGCCGTCGGCCGTCGCGCCGGCTCCGGCCGCCGTGCCTTCCGACCGTCTGCCGACCCCGGCGCCGACCAAGCTCGCCACGAACGGTCCGGTCGGTCCGGGTGGCAAGCGCACCGTCGTCAAAGGCGATTCGCTCTACAGTGTCTCCAAGAGCGAGAACGTCTCCATTTCCGCGCTCGCCAAGGCCAACGGCCTCACGCTCAACGCCGTGCTCAAGACCGGCCAGGTCCTGACGATCCCGTCGGCCTCCGCTTCGTCCGCCGCCCCGAAGGCCGCCGCGCCGAAGGCTGCCGCGCCGGCGCCCGCCCCGAGCTTCGCCCCGCTCAAGCTCGTGCCGCTCACCGGCAGCGCGCCCGCCCCGGTCGCCGCTCCGGACAAGAAGTAAGCCTTCGCGCCGCGACACGCCATGGTCATCAAGGTCAAGCAGGAGGAGCCGGGCGCCCTGGGTGGGTATGCCCTCGGCATCTTCGTGCTCGCGGTGACCTTGGCGTTGTTCGGCCTGATGGTCCAATACAGCGCGGGCATCTCGCTCTCGGCGAGCAACCGCACCGCCGCCTTCTACCGCCAGCTGGCCTACGTCCCGATCGCCTTCCTCGCCGGGTTCGCCTTCTACCGGCTCGACCTCGACAAGGCCCGCGCCTGGCGCGTGCGCATCCTGTGGATCGCCTGCGGCCTGATGTTGCTCGCGCGCGTGCCCGGCATCGGCGTCTCCGTCAACGGCTCCTGGCGCTGGATCGACTTCGGCGTCTTCCGCCTGCAGGCGTCCGACCTCGGCAAGCTCGCCTTGGTCATCGTCCTCGCCGACTTCCTCGCGCGCATGCAGAGGCACACGCTGCCGAACAAGTTCGCGCTCTATCAGTTCAGCTCCCGCTCGCCGTATCTCTTCACCCCGCGCGGGTGGATCGATTTCCGCGAAGGCTTCGCGAAGCCCGTGGGCATCCTGCTCTTGATCGCGGGCTTCATCGCGCTCGGTCCCGACCTCGGCACGATCCTCCTCTGCTGCGCCGTCGGCGGCACCATGATGCTCGTGTCCGGCGTCCGCTGGGCCTACGTGATCCCTTCGTTCCTGCTCGGACTCGGCGGCTTCACGATCCTCATCCTCAACTGGCCCAACCGCCTGCGCCGCTTCACCTCGTTCCTCGAGCCGTGGGAGAAACGCGGCGACGAGGCCTACCAGCTTTTCGAAGGCATGGTGGCCTTCGGCGTCGGCGGCCTGACGGGGAAGGGCGCCGCGAACGGACTGCAGGGGCGCGCCTACCTTCCGGAGGCCCACACCGACTTCGTCTTCTCGGTCATCGGCGAAGAATACGGCCTCGTCGCCACGACGCTCGTGGCGCTGGCGTATCTCGGCATCTTCTGGTGCGCCTATCGCGCGATGCGCCACACCGCCGACCTCTACCGTTTCAACGTCTGCCTCGGCGCCACGCTCTTCCTCGTCTTCCAGGCGCTCATCAACATGGGCGTCGTGACCGGCCTGCTGCCGACCAAGGGCATCTCGCTGCCGTTCATCAGCTACGGCGGCACCAATCTCGTGATCATGGCCTGCATGGTGGGCCTCATCCTCAACTGCGTCCGCGCCTCGGCCCAACCGGCCTTCGTGCCGAAGGAGGCGCGCGCATGAGCCGCATGCTGCTCGCCTGCGGCGGTACCGGCGGCCATCTCGCGCCCGGCATCGCCCTCGCCCAGCGGCTCACCGAAGAAGGACACGAATGCCGGCTGATCGTCAGCCGCAAGGCCGTCGACGCGCGCATGACCGCGCATTACCCTCGCCTGAGCTTCGTGCCGGGCAAGGGCCGCGGCTTCGGTCCGGGCCTGCTCGGCCGCCTGCTTTTCTTCCCTGTGCTCCTCGGCGCCGTCTGGTCGTCCTGGCGGTTGCTCCGGGAGTTCCGTCCGTCGGTCCTCGTCTGTTTCGGCGGTTTCATGAGCCTCGGCCCGGCGCTCGCGTGCCGGCTCGCCGGCGTGCCGGTGCTGGTGCATGAGGCGAACCGCCGTCCCGGCAAAGCCGTGCGGCTCATCGCGCGTTTCGCGACTTCGGTCCATCTGCCCGCGGGCGTGCGCTTGTCGGGGGTCGCGTCGGAGCGGCAGCATGATTCCGGCTATCCCGTGCGCGCGGAGATCCGGCCGGAGGCCCGCGAGGCCGCGCGCCGCGCGCTCGGTCTCCCTCCCTCGGGACGGCTCGTGCTCGTCGTCGGCGGCAGCCAAGGTGCGACCCGCCTCAACCGCTGGGTCGAAGATAATCTCGAGGAGTTCGCCGTGCGCGGCGTGCATGTGCTCTGCCTCACCGGTCCCGGCGGCCGCGAGGATGAGGTGCGTTCGCCCCAGTCGGTGGTGAAGTTCCTGCCGTTCTGCCACCAGATGGCCGCGGCCTATTCCGCCGCCGACCTCGCCGTCGCGCGCGCCGGCGCCGGCACGCTCGCCGAGCTCGCGACCTGCCGGACGCCCGCGGTCCTCATCCCGCTGCCTTCCGCCGCCGACGACCATCAGACCGCCAACGCCCGCGAAAGCGAGCGGACCGGCGCCGCGATCCTCCTGCCGGAGGCGGAGCTGAACCGTCTAGCCGTCGTCGTCTTCGACCGCCTCCATGACAACGCCGCGCTCTCCGTCATGCGCGACGCGCTCGCGCTGGCCGACGCGGCCAACCGTTGGGACGCCCTGGCCGCGGAGACCATCGCCCTCGCCGGCGGCACCGTCGCATGAGCCGTTCCGCCTGGATGCTCGGGGCGTGCGGCATGGGCGTCGGTCCGCTCGCGCTCTATCTCAAAGGTGACGGCTGGGACGTCTCCGGCTGGGACGACGCGACCGGCAGTCCGATGGAGCTTCAGCTCGCCAACGGCGAAGTGCCGCTCCTGCGCGACCCTTGGGCCGCCGGCCGCCATCCTTCCGTCGTGGGCCGCTCCAGCGCGGTCAAGCCCGGTCATCCTGCGCTGACCCTGGCCGAAGGCCACGGCGTGCGCACGTTACGTCGCGGCGAGCTGCTCGCCGAAGCGGTCGCCGAACGCCGGTTCGTCGCCGTCTGCGGCAGTCACGGTAAGACCACCACCTGCGGCCTGCTCGTCGCCGCGCTCGCCAGCGCCGGCGCTGATTTCGGGTACGTCCTCGGCGGCCTGTTCCGCGATCCGGCTTTCCCGCCCGCCCGCGCTTCGGCGACTTCGCCCTGGGTCGTCGCCGAGGTCGACGAGAGCGACGGCACGATCGGCGCGTTCTCGCCCGACGTCACCGTGGCGGTGAACCTCGACTGGGACCATCCCGACTATTACCGCGACGAAGCCGCGCTCGAGGCCGTCTTCCGCGCGCTCTTCGAACGCACCCGCTCCGCCGTGGTGATCCCGGTCGGCAATGCGCGCCTCGAACGCCTGGTCGAAGGCCTCAAGGTGCCGGTCATCCGCGTGGGCGAAGACGGCGACTATTCCTGCCGGCTCGTGCAGGGCGGGCATTCCTCGTCGGTCGTCGCGCTCGGCGGACGTTTCCCCGCGGGCCAGTTCAATCTCCCGGTCGCGGGCACCTTCAACCGCTCGAACGCCGCGTTGGCGCTCGCGGTCACGCACTTCATCACCGGCGGCCTCGTCGCCGAACCGCTGGCGCGCTGGCGCGGTATCCGTCGCCGGCAGGACGTCCTCTTCGAACGCACGGGGCTGCGCGTGCTCGCCGACTACGCGCATCATCCGACAGAGATCGCCGCGCTGCTGCAGTGGGTGCGCGAGACGCACGCCGGCCGCTTGCTCGTCGTCTTCCAGCCGCATCGCCACACCCGCACGCGCCAGTATGCGCGCGAGTTCCGCGACGCGCTCGCCGTGGCCGACCAGGCGCTCCTGCTCCCGGTCTATTCCGCCGGCGAAGCCGCCGTCGAAGGCGGCGGTTCCGATGCCATCGTCGCCGGCTCCGCGCACCGCCTCGTCGAGGACCGTCGCGCGTTGCCGGCCTTGCTCGACACGCTCGCCGAGGGCGCCGACACGGTCGTGGCCTTCGTGGGCGCGGGCGATATCGAGCGCGACGCCGAGGCCTACGCCAAGGTGCTGCGCCGCCGTGGCGAAGGCGTCCTTTCCGCGGATCTCCCGGACCTCGTCGCCGGCCGTCTTTCCAAGGACTGCGTCCTTCGCGCCAACGAACCGCTGGCCCGTCGCACCACGCTCGGACTCGGCGGGGCGGCCCGCTGGTATGCCGAACCCGCGTCGGTCGACGACCTCGTCACGCTCCTGCGCGCGGCGGCCGAACTCGACCTCCGTTGGTTCGTCCTCGGCCGCGGGTCCAATCTGCTCGTGCCCGACGAAGGTTACGACGGCCTGATCCTGCATCTCGACGCCGCCCGTTGGGGCGCCGTGACCGACCTTGGCGAAGGCCGCTTCCGCGTCGGCGGCGGCACCCGCCTCAAGGAACTGTGCGGCGTGGCCGCGCGCGAAGGCCGCGCCGGTTTCGAATTCCTCGAAGGTATCCCCGGGACCGTTGGCGGCTCTTTGCGCATGAACGCCGGCGCGATGGGCGGCTGGATCTTCGATGTCGTCGAATCGATCGAATGGCTGACGCCGCAGGGCCGCGTGCGCGCCGCGCGTCGCGACTGTTTCGACGCCCTTTACCGCGATTGCCCGCAGCTGCACGGGGCGGTCGTCCTTTCCGCCGTCCTCCGCTCGGCTTCGGCCGACGACTCCGCCGCCATCCGCGGGCGCATGGACGACATGGCCGCGCGTCGCCGCGCCTCGCAGCCCCGCGAAGCGAGCGCCGGCTGCGTGTTCCGTAATCCCGAAGGCGACAAGGCCGGCCGGCTCATCGACCTCAGCGGGCTCAAGGGCCGTGCCGTCGGCCCCGTCTCGGTCTCGCCGACCCACGCCAACTTCCTCGTCAACGCCGGCGAGGCCAAGGCCGCCGACTTCCTTACGCTCATGCGGATGGTCCGCGCCGAAGTGAAGGCCCGTCAGGGCGTCGAGCTCCAGCCGGAGATCGTCGCGCTCGGCCGCGAATGGAAGGAACTCCTATGAGCGCCGCCCGCGAGATCATCGTCCTCTGCGGCGGTCTTTCCTCCGAACGCGAGGTCTCGCTGCGTTCCGGCAAGGCTGTGTCCGAAGTCCTGCCCGGCGCCCGGTTCGTCGAACTCGCCGCCGACGCCTTGCCCGAGTGGCTCGACGCCGCCCGGCACGTCGTCTTCCCGGTCTTGCACGGCGGTTGGGGCGAAGACGGCCGCGCCCAGGCGGAAATGGAAGCCCGCGGCGTCGCCTTCGCCGGCTGCGCTTCGGTCGCGAACCGGCTCTGTATGGACAAGGTCGCGACCAAGCGTGCCATGCGCGCCGCCGACGTCCCCGCGATTCCCGAAGTCGCCTTCGCCGGCGCCGCCAAGCCGCCCGCCGCCGCGCTCATCGCCGCCTTGGGCGAACATCTGGTCATCAAGCCTTCCGACCAAGGCAGCAGCGTCGGTCTCTATATGTTGGAAGGGGAGGCCGCCGTGGCCAAGGCCTTGGCGGAGATTCCCGCCTCCGGCCAGTGGATGGCCGAGCGCCGCCTTCGCGGTCGTGAGATGTCGATCGGCCTGCTCGACGGCCGCCCCATGGGCCTCGTCGAGATCGTCCCGCTCACCGGCGTCTACGATTACCAGACCAAGTATACCAAGGGCGCCTCGGAATACCTTTTCCCCGCGCCGATCGCCGCCGAGCTCACCGTCGCCATCGGCGAGGCCGCCGCGCGCCTCTTCGCCGCCTGCGGCTGCCGGGACTTCGCTCGCGCGGATGTCTTCCTTGAGCCGGACGGCTCCTTCTATTTCCTCGAGATCAACACGATGCCCGGCATGACCGCCACCAGCCTGATGCCCAAGAGCGCTTCCTGCGTCGGGCTCGATTTTCCCGCGCTCGTGCGCCGCATGGCCGCTCCGGCCCTCGCGCGCGCCGCCCGCACCGACCAACGCTGACCATGGGCCTCTTCGATTCTTTGTTCGGCCGCCGCCGCGACGCTTTCCGCGGCCAGGCCGACCGTGACTGGCGCGCCCTCGTGCCGCAGGACGTCCAGCGCGTGCCCGCCGGCGAGCTCGGCCGCAAGCGCGTCGTGCGCTCCAAGCTGCCGACCGTCGCCGCGGCGCTCTTCCTCGGCGTGCTCGTCGCGCTGATCTGGTGGGCCGTCGACGAATCCGCGACCAGCGCTCCCGCCGGCAAGGTGCGCTTCCAGACGGACGGCTTCCTGTCGGAAGCCTTCGTGAAGAAGGTCATCGCCGCGGGCCCCGAAGGATTCGCGCGCGATGTCCGTGCCATCAAGGCCGACCTTGAGGCGGATAACCAGGTCGTCGCGGCCGACGTGCGCCGACGCGGCGACGGCACGCTGGAAATCAACCTGCGCGAGCGGCTCGCGGTCGCGAAGATCGTGAGCCTGCCCGACAAGGGGACGTCGATGCAGGTGCGCCTCGTGGCCGCCGACGGGCGGACTTTCGCCGGCGTCGGTTATCCTGAGCAGGCGGTCCGCAACCTGCCCGAGATCCAGCATTTCCGTGCGACCGGCGCCGAGGACAGCCTGCTCATCGAAGGCATCGAGATCGCCGCGCCCTTCCTCCTGACCGTGCGCACGACCTACCCGCACCTCTATAAGCAGTGGTCGGCCATCTCGCTCCGCGACTGTTTCGGCGCGCAGGAAGATTCGCCCGGCTCGAATCTCCGCGTGACCGTCCGCCCCGGGACGCAGCCGATGGACCGACCGGCCCTGGTCGAGATCGTCTTCTCCACCGCTAACTGGCGCAATGAGCTCATCCTGCTTGGTCGCATCAACGTCGACGAACTCCTGCGCCGGCCCGGCACGACCGCGTCGGCCTACGTGCTCAAGATGTCCATCCAGAACCGGACCAACGCCGCTTCACCGATTCCCGAACCTCGTCTCGTCCCCGTCACCACTCCCGTCACCACCCCTCTCCGATGACCCCTAAGCCCCTTCCATCCCTCATCGCCGTCATCGACATCGGCACGCACAAGACCGCCAGCCTCCTCGGACAGGTCATCGACGGCAAGGCCCGCATGCTCAGCTTCAGCGAACGCCGCACCGACGGCGTCGTCAAAGGCACCGTCACCGACCTCGAGAAGCTCACCCAATGCGTGCATGAGGTCGTCAACGACATCGAACGCGGCTCCGGGCGCGCGGTCGAACAGGTCTATCTCTCGTTGTCCGGACCGGCCGCCGAAGGCGAGCGCGTGAAGGGCTTCATCGCCGTGCCCGCGCACGACGGCAAGGTCACCGCCAAGGACGTCGCGGACGCCGTCACCTCGGCCAAGCGCCTCGAGCCGCCGGCGGGACGCAGCACGCTGCTGTACATGCGCCAGCCGACGATGCTGGACAACCGCGCGGTCGGCAACGCCGTCGGCATGACGGGCAAGCGCCTCGAAGTGAACTTCTGGCGCGTGACGATGGAAGAAGGCAACATGCGCATGCGCGTGGGCATGGTCAACGGACTGAGCATCCGCGTGCGCGACTTCATCCTCGCCAGCCACGCCGCCGCCTGCGCGACGGCGAGCGACGCGGACAAGCAGGGCGGGGTGCTCGTCATCGACATGGGCGCCGGCACGACCGACTGGATCCTTTACTACAAGGAGCACATCCTCTGCGCCGGCTCGATCCCCGTGGGCGGCGAGCACCTGACCAATGACCTCAGCGTGGCGCTGCGCATCAGCCGCGAGACGGCTGAAGACCTCAAGCAGCGCTTCGGTTCGGCGCTCCACCGCGAGACCGACGTCAACCAGACCATCTGGAAGGACGGCGACAAGGGCGTCGGCGATCAGCAGTTCAACCGCGGCACGATCACCCAGGTGCTTTCGCTGCGCTACCAGGAGACGATCGAGTTCGTCCGCAAGGACGTGCTCCGTCGCCTCGAACAGATCTTCCCGGGCCACGCCGTGCGCCTGGACCAGAACATGATCCCCTCGGGCGTGATCCTCACCGGCGGTTCGGCCAATCTCGCCGACGCCGCCGAAGCGGTTCAACTCGTGACGGGTGTCTCGGCCCGCGTCGGCGTGCCTGACTTCGAGAACGAATCCCTGCGCAAGCCCGAGTATGCGGGCGTCGTCGGCCTCATGACCGCGGCCTTGGCCGACGCCCCGCCGGCGGTCGTCCGTCCGCGCGGCTTCCTCGCGCAGCTCAAGGCGCTCTTCCGCTTCTAAGATGGCCACGCCCGCTTCCATCCTCCTGGTCGGCCTCGGCGGCGCGGGCTGCGCCATGGTCACCCGCCTCGCGGCCCAGCTCCCGGCCGAGGTCTCCGTCGCGCTGCTGGACACCGATGCGCGCGCCCTGGCCTCCGGCTGTCCCGGCGCGAGCCTGCAGCTCGGTCGCGCGCAGACGCGCGGGATGGGTACGGGCGGCGAGGCCGCTCTCGGCTTGGCTTCCGCCGAAGCGGAGGAACCGGCGCTGCGTCGGCTCTTCACCGGCGTTCCCGTGGTCGTGCTCGTGACCGGCC
>Ga0102865_1000162_pt1 | contig 19217 bp, 21 predicted proteins | sample Colrivmet1449C02_FD_78440 | JGI IMG/M metagenome (GOLD analysis project Ga0102865, IMG submission 78440) | Estuarine microbial communities from the Columbia River estuary - metaG 1449C-02 | ecosystem: Environmental > Aquatic > Marine > Intertidal zone > Estuary | place: USA: Columbia River...
AAACAAGTTATTTTCAATAATTCAAAATATGTTTATGTAATGGATCCAGTAGATTATGCAACAACAAATACTACATGGGGCACAACAGCGGCTGGTAAAACTTTTGGTAATCCTGTCACAATTCAAACAGTTACTTTGTCTGGCGGCATTACTGCAGCACCATCAGATGGTAACATATCAAGTGCATATGATTTGTTTATCAACAAAGAAGCTGTTGACATTTCATTAGTTTTGACTGGTGGCCATAGTGTTACGGTCCAACAATATGTAATTGACAATGTTGCCATTTCTAGAGCAGACTGTGTGGCTTTTGTTTCTCCAAGATACGTAGACGTTGTTAATCAAGGTGGAAGTGAATCCACCAACATCACAAACTGGTTATCTTCATTGTCAAGATCATCTTCATATGTTGTTGCAGATTCTGGATGGAAATATCAACTAGACAAATACAACAACGTGTATCGTTGGATACCATTGAATGCTGATATTGCAGGTCTATGTGTCAACACAGATACAGTAAGAGATCCATGGTTCTCACCAGCAGGTTTAAACCGTGGTGCAATTAAGAACTGTGTTAAACTGGCATGGAATCCAACCAAAACATTCCGTGATGCATTGTACAAACAAGGTGTAAATCCAGTTGTATCGATGCCAGGTCAAGGCACAGTGTTGTTTGGTGATAAAACATTATTGGCAAAACCATCTGCATTTGACAGAATCAATGTCCGTAGATTGTTTATTGTCTTGGAAAAAGCAATTGCACAAGCCGCAAAATTTTCATTGTTTGAATTGAACGATGAGTTTACCCGTGCTCAGTTTGTTGCTTTAGTAGTTCCGTTCTTGCGTGACATTCAAGGTCGCCGTGGTATTACTGATTTCAAAGTTGTTTGTGATTCAACAAACAATACAGCACAAGTAATTGACAGCAATCAATTTGTTGGTGATATCTACATCAAACCTGCTCGTTCAATTAACTACATTCAGTTGAACTTTGTTGCTGTTGGAACTGGTGTTGACTTCACTACAGTTGTTGGCGCAGCCTAATAAATAAAACGACAATAGGAGAATACAATGGCATTCAACGTAGCAGAATTTAGAGCGAATATGATTGGTGACGGAGCCCGTCCTAATCTGTTCTCAGTCTCTTTAGTTTTTCCAACACTAGCCGTAAACGGCGCACTAGCTGGTCAGAAAGTTAATTTCATGGCCAAAGCAGCACAACTACCAGGTTCAACAATTGGTACTGTACCAGTTTTTTACTTTGGTCGTGAAATGAAGTTTCCTGGTAACAGAACTTTTGCCGACTGGACATTGACAATCATCAACGATGAAGATTTTGCAATACGAAATTCTTTAGAATCTTGGATGAATGCAATCAACAGCCATGCAACTAATGTCCGTTCTGGTGCTGCAATTGGTTCCACAGGTTACTCTGTAGATGCAAGTGTGACACAATACGGCAAGACAGGAAATGAGCTTAAGAAATACAACTTTGTTGGTATGTTCCCACTAGACTTGGCACCAATTGATTTAGATTGGGGTTCAAATGATGCAATTGAGGAATATACTTGTACGTTTGCTTACCAATTCTGGGAAACAAATACAACAACTTGATATATGAGGAGGGCCTTGCGCCCTCCATGTTTTTTTGATTTTATAATTACACACAAAATATGGCAAATACAAACAAGTTCTCACTGTTCGGTTTTACAATTTCTCGTCAACAAGATGAGGATGATAAAGTCGTTCAACAATCTTTTGCACCTCCAACTTCGGATGATGGTGCATTAACTATTACATCTGCCGCTTACTACGGTACATATGTTGACTTAGACGGTACAGCAAAGAATGAGGTAGAACTCATTTCTCGTTATCGTGAAATGGCAATGCAACCAGAAATTGAATCTGCGATAGATGACATAGTTAATGAAGCTATTGTACAAGATGATGATGGTAAAATTACTCAAATAGTTTTAGATGATTTAAAACAACCAGATAAAATTAAGAAGGCCATCAAAGAAGAATTTAGTACCATTCTTCGTTTGTTTAATTATCAAAACATGGCACAAGATATTTTCCGCCGTTATTATGTTGACGGCAGAATGTATTATCACCTTATTATTGATCGTGACAATCCACAAGAAGGTATTAAAGAGTTAAGATATATTGATCCACGTAGATTGCGTAAAGTGCGGGAGATTAAGAAACAAAAAGATGAACGCACAGGCGTGGAGATTATGAACCCTGTAAATGAGTACTACATCTACAATGATAAGGTAGTCTCAGGATCAGCCTCAAACTTTGGACCAGTCGGTACACGCATCACAACAGATTCGATCATCTCGGTGGTTTCTGGCCTTATGGATTCACGTAGAGCAGTTGTGTTGTCATATCTACACAAGGCAATCAAGCCATTGAATCAGTTAAGGATGATTGAAGATGCAACAGTTATCTATCGCATTTCACGTGCTCCTGAACGCCGTATCTTTTATATTGACGTTGGCAATCTTCCTAAGTTAAAAGCGGAACAATACCTCCGTGACATTATGGTCAAGTATAAAAACAAACTTGTCTATGATGCAAACACAGGTGAAGTCCGTGATGACCGTAAGTTTATGTCGATGATGGAAGATTTTTGGTTACCACGTAGAGAAGGTGGCAAAGGTACAGAGATTACCACACTACCAGGTGGACAAAACCTAGGTGAGTTGGAAGATGTTAAGTACTTTCAAAAGAAATTATACGGTGCATTGTCTGTACCGGTTTCTAGATTAGAACCAAATCAAAGTTTTTCTCTTGGTCGCACTTCAGAAATTACTAGAGATGAATTAAAGTTTTCTAAGTTTGTTGAAAGACTACGCAACAAATTTTCGGATGTTTTTGACCAGGCTCTTCGTGTACAATGTGTACTTAAAGGAATTTGTACTGCTGAAGAATGGAATTTGTTTAAAGAAAACATTCACTATGACTTTATCAAAGATAACAATTTTACGGAATTAAAAGAATCGGAATTAATTAATCAAAGATTGTCTTTGTTGAGTGCAGTCGATCCTTATACGGGCCGTTATTTCTCACAAAAGTGGATACAACAAAATGTGTTGCGCCTATCAGATGATGAGATTGAAGAAATGCAGGAACAAATTGATAAAGAAAAAGAAATGGGTCTTGGTTTGCCAGTTGCGGTAACTAATGATGTTGCACAACAACAAATGATGGGTCAGGTTCAAACTGACCAAATGGTACAACAGGCAAAGTTGATGCCCGATCAAGGTCAAGCTGACGGAAGTTCTGGTGGTTCTACATCAGACAGTTCAAAAGCAAAGAGTTCTAGTGGTTCGAAGCCAGTTAAAGGTGATTTGAGTTTAGAAGATACTACCTTCACTAGATTAAAACGTATATTATAATTAGGAGATAAACATGGCAACAGCAAGAGAAATAGTAGACTATGCAGAACAAGATAACGCAAAAGAAATGCGTGATGCTTTGTATTCTGCATTGCAGGACAAGGTAATGTCACACATTGAAGCACACAAACAAGTGGTTGCACAGAACATAATGAACCCACCAGAAGCATCTGCTGAAGATGAAGTGATTCAAGCAGAAGTTTCGACTTAATTTTGTCATACTGGTATAAATATTATTCAAACAATAACAGGGATTACAAATGGCAAATAAATTTTCATATCAAGTATTAAAGGATGATACTCAATTTGCAGTCATCAAAATTACTGGTGAATTTGATGGCACTGGCCAAGAAAACAATGTGGCCAGAATTCAGGCAAACACTTTATCTGGTGCTCTAGATTCTTCAAAAGCAAACCTATTATCATCAACTGCAAACACAGGTCCATTGTCCTACTATGGTCTAACCATAAACCGTGTTTGGTTTGATACAGACAGTGGTGTCAGTGATGTGCAATTATATTGGTCAAATACTAGAAGTTCACTGGCAAATTCAGGTACTCCAATTATGTTATTGCAAGGCAATGGTGAGTATGATGGTGCCGGAAACTGGATAACCATTAAGAATCCAACCGTAACAAACACTGCTACTACATTACACAACGGTGATATAGGAATTTGCACAAGAGGATATGTTGCGAATTCAGGTTACACTTTAATTATGGAATTTCGTAAAGAAAACGAATATTATCAACGTGGACAGTTCAACGATCCTGCTGCCTTCAATTATGGTAGTTACGGAATAAGACCATAAGGACCAACATGAAACTCATTAAAGAAATTACCGAATCAGTAAACTATTTGGTGGAAGAAAATGATGGAAAGAAAACTCTTTTCATTGAAGGTCCATTTTTAGTTTCTGAGAAGGTTAACAAAAACGGCCGCATGTATAAAGAAGAAACCATGCGTAAAGAAGTTGGTCGTTATGTAACCGAGTATGTTGATAAAAATCGTGCCTTTGGTGAACTGGGACATCCAGACACCCCATCTATCAATCTGGATCGTGTGTCTCACATTATTGTGGGATTACGTCAAGAAGGAACTGCTTGGATAGGCAAAGCTAAAATTCTTGAAACACCAATGGGTAACATTGCAAGAAGTCTTATCGAAGGTGGCGCACAACTAGGTGTGTCTTCCCGTGGTATGGGTTCTCTCAAAGCTATCAACGGTGTTAACATAGTTCAAGATGACTTTCATCTGGCCACAGCGGCAGATATTGTAGCAGACCCTTCTGCGCCTGGTGCTTTTGTACAAGGTATTATGGAAGGTAAAGAGTGGATGATGGTAAACGGATCATGGACTGAGGTTCAGTACGAAGAAGCTAAGAGAGAAATCAAACAAGCTTCTAGTAAAGACATTGAACGTGTAAGTTTAAAAATATTCGAAAACTTCATCAAAAAACTTTAATTATAAATATCCAATATAAAATCAAGGAGATTCTCAAAATGGGAAAATTTAATCTGACAGACGCCGCTAAATCAATTCTTACAGAAGGCGCAAAGGAAAACTTTGAAGCTTCTGTAGCTCGTGGCCACAAAGAAGGTTCATCTAAACTACCTACATCTGTTGCCTATGGTACAAAAGATGCTGGTGAAGTTGCTGGTGAAATCAAGAAACAAGATGACGAAACTGGTGATTACACCAAAGGTGTTCCAACAGCTACACCTCCTGGCGCAACACCACCTGTCGGTTCACAACCTGGCGGCAAACTATCTGGTCCTGCCGATTCAGAAGGTGCTGAACACAAAGCTGTTCAAGCAGCCGCAACAGACTATTCTGCCATTCGTGACAGAATCAAAGCTAAGTTGGCAACACAAACTATGAGTTCTAATCCTGGTGCAACATTCCATGCAGTACCAGAAGAAGTAGAAACAGAAGAAGAAGTTGTTGCTGAAGAAAGCCACGAAGATGCTGGTGAGGACAAAGCAATGATTAAGAAAATGATGAAGAAACAAAAAATGAAAGAACAGATGGACCAAGATGTTGGTGCATTACTTTCTGGTGAAGAATTGTCCGAAGAATTCAAAACAAAAGCAACCACAATTTTTGAAGCAGCCGTTATTGCTCGTTCACAAGCCATTTTGGAAGAAGTTGAAGAAGCAATGTACGAAGAATTCGAAGCTTCAGTTGAAGAAGTTAAAGAAGATTTATCTAAGAAATTGGATGACTACATTAACTACATGTCAGAAGAATGGTTCAAAGAAAACCAATTGGCAATCGAAAAAGGACTACGTGCCGAAATCGTTGAAGATTTCATCCGTGGTATGAAAACTTTGTTCGAAGACCACTACATTGACATTCCAGAAGAAAAAGTAAACGTTGTCGAAGAATTGACAGACAAGGTTGAAGAATTGGAAGACTCATTAAACGAACAGATTCAGACTGCCGTTCAAATGAAGAAACAAATTAACGAATACAAAAAAACAGAGGCTATACATGCAGTATGTGAAGGCCTAACGCAGACTCAAGTGGAAAAATTGAAATCACTCGCAGAGAGTGTTGACTTTACCACAGAAGAGGAATTTGGCCGTAAATTGGAAACATTGGTAGATTCATACTTCCAGTCTCCAATTAAAGCGATTCAAAGTTCTGTATTGCACGAAGCAGTGGAAGTTGAGGAAGACAAGAAACCATCATCGGTATCTGTTGATCCTGCAATTGCACAATACGCACAAACAATCTCTAAATCATTGGTTAAATAAATAAACTTTACCAATAAAAGATACTAATAAGGAGAACACTAAATGTATCTAACCGAAGAACTACAAAAAAAATGGGCACCTGTGCTTGAGCACGAAGGCCTAGAGTCCATCAAAGACCCATACAAGAAAGCTGTTACAGCACTTGTTTTGGAAAACCAACAACGTGAAATGGCAGCTGCTCACTCACAGTTGAACGAAACAGCAGTTTCTACTGCTCCAACAAACGTTACAGGTTCTGGCATTTCTAACTACGATCCAATCTTGATTAGCTTGGTTCGCCGTGCGTTGCCTAACTTGATTGCATATGATGTTGCAGGCGTTCAGCCAATGACAGGCCCAACTGGCTTGATCTTTGCAATGCGTGCTCGTTACGATGCACAAACAGGTTCACCTTCAAATGCAAACGAAGCATTCTTCAACGAAGCAAATACGAATTTCTCTGGTGCATTGTCTACAGCTAACCCATACGGTTTCCGTGGCAATAACACAACAGATATCCGTACAAACCCTATTGCAGACTTGACTGCTAACCACTACACAACTGGTATTGGCATGACAACAGCAACCGCTGAAGCTTTGGGTGCTGACACAGATAGTCCTTTCAAACAAATGGCATTCTCAATTGAGAAAGTTACTGTTACTGCACAAAGCCGTGCATTGAAAGCTGAATATTCTCTAGAACTTGCACAAGACTTGAAGGCAATTCATGGCTTGGACGCAGAAACAGAATTGTCAAACATTCTGTCTACAGAGATTCTTTCTGAAATCAACCGTGAAGTTATCCGTACCATCTACACAACTGCTGTTGCAGGTGCTCAGTACGGTACTACAACTGCTGGTGCTTTCGACTTGGACACAGACTCTAACGGTCGTTGGTCTGTTGAACGTTTCAAAGGTTTGATTTTCCAAATTGAACGTGATGCTAACGTAATTGCTAAGCAAACTCGTCGTGGCAAAGGTAACGTGATGATTGTATCATCTGACGTTGCTTCCGCAATGGCAATGGCTGGCGTGTTGCAATACACACCTAACCTATCTGCTGATCTACAAGTTGATGACACAGGCAATACATTTGCTGGTTTGTTGCACGGTCGTATCAAAGTATACATTGATCCATATTTTGGTGGCTACACAAGCAACCAAGAATTGGTTACAATTGGATACAAAGGTACTTCACCTTATGATGCTGGTTTGTTCTATTGCCCATACGTTCCGCTACAAATGGTTCGTGCAATTGACCAGTTCACATTCCAACCAAAAATTGGATTCAAGACACGTTACGGCATGGTTGCAAACCCATTCGCAAACGGTCTTACATCTGGCAACGGTGCATTGAACCCACGTACAAACGTTTACTATCGCATTTTTGCAGTTAGAAACTTGATGTAATCCCAGGGTACCAGGGATGGGAAGAGTCACCACTAAGAGTGACATTTAAAGACCACCTTCGGGTGGTCTTTTTTTTGGCTCCTAAATACTGATAGAGGAGATAACATGACTGCAATAACTAGATCACCAGAAAATACCAATTTACTTCAACCCACCAAGTTCTTACTTACATTCGATAGAATTAGGGCCACACAGTATTTTTGTCAGTCGGTTAATCTACCGGGCGTTTCTTTGGGTGAGGTTAATAGAGCCACTCCATTCTTAGACATGTATTCACCTGGTACCAAACTAACGTATTCTCCACTTGATGTTGAATTTTTGGTTGATGAAGAATTACAATCATGGAAAAACATATATGATTGGTTCACCTCAATTGCTGATCCAGATGGTTTTGAAAAACGTAACGGTAGTAAAGAACTACAAAACAACAAACATTTTTCAGATGCAACATTAACTATTCTAAGTGGATTAAACAATCCAATTCTAAGAATACAATATACAAATTTATTTCCGTTGAGTATAAATGATATTCAATTTGATACTACACAATCCGCAGACACCATTATAACCGCAAGCGCAACATTCAGGTATCAATCATACAAATACTTGACAGTTTAATACTTTTGTGATATAATGTTTTGATTATGGCAATTATGAATAACTATGGAAACACTTGAAATAATATTAAAAATGTGGGAATCGGATGCAGTCATCGACCAAACCGAACCCAGCAAAGAACTATTAAAGATACCTGTATATCACAGTAAATATCTTGGCATTCTGACCAAACATAAAATCGCATCAAAGAAAGCTCATTTTGATTACCTACGTATGCGTAAGGTAAAGTGGGAATACTTTACTGGCAAAATGTCACAAGATGAATTGACTGAATATGGTTGGGAACCTTTTCAGTTTGCATTGAAGTCTGACATTAATACTTACTTGGAGGCAGACAAAGACCTTATTAAATTATTGGAGAAAAAGGTCTACCATGAAGAAGTCGTTTCAGTTATTGAATCTATTATGGCCGAATTGAAACAAAGAACATGGCAACTGCGAGACTTTATATCATGGGAGAAATTCGTTGGCGGACAATGACCATTTAATTATTACAAAGAAGGATGAAGTATATGCCAAAGTGACCTGTGAGAAGCACGTTGCAAAGGAATTATCTGAGTACTTCACGTTCTTTGTGCCTGGTTACCAGTTCGTTCCAGCCTATCGGAATCGCATATGGGACGGTAAGATCCGTCTATTCAATCTACAGAGCAGTCAATTATATCTTGGTTTGATTTCATATCTTAAAGAGTTTTGTGAAGAACGTGAGTATGCATATTCACATGACATTATTGAAGATGAATATTCAGTCTATCATGCACAAAAATTCTTTGACATATTGAATCTACATTCACAAGGTAAACAAATTGGTGTAAGAGAACACCAACAAAATGCATTTATTGAGGCCATGCAAAAACGGAGAACATTGTTGTTGTCTCCTACTGCATCAGGCAAATCACTTATCATATACTTGTTGTTCAGACAATTGTTGCGGTATCAACAGTTAAAAGGTTTAATCATTGTTCCAACAACAACATTGGTTGAACAGTTGTATTCGGACTTTGCAGACTATTCATCCGTTAACGGATTTAATGTGGAAGAAAACGTACACAGAATCTATCAAGGTAAAGATAAGCTAACGGACAAGAATCTAACAATTTCCACATGGCAGTCACTGTACAAGTTACCACCAGAATACTTTCATCAATTTCAATATGTCATTGGTGATGAGGCACACTTATTCAAGGCACAATCATTAACATCAATACTAACATCTTGTGTCAATGCAAAATATAGAATTGGCCTTACTGGTACATTAGACGGTACCAAAACACACAAATTGGTATTAGAAGGTTTGTTTGGACCAACGAAAAAGGTCATATCAACTAAAGAGTTGATTGACAAGAATCAATTATCAGCATTCAACATAAAGTGTCTGATACTGAAACATTCAGATGAAGTATGCAAAGAAATGAAAGATGCAACATATCCAGATGAGTTGAAGTATTTGATTGAGTCTGAGAATAGAAATCGTTTCATTCGTAATTTGGCAATCAGTCTGGAGAAAAATACATTGGTTCTTTTTCAGATGAAGAAACATGGTCGTGCATTATACGAAATGATTAAACAAAAGGCAAATGGTCGCAGTGTTTATTTTATTGACGGTGATGTAGACACTGTTGTCAGAGAAGAAGTTAGAAAGATTATGGAAATAGAAAACAATGCAATCACTGTGGCCAGTTTTGGTACCTTTTCTACTGGTACGAACATTAGAAATTTACATAACATCATATTTGCAAGCCCAAGTAAGTCAAGGGTTAGAAACCTACAATCGATTGGTAGAGGTTTACGTCAGAATGAAGGTAAAGAAATGGCCACATTATATGATGTTGCTGATGATCTTAGAATTAAAAAACACACAAACTTCACATTACAACACTTTATCGAAAGAGTGAAGATATATAATGAGGAGAAGTTTTCTTTTAAAATTTACAATATAGGACTTAAAAATGGCCATTAAAATAGTAAGATTTAAAGACGGTCTAGATGTAATCTGTGACTGTGTGTATACCTCAGATGACATGGTGGAAATTACTGATCCAATGTTGTTTGAATTAAGAGGTACCAATTTAATGTTACAGTGTTGGTTGCCTATGGCAGTAATCAAAGAGAACAAGGTACAGATTGATGTGGAAACCATTTTGTGTTTGATGGATCCAACCGAAGACTTTGAAGAATATTACCTTAATGCATCAACAAAATTAAACGAATCAACTAAAAAAGAAAGAGAAGTGGTACTTACAGATGAGGTACTCTCCGCTTTTGAGGAAAAGGAATCTAGTAAGAATTCCTTAATACATTAATAAGCTAATAAAAAAATTAATATATTAATATCATCCGGGGTACACCGTGGACTTTAACACATGTCAAGCCCTTTGTCAACAACTTTTTATGGTACATTTGAATGAGTAAACAGAAACATTATATAAACAATCAAGACTTCCTAAAGGCACTTGTCGATCACAAAGCTCGTTGCGTAGAAGCCGAACAGTCAGGTAAACCTAAACCAATCATTCCAAATTACATTGGTGAATGTTGGATGAAAATTGCCGAAGGTCTATCACACAAGCCAAACTTCATTAACTATACTTACCGAGATGAAATGGTTTCGGATGGTATTGAGAATTGTTTAATGTACTTTGAGAACTTTGATCCAACAAAGTCTTCCAATCCATTTGCATACTTTACTCAAATCATTTACTTTGCCTTTCTAAGGCGCATACAGAAAGAAAAGAAACAACTGTATGTCAAGTATAAAGCCACAGAGATGTATGGTATTCTGGATGAGTTTGAGATGTTGGAAGGTGAAGATGGTTCAAGCAGACAATTTGAACTGTATGACAACATAGCTGAATTTATTGGTAACTATGAGGACTCTAAGAAGGCAAAGAAAGCCGAAAAGGATGCCGCAAAGAAACCAAAGGGTCTTGAAAAATTTATTGAGGAGTAATTATGAAGATAGGATTTACATGTTCCACATTTGACCTTTTCCATGCAGGCCATGTGATGATGTTGAAAGAGGCAAAAACACAGTGCGACTATTTGATTGTTGGATTGCAGATTGATCCTACGATTGATAGGCCTGGTGTTAAAAATAAACCGGTACAATCGGTTCTGGAAAGATTCATACAGGTAAAGGCTTGTATGTATGTTGATGAAATTATACCATATGCCACTGAAAAAGAATTGATGGACATATTGACTTCATATCAAATAGATGTTAGAATCATAGGTGAAGAATATAGGGATAAACAGTTTACTGGTTATCAGTTACCTATGTCAGTTTATTTTAACAGTCGGCAACACAGTTTTTCAACCACTGAGTTACGGCAAAGAGTATTGGAAATTGAAAAAAGCAAATGAGAGTAGCAATAATAACTGACCAACATTTCGGTGCAAGGAATGATTCAACACTTTTTTTAGATTTCTATGAGAAGTTTTATAAAGAAACTTTCTTTCCAACCTTGATAAAGGAAAAGATTGAAACACTATTGATACTTGGTGATACCTTTGATCGTAGAAAGTACATCAATTTCTTTTCATTGAAACGCACCAAAGAAATGTTTTTTGATCCATTGTCTGAGATGGGTATACAGGTGCATATGCTGGCCGGTAACCACGACACATACTTTAAGAACACCAATGATGTTAATTCATCAGATTTACTTCTTGGTGAATATGGCATCACATTAAATGTTATTGACCATCCATCCGAAATTTATGTTGGTCCTCATAAAATTTGTATGATGCCGTGGATTTGTCCAGAGAATCACGAAGATTCTTTACAGACATTAAAGGGCACCGATGCAAAGTTTTGTATGGGTCATTTTGAAATTGCAGGCTTTGCCATGTATCGTGGCATGCCATCTGAAGGAGGGTTAGACCGTGGAATTTTTAGGAAGTTTAGTCACACTTTTAGTGGTCATTACCATCACAAATCTTCTAGTGATGATATCTACTATTTGGGAAATCCGTACGAACTTACTTGGCAAGATTATAATGACCCTCGGGGTTTTCATTTGTTTGATTTGGATACTCACCAACTTGAATTCATAGAGAATCCAAACAAGATGTTCCATCGTATTATGTACGATGACAAAGTGAATACCATTAAAGAACTTGATGGTATGGATTTCAAACCATATACAAATACCTATGTCAAAGTGGTTGTAATAAACAAAACCAATCCGTATTTGTTTGACAAGTTCATGAATAACCTGTATAATGTGAACCCAGCAGACATTACAATTGCTGAAGATTTTACAGAATTGGAAGATGGTGATGAAGTGGTTGATGAAGCGGAAGACACACTTACCATATTAAACAAGTATGTTGATGGCATTACAGAAGAAAGTATTGACAACGACCGGTTAAAAACATTATTGAAAGAACTCTACGTAGAGGCATTGAATACTGAACAAGCATGATTTTATTCCAAAAGATTAAGTGGAAGAATTTACTTTCCACTGGAGCTCATTTTACTGAGATTGATTTTACCAAGTCTAATAATACATTGATTATTGGCCACAATGGTGCAGGTAAATCCACAATTTTGGATGCATTGTGCTTTGGATTGTTTGGTAAACCTTTTCGTAAAATCAACAAACCACAGTTATTAAATTCCGTTAACAATAAAGAAGCTGTTATTGAAGTACATTTTAATATTGGTCAAAAGAAATACAAGGTCATTCGTGGTATTAAACCAAACGTATTTGAAATTTATCTGAACGATGTATTGCTGAACCAAGATGCAGCTGCAAAAGACTATCAAGAGATACTAGAGAATAATATTCTCAAATTAAATTACAAGTCTTTTACGCAGGTTGTCATTCTTGGTTCAGCATCCTTTGTTCCATTTATGCAATTATCAGCATCAGATCGCAGAGCAATCATTGAAGACCTATTAGATATTCAAATCTTTTCTTCAATGAACAATGTTATCAAAGAGAAGAATTCGGCCATTAAAGATGATTTAAGTAAATCTAAGTATGCCATTTCTCTTACGGAAGAAAAGATAACTTTACAAAAACAAAACATTGAAGAACACAAAAAGAACCATGATGCGGATATCAACCGCAAACGGGAAGAAATTGGAAAATCAAAGATGCAAATGGGCAAATTGCAAAATGATATTCAATTGATTAACAAACACATTACAGTATTACAAAATAAGGTTGGTGATAAGAAAGAGAAACTGGATAAAAAATCCAAAGGTTTATTTCAAATCAAAGGTAAAGTACAAACTAATATTGACCGAAATCAAAAAGAGATTGACTTTTATGAAACCAACCACGATTGTCCAACATGTAAACAATCAATTACACCTGAGTGGAAAAATTCTCAGGTACAAGAAAAATCACAAAAAATTACCACACAAAAAACTGGCTTGGTTGAGATTGAGCAGGAGTTAAACAAAGTAACTACTGAAATGAAATCTATTACGGATATCATTACACACATTAGTGAACACAGTGGTGAAATTATTAAACACACTTCTACTATATCGGCAATAAGCAATTATATCACTAAATTAAACAATGAGATAGATGAGTTGACCAACAAACAGACTGGTACGGAAGGCGGCGACCAGAAGTTAATTGAGTTGAATGCCGCATTGATTGAGTATAAGACAAACTATGAAAGTGTTTTGATAGAAAAACATTACCATGAATTTGCAGGTAGTTTATTGAAAGATGGTGGCATTAAGACACGGATCATTAAACAATACTTACCAATTATGAATAAGTTGATTAACAAGTACTTGTCTGCAATGGACTTCTTTGTTAACTTCAACATTAATGAAAACTTTGAAGAAACAATTAAGAGTAGGCACCGTGATGAATTCTCTTATGCCAATTTCTCCGAAGGTGAGAAAATGCGTATTGACTTGGCCTTATTGTTTACTTGGCGTCAGATTGCCAAACTAAAGAATAGTACCAATACTAATTTGTTGATACTAGATGAGGTGTTCGATTCTAGCCTTGATACAGTAGGCACAGAAGAATTCCTAAAGTTGATACATGAAATGGGAACAGACACAAATGTGTTTGTTATTTCCCACAAAGGAGACCAACTGTTCGACAAGTTCCGTTCGGTCATTAAGTTTGAGAAAAAAGGAAACTTTTCAAGGATTGCAAAATGAGTACAGAAGATATTATTTTATATAACACAGAAGAAACGATTAAGGTTGCACCAGCAACTGAAACGGTTGAAACATTTGATTTGGTGGCACCAGACCATCCATCTCTCTACAAAGTTTTACCTGAATTTAATTTTGAAAATGTACCAATCAATCCAAATAGTTTTGCATCCACTTTGGTTGAAACTTGTAAGAAGTATAATGGTATTGGTCTTTCAGCCAATCAATGTGGTTTTGAATACCGTGTATTTGTTATGGGCTCAGGTGAAGAATATGTGGCATATTTCAATCCAAAAATTATTTCATCAAAAGGTGAAACACACATGGAAGAAGGTTGCCTTTCTTTCCCTTTCCTAAATTTGAGAATCACCAGGCCTGCCGAAGTGGAAGTAGAATATCAAGATTTCACAGGTGTGAAACGGAACAAAACATTTACTGGTATAACTGCTCGTTGTTTTCTCCATGAGCTTGACCACATGAACGGAATAGTGTATACTAGTAGAGTGAAACCACTGGCGTTACAATTTGGTTTGAAGAAACTAGATAAGATTAGACGCAAGTATTTTAATCCTAAAAATATGAAATTAATTAAAGCAGGATCGATAGAACAACGATGATTATACTTATTGGCCATGGTTATATTGGTAAAGCGATAAAAAAAGAATTAGAACAACAAAGTTTAGAACACACGTGGATTAGACACAGTGATTCTATTCCCCACGGCAAACAAGCAATTATTAATGCTACTGGGTTTACAGGTGTACCTAATGTAGATGCTTGCGAGATTTACAAACAAGAAACAATTGATGGCAATGTATTGTATCCTTTGTTCTTAGAGCAGTCAGAGAAATGTCCTATTGTACATATCTCTAGTGGTTGCGTATATACAGGATATGAAAAACATTATAGTGAAACTGATGAACCTAATTTCAATTTTAACAATGGTAGTTTCTATAGTGGAAGTAAAGCATTAGAACAAAAACTATTAGAACCCTATATGAATAAGAGTTATCTGTTGCGTATTCGTATGCCGTTTAGTGATGACCACGATCCTAAGAATCTATTCAGCAAATTGGCACGTTATGAAAAATTGATTGACTATGAAAATAGTTTGAGTTATGTTCCTGATGTAGCTAAAGTTGCAGTAGAGTTTGCAAACAACCATAAGACAATACCTAAAGGGTTGTATAATGTTTGTAATCCAGGATCAACTACTACTAAGCATTTATCAGATAGACTAGGATTCAACAAAGAGTGGTTTACTAAAGAAGAATTCAAACAAGCAGTGGTTGCACCTCGGAGTAATTGTGTATTAAGCACAGACAAGTTACAAAGTGTGTTTCCTATCCAACCTCTTGAAGTCGCACTAGATAATTGCATCCCTAAAATAATGAAACAGTTACAAGTAAGAAATTAATGGCAACACCTATAGATTATGTTGATGCTCAATGGGATGTGTGGTCGAGAACCAATGATGCATCCAGATTTGAACATATTGACACCGAGTTATTAAAAGAAACTCTCATTCAAAATTTGACATATGCATCCAAAATGGATGTGCGTGAGTATACCTTATATCAGAAATGGTGTGAGGTACAGGAGAAGTATCCAACACGTACAATTACCACACTGTTTGGTGATGATAAACAGTTGATTGATATAACACAAAAGAATTTGGTTGAGAAGGTTAAAAAGAATTTCTGGATGCCAGAAGGTCCAGATGACTATGAAAAATTACGTCCTATATTACAGCTATCAAATGGTGCTGGTGCGGAAACTTGGAATACTGTCCGTACATTTTCATCTACAATGAAAAACAATAGTAACATTGGCCGCAATCTGTTTTACACCGTAATTGATGGTCAATCAGGAAAATACCTTGGTGTTATTTGTATATCGTCCGACTTTTTGGATTTGACTCCAAGAGATTCTGCAATTGGTTGGGCAAGAGATGTTAAGACACAACAAGGAATGATTAATCACACGGCCATAGGTTCAACAATTGTACCACTGCAGCCGTTAGGATTTAATTATATGGGTGGTAAATTGTTAGCATTATTGTGTCTATCTGATACAGTACAAAATGATTGGAAGGTTCGTTATGGAGATACACTGGTTGGCGTCACTACAACCTCTTTATATGGTAATACCAAGTCTAATGGTCTATCTCAATATGATGGCCTGGAACATTGGAATAAAATGGGATTCTCTAGTGGCTCGGTTGCTTTCGAACCCACTAGGAAGACTATGAAGATGATCTTTGATTGGATCAAAGAAAATCATACTCGTAAATATTTCGAATGGTGGGAAGCCAAGAATCAAAATGGTTTGCCACTTAAACGTGACCATAAGAATCGGTCACTAAACTTTGCATATTCTAAATTAGGAATACCAAAAGAATTGATTCGCACTGAGCATCAGAGAGGTATTTATTTTTCACCTCTCTACAATAACACCAATGAATTTCTCAGGAAAGAAATTGGTGATAAAGAACTGGTCAAATCATTTGATACCAGTACTGAAACTTTGGCAAACATTTGGAAAACCAAATATGCCAAAGGACGTATATCAATGTTGAAGAAAAAGAACAATGTATCTTATGAATCATTGTTCTATGATGACTTGATATACCTGTCTTGGGAAGAAACCAAGGCAAAATATCTACCACAAGTTGGCAGATAAAAACATATACCACAAAATATGTTGACACACACACTAAGTAATAGTATAATGTGAATACTTGCAGAACGCAAGAACTTTGTTTAACTTTGTCATTAGGAGATTTATCTTGACTAAACTATCCGCAAAAACCCGTATCCTTAATTTCTTGAACAAGAAAGAGGGATATAACACACTTTCGACCGCACAGGCTCGTGCTCGTTTTGGCATCCAAAACGTTGCCGCACGTATTGATGAACTTCGCCAAGAAGGTCATGTAATTTACACCAACACCAAATCCCGTGGTGATGGTAGCAAAGTTGCCGTGTATCGTGTTGGCACACCAACCAAATCTATGGTTCGTGCTGCTATCAAAGCTGGTTACAGCTTCACTGCCTAATTAGGTGAATTGTGGGGAGACCACTTCTAGTGGTACTCCCCTTTTTTTTATTTTTGGAGAGTAAATGGAAATTTCAATTAAAAAAGAGGAACTTCAAAAGAAAAGTATTTTTGTTGCGACACCAATGTATGGCGGCATGAATCATGGACTGTATGCGAAAGCTTGTCTTGATTTACAAGCTGTTTGTATGCAGTATGGTGTGAGCGTGAAATTTTCATATCTTTTCAATGAGTCCTTAATCACTAGAGCAAGAAATTATCTCGTAGATGAATTTCTAAATCGTTCAGATTGTACACACATGTTGTTCATTGACGCTGACATTCATTTTGATCCTAAAGATGTTATTGCACTTCTGGCTTTGGATAAAGATGTTATTGGTGGCCCTTATCCTAAGAAAGCCATTAAATGGTCTTCTGTTAAGAAAGCTATGACTAAAAATCCAGATATGGATGCTGGAAACTTGGACAAAGTTACAGGCGATTATGTATTTAATCCTGTACGTGGTACTGATAAGTTCTCTGTTTCTGAACCACTTGAGGTTATGGAAATTGGAACTGGTTTTATGATGGTTAAACGTGAAGTGTTTCCTAAATTTGCGGAAGCATTCCCACAGTTGCGTTACAAACCAGATCATGTTGGTCAAGCTCACTTTGACGGTTCACGTTATATCCATGCATACTTTGATACAATGATCGACACCGTAGATTCTGCAACAGGTGGTGGTTCTGACCGTTACCTATCAGAAGATTATATGTTCTGTCAGCTGTGGCGCAAGACAGGTGGTTCGATTTGGTTGTGCCCTTGGATGCGTTTGGATCACATTGGAACATATCACTTCAAGGGAGATATGCCTGCCGTAGCAAACTTTGTTGGAGAAATGTGATGATTGTCGGCCTCGTAGGTTTCATTGGTTCGGGTAAAGGTACCGCTGGTGACATTTTAAAAGATGTTGGTTTTAAACAACTTAGTTTTGCCGGTGGTGTCAAAGACATTGCAGCAGTTATGTTTGATTGGCCAAGAGAGTACCTAGAGGGCGACACAAGCACATCCAGAGAGTGGCGGGAACAACCAGATAAATTCTGGTCTAAAAAATTTGGTAAGGATTTTACACCACGATTAGCCCTACAGTTACTTGGTACTGAGGTTGGTCGTGGTATTTTCCATGAAAATTTTTGGGTTGATAGGTTAGAAAGACTTATTGATAGAGAGAAAAATTATGTCATCACTGATGTACGATTCCAAAATGAAATTGATTTTGTGCATAAGAACAGTGGTGTTATGATTGAAGTCCAGCGTGGTATTACACCACACTGGTATGAAATTGCATCACAAGCAAATAGAGGTTCACATAAAGCCGAAAGTTTTATGTATGAAAATGGTCCACATGAATCTGAATGGAGATGGATAGGTGGTCATATTGACCACACCATCGACAATGATGGTACTGTGGAAGACTTGAAAAATAATTTAATGAAGTGCTTGACTCGTTCTTACGGATCGAATACAATAAGTGAATTGACTGAAGGAGTATCGTAATGAAATTATCGAATGAGACCTTAACGGTTCTTAAAAACTTTGCCAACATTAATCCTGGCATTGAGTTTAAGACTGGTAAGAAATTGACAACCATTTCTGCAACCAAGACTGTCTTGGCAAAAGCCGGAATTAAAGATGACTTTCCACAAGACTTTTGTATCTATGATTTGAACCAATTTTTGTCGGTTCAATCCTTGTACAAAGACGGTGAAATTGATTTCGATAACGAACATGTTATCTTCAAGGTTGGTCGTAAGAAACTAAACTATCGCAAGACTGCAAAGAGCATGATTGTAACTCCACCAGATAAAGA
>Ga0102865_1000165_pt1 | contig 18977 bp, 17 predicted proteins | sample Colrivmet1449C02_FD_78440 | JGI IMG/M metagenome (GOLD analysis project Ga0102865, IMG submission 78440) | Estuarine microbial communities from the Columbia River estuary - metaG 1449C-02 | ecosystem: Environmental > Aquatic > Marine > Intertidal zone > Estuary | place: USA: Columbia River...
TACTTCTAGATTTTCTGGTATACCAAAAGTGACCAACTCATCTCGCACCTTGACGCTAAGTTTTGGAAAATCACTTCCAGTGCCTTGCGACCATTTAAAATCAATCTTCTTAAAACCTGGATATTGCTTAGTAGCTCTCACATACTTCTTCAAGTCATCCATGTCACCGCCTAAAGTGCCGTTAATGCCATGGCGACTAATAATGATACGACCCTTGAGATTTAGAGATTGAGCAAGGGTGTTTTGCCAAAGTCTGAGAGCTTCAGGATCTGCAACTGGGGCAAAGCCGTAATAGAGAATGATCTTGGGCAACACAGCTCTAAGTTTAATATCGGCTCGGCAGATTGAAAACTACGCAATTTAGGGTCAGAATCAAGGTATGGCAAGTAAAAGCGCAAAGAGTAAGCAAGTAGCAAAACGAAAGACTGTTTCTCCAAGGCCAAGTTCCCCAGCACAGAGGCAAAGTGAACCGGCGATTGCTAAGCGTGAAGATCGTATTGGTTGGTATTCACTCTATATCTATGCGGTCTGCCTAGTTACCTTACTAACCTGCTTATTTTCGTTGGTAAGTGTAGTTCGGGGAATAGTCGATGCGCTATGGCCAGATCCTGGTTATTTTGATCCCTACTCAGTTCCTAAAGATTCAGCTTTAAGCCCTGATCAGATTAAAGAGAATTTGACTGAGAATAATCAACGTCAAGCACTTAAGGGAATCGTTAATTCACTAACCACCCTAATTATTGCTGGACCTATTTATCTTATGCACTGGCGCCTTGCAAAGCGCTCTAGGGCTATTTAAGTAAGAGATTAGCTAAGATCTACTCTCGACTCTTCTTTCCTGCTTTTCCAGTAGCAAAAGCAAAGAGAGCAAGTCCTGCAACCAGAGCGCCTGCACCAACGCCGTATGCAATAACGTCATCAGCTCGGTTTGAATCAACGAATACACCTACATAGACCACGGCAATGATTGCCACAACTACGCCAATTAATTTAGATTTTAGATCGTCTAGATCTTCAACTCGAAGCCATAGTGGCACATCAATATCAGTATCGATAAATAGTTCATAGAGACCATAGCCAATCACCAGAAGTACTGTGCCAAGCAAGATGGCATCAATTGCAGTTAGGACTTCAACAATTGTTTCCTTGAGACCATATTGACTCTCAAGTGAATCAATAACTGCTAGGACCATAGCAAAGGATCCTTGAGCCATAAGAAGTAATGCGCCAAGAATTGAGGCAAGGGCAGGAATAACTACTGCATATCTTGTAAGTCCTAGTAGGCGCTTCATAACTGTCTTTAGGGTATCTGAAACAAACTCAAAATTACCTCGAGCGAGGTGAAAATTCATCACTTTTTCAACATGACCAATACAGAAGTGGGTTGTGTAGGGATCGAACCTACGACCCGGTGTATCGTCATGACTTCTTCTTCGGCGCCTGAGCTTGTTTCCTCTTTTGGGGGCTCTTTTTTGGCTTTGGCTTTGGCTTCAGCTTCGGTTTAGGTTTAGGTTTACTGTTTTGCAATGTACTCGACACTTGATTCAAATTTTCGATTCTTATCTCGAATTGATCGTTTACTTTGTCTATTGAAATTTGTTTCCTACTTCTACGAGTAACTATGAGAGTAAATAGAACTCCTAGGATAATTCCCAGCAAAGTCCATCTAAATGAATTGGTAACAGTTTTCTCCGCTACAAATTGCTCTATTTGAATTCCTTCAACTTCTTTCGCTGCTCCATCAATTCCTCGAGCCACCTCCTCTGAAACAACTTCAGCACGTTTATAGCTGCGTGCGGCAGCATTAGCGGCGCTAACGTAATTACCGACATACATAGCACTCGCTTTTGTTGCGGTCAGCTGATTTTGAGCCATCTTCAATTCTGCCTGAGCATTAACAACTCTCCAAAGCGCTTGATCGAAATTGCTTGAAGCTTGAGCAAAATTACGGCTCAGAGTTTCAACTTTTTGTTTGGCCTCTTCGTATTTGCGAGATGAACCGTCTTTCGAATCCTGATTACTGCTCTTAAATATGGATTTAATAATTGATCCAAGTAGATTTTGGGCAGTTTGTAATGCACTCTTGATCGAATTAACAATCTTCTCCTGGCGAGAGAGTTCAGCTTCAGCTTCCTTTAGTTTTTTCTCAGCGTCTTGAACGTTCTTTTTAGCCTCTTCGAGTTTTGCTCCACCCGCGTTAGACTGAGAATTTGCAGCATCAGCAACATTTTGCGCAGAAGTTGCACCAGCTTTTGTGCTTGTTGCTTGAGCTTTAGCTTTGGAATTGAGCGCAGAAATTTTGGCGGCAGCGGCAGCCTTTGCTTTAGCGGCAGCTTTTTTAGCTTTAGCTTGCTCTTCCTCAAGTTTTTTCTGTGCTTCCGCAGCAGCCTTCTCTGCCGTAGCCTTTTGTATTGCTGCCCTTGCAGCAGCTTCTTTAACTGCTTGTGCTTGTTTTTCTGCATCAGCAATTGCCGCTTTAGCTGCCTCTTCAGCTGCCGCCTTGTCTGTAACAGCCTTCGCGGCAGCATCCACAGCTTTATTCGCGGCGCTTGCGGCATCAGCCGCTTTGTTGGCGGCTGACTGTGCCATCGCAACCACGCTATTTATTGAGGTTAGAGCCGCTTTTGCAGCTTCTGCGGAATCGCCACCTGATGCAGCTGCCTTTGTTAAAGCCTCTGCGGCTGCTTTGAGTGCTGCTTCCTTTGCCGATGCAGCTTCTGCTGCAGCTTGTGCCTCCAAGTCTTTTGCTTGCGCTGCTTTTAGTTCTGCTTCTTTCTTAATTACGTCTGCGGCAAGTTGCTTTGCTTCATTTTCAATGCGAGTTTTCTCTGCTGCTGCTGCGGAAGCCTCAGCTATCAGTTTTGCCTGAACATCTGATTCAGCTTTTGCTTTCGCTTCCGCATCTTTTACTTTTGCTTCGGCTGCGGCTTTGTCGGCTTCACGTTTTTTCTGTGCATCAGCTGCAGCGTTTGCATCTGCAGTCGCTTTATCTGCCGCAGCTTTGGCCGCTGCTGCTTCATCATTCGCTGCTTTAGCCTGACCTGAGACTGTCGCTGCCTTTGCTTCTGCAGCCTGCCAGGCAGCTCGTAATTCCTCGAGGGTTGCGTTCTGTGCAGGTGGTTGAGCCTTTAAGTATTGAAATCCTTCCGATGAGTGTCGAACTTTTTCAATAACAATTCCACCTGCACGAAGAGCACTTCCTCCAGCCGCGATGTAAGCGCGTTTAGCGCTATCCGCTTCATTGTTGGCTGCTTGAGCCTGTTGCGCCAACGCTTGTGCTGCCTGTTGTTTCGCTGCTTGCTCTGCAGCTGCAGCCGATTGAGCTGCAGCTAATCGATCTGCTTCCGCCTTTGCTGCAGCAATCTGTGCCTCTAACTGCACACGTTGGGCTTCAAATGCTTTCTGGGCATCTTCTGCGGCCTTCTTAGCAGCTGCGGCCTTAACTTCCTGTTCCTTTGCGGCCGCTTCTTTAGCAACAATTTCAGCCGCCAACTTTGCCTGTTCATCTGCCAACTTGGCAGCAGCATCTTGAGCTGCCTTTTGGGCAGCTGCGAACTCTGCCTCTTTTTTCGCCTTCTCGGCAGCTGCCGCTAATTTTGCAGCTTCAACTTTCGCAGATGCTTCCGCAGCCGCCTTTGCCTCTGCAGATGCCTTTTCTGCGGCTGCTTTGATATTTCCCGCCGCAATTTCGGCAGCAATTGCATCTGCTTTTGCTTTCTCTTGCTCCGCAAGAATTCGAGCCTCGTCCGCTTTTGCTTTCTCTTCAGATGCCTTCGCCTCTGCTGCTACTTTTGCGGCTTCTGCCGCAGCTTTCTCTTCAGCCACTTTCTTTGCCGCTTCTTGGGCTGCAAGCACAGCAGGATCAAGACAATCAGGTAAATCTGGAGGATAAGCAGCTGGTCCTCGACAAACTTCTGCAAGAAAAACCAAGTATGGAGCGGTTTGTTGGAACGAGAATAAGAATACCCCAACTAATAGAGCCGACGCCCATTTATTGCGCATTAATTCCTAGATTTTGTTTCTATCGCGCATCAATTCTTCTTTGAAGCGCTTACCTTTGATGAAGACGAATTCTTCTTCATTCATGCGATCCACTTCGGATTTAGGCGGCGCATAGCGTGTATCACGATCACTAGCATTCAATGGATCGTAAGGTTTACCGCTGTAACCGTAATACTTGGGATATCCATACTTGTAGCCGTACTCGTACTCCATTGCTTCTTCTGGAATCTTGTTGAGGATTACTCCGAGAACTAGAGCACCAACTCCGCGGATAGCGTCTCGCGCACCTTGGTAATGTGGAATTTTTGTTGTGCCGGCATGGGAAACCAAAATCGCGCCATCTGTTTGAGCGGCCACAATTGCCGCATCGGTGATAGGCAAAAGTGGTGGGCAATCAATAATGATGTAGTCGAATTTAGCCTTCAGAATTGTCATCAATTCTGTGAATCGACCAGACTCCAAAAGCTCAGCAGGATTGGGCGGAATTCGGCCCGACGTGAGCACCTGTAATTCAATTTCTGGATGCTTACGCATATGTTTCTTAACTATTGGCCAGGTTAGTTTTGTGGGGGAGCTCAATAATTCACTCAGACCAATCACTTTTGAGGCGAATTCAAGATAGATCGGGATTTTTGGTCTTCTGAGGTCGGCTTCGACCAAGAGAACTCTTTCACCAGACTGAGTGAGGGAAATCGCTATGTTGATTGCAGAAGTTGATTTACCTTCGTTAGGAAGAGCAGATGTAATAACAATCGATTGGGGATTCGCTCCCGGATTCGCGTGTTTCAAATTAGTACGTAACGTTCTAAACGCTTCTGTTCGCGCCGCGTATCGTCCGATTTGCGTGATAAGTGGCTTCTCATCTGCATTGAGATCAAAACCAATCGCAGCGAGAAGTGGAATGTCACCAAGATCATCTTCATTCTTAACTGTGTTATCAAGGAGTTTACGAAGACTTGCAATACCGAATCCCAAACCAAAACCAAGCATGAGCCCAAGTGCGTAGTTGATTGATTTCTTAGGAGATGCAGGCGCTGTTGGCGGAACGGCAAATTTCGCAATCGAAACCTTGATCGGAGACTCAGTATCTATTTCCTGAAGCTCAAGACTTTTTACTGTGATACCAAATTGCTGCGCTACGGCATTTGCGATACGCGCTGCTCTCTTCGGATTGGTGTCAGTGACAGTCAGGGAGATAAGCACGGTGTCTAGTGGTGCGGATGCGGTTATATTCTTAGAAAGATCTTCCGCGCTCATTTTCAACTTTAAATCTTTGACTACTGGCTCGAGATTAACTGGGCTGTTGATAATTTGCGCATAAGACTTGACTCGCTGTTGGGAAAAACTCGAACCAGTAAGCAGCGCAGAAATGTCTACCGCAGAGGCCGGAGTTGAGACAAAGAGTTGTGCAGACGCCTTGTAAATAGGAGTCATCGAGAACGTCACAAAAAAGGATAGAACCGCGCCAATGAGCGTCGAGGCGACAATGAGCCGTCGCGACTGAACAAGCAATCGCCAATAGGCGACAAGCTCCATCGGACCTACCTTGCTAGGGGAAGGCCCCAAATCTACTCCCAAATATCGCGAGGAGCGAAAAGTCTTGCTTCCTAAAAACCGGGCTTTGCGAAGGCCATAAACGGGCATTGTTCGCCTAACAGGCCCTTCAGACGCACATTAAAGTGGGTGCCGTGAGGATCGCGGTCGCCTGTCGCCAGAACAAGGCTCGCTCACCGTTCGCCGAACTTGTAATCCGCCACCATTTCCCCAAGGCGCTGGTTTCCTCTTTCGGCACCGAAGTAACGGACGGAGAAGAAACTTCCAATTTTGCGGCGTTGGTAGCTCAACGTTGGGGCCTTGCTCCTATGAAGCAACGAACAACTTCCACAGAAAAATTTATCAAGGGAAACTTTTCGCCCGAGCTCTTGATCGCTGCAGATCAGTTAGTACTTGATGCGCTCTCAAATCAATCTATTGCATCAGATCATCGATCACTTACCGATGAACTTATTCACCCCGAACTTCGCCCTAGTGATCCGGATGGAATGGAAGAGTCACACTTTGAACGCGAACTTGCAAAAGTTTCAAGCACAGTAATCCGAACAATCTATGAATGGAGCGGAATCAAAAACAAAAACCAAGTCCTAGCTTTCATTCCACGCGGCACAACTGATATTTCGCAAACAGTCGCTCATGCAATTTTCGAAGCAAAAGCGATTGGTGCCACCATCATTGACGGCGACTGTAGAGCACCACATGATTTGGACCTTCAGGAGCAAAACCTAAAGCCCATAGATTTTGATTACACCCTTGCCATGCAAGAAACCCCTCCGAAACTCAAAGAGGATCACGTTCTACGTCATTGCCGTGAATTAGATAAACCTGAGAAGTATTTCTTGAGTCAAAGTTGGAAGCAGCTTATTGACACCTACTCGAAATCTAGCCCGGTTGTCATCATTACGTCACCACGTCGCAGTAAATCTCGAATTCTTCCGGATTCTTTCTTGTCTTCGTACTTCGCCGATTCCATTAGCGTTATATCAAGTTAATTATGAAGATTAAAATAGTAGTTATTTCCGTTTCAATCCTTTTTGCCGTTCCTCTGATCGCCATCGCTTGGAACTCTTACCAGCTAATAAATACCTATCGCAATATCCCAGCCGAACAATTAAAACCAGATCAAGTAATTTCTATTGGGAATGCCCTTCACCGCGATACCGAAGATGTACTCCGTTATCTCTCTCTGCCGGTTTTCAGGCAAGCCTCCGGACTTCTAGGTATAGATGTTATTGAGATCAAACCCGAAATCCTTTTCGCAGCAAAGCATTACCCGGAATTAGCCGGTTTTGATCGACCGAAGCGATACATGATCTCCTTCCAGAACTCCGCCGAAGCACGGGGTACCGGAGGGATTCTTGGAGCATATGCAATCATCGAAGTAAACCGTGGAAAGCTCGAAGTGATTAAAGCTTCGTCAAATGTTGGGCTTCAGCACCTCACAACACTTCCGATCAAACATTCCGATGAGTATTTCGAACTCTATGGAAATAATCCCGGCATATGGCAAAACGCAAATCTCTCACCACATTTTCCATATGGAGCTATGAACTATTTGGAACTTTGGCGCCTACAAACTGGAGAACGCCTCGATGGATTCATTGCGACCGATCCCATTGCCCTCAGTTATTTTCTTAAAGCAATCAGAACGGTGACTTTACCCGATGGATTCCAAATAACTTCCGAGAATGTTGTCGAGGAGACCCTAAAAACTGCTTATAAACGCTACGAAGATGACAATATGGCACGCAAAGAATTCCTTGTCACCATCATGAAATCAACCTTTAGCCAATTACTCTCAAAAAACTTCAGTATCAGAAAAATGCCCCATGCACTCTCGGAATCCATTCAAGAGAACCGACTCTTGCTTTACACCTCTAATAAATCCACCCAAAAAGAGAATGAAATAACGCGCCTGGGAGGCTCGTTAAACAAGAAGAATGACAACGATTATCGGGTTGTTATCCAAAATACTGATGCAAGCAAGCTCGATTACTACCTTGATAGAGAAGTTGATATAGAAACGCTGACTTGTTCACCAAATCCGACCACTCAAGTAACTATCTACCTCAAGAATCGTGTCGTAAACGCCCAAGATTTACCTGCTTATGTGCTAACAAGAGCAGATAAAGGAAAACCCAAGGAGTTGGTGACGGGACAACACAGATTTAAAGTATTTATTTATGGCCCATATAAATCACAACTAATTGGCGGATCCCTTGGATCAGGCAAAGACGGCAATGCCCGCATTGGTGCTGAACGCGAAAGACCCATATTCATCGAGGACATAGATCTAGCGCCGGATGGAAGTGAAGTAATCGTTGCTCAGTTCAAAGGGGGAACAGGTCAGATCACTGTCACAACTCAGCCACTTGTCCGACCTGAAATAGTCAAAATTAAGGATAACTGCTAACTCTTTCGACGCAACCAAGTTTCATAAAGCAGAAGTCCAATGGCGGCGCCAAGGACATTAGAAATAAAGTCCACAGGATCCGAAACTCTTCCTGGAATCCAAATCTGAAATAGTTCTATAAAGCCAGATATCAAGACTGAGCAAATTAATCGAGTGATAATAGTCCATGTTGAAAAAACCCACGAGATAAGTAATGCAAAGGGGAACAGAAGCAAATAATTCCCGATATATACCAATGAAGTGTCCGCATACAGAATCTTGTAGAAAATATTCGCATGAGTCCGGAGAAATTCTTCAATCTCAATTGGATTCCCAGATTCCAATAACGGACGAGGGAATAGAGTAAACACAAGTAAAGTCAAAAAATAAACGGCGAGACTCGCCGCAAGCGCTCTCTTACCAAAAATCCTAATTAGTAAGCACCGCGCCCTTTAAATACAGCCCCAATAGTTGCAATGATGATCCATAAATCTCGAGTAAAACTCCAATTCACCATGTAATTCAAATCAAGAGCTACGCTCGTTTGTAAATCAAGATCCGATCTGCCGCTGATCTGCCATGGGCCAGTAACCCCTGGCTTCGCGTTCAACCTACGCTCGTACATGGAATCATACTTCTTCACTTCGTGGACAAGAGCTGGTCTCGGCCCCACCACAGACATGTCATTTATTAACACGTTAAAAAACTGTGGCAGTTCATCCAGCGAATACTTTCGTAATATCCTTCCAATCGATGTAACCCTAGGGTCCTTTTTATCCTTGAAAATCACATGATCATTAGCATGAACATTTTCTGCCGACGAAATCAATTGATCGGCATTCTTAACCATCGAGCGAAACTTATAGAAATTAAATACTTTGCCGTTAAGACCTACCCTCTTCTGCGAGTAAAAAACAGGTCTTCCGCTTGTCATGATAATAAGTAGTGAGATTACTAGATACACAGGACTCAGCAGAATCAGAGCCAAAAAAGAAAAGACTAGATCAAACGTTCTCTTTAGAATTCTCTCCGCAATTGAAATCTTTGATTGGGAGAATGCAAGGAACGGGATTCCTACTTGCGGCTGAGGAATCAACCAATAACCTAGATTTCCAGAATCTAACGGAATCCAATTCGTCTTAATTCCCAAATCCTCGCAATAATGCACAAATCGAGAGAAGTTTTTGTCACTCTCCATACCTGGAAGCAACAAGATCTCATCAATCGGAGTGAATTTAAGGATTCTTTCAAATTCATCTAACCAGCCACTACTAATCGATGTACATTCGACTCTTGAAACAACTGCATAACCTAGCAATCGATTCTTGATTATCCAATCACTATATTGTTGAGATTCGCGCATTGTCCGACCGACAATCATCAAACGTGTGGAAAATCTTTTACGTTTAATTAAGGGTCTCATAAGTGCAAAATGCAAAATGGTTCGAGAGAAAATCAAATTAATTAGGCCAGAAATCAAGAGAGTCACAAAAACAGTTCGAGAGAATGACGCGCGAGTTACAAATGAAAGGAAGCCTAGTGAGAAGAAGTAGACTAGCGATCGTTTGATAACGCTTTGTAAATTTAAAATAAATAAACTATCGTGTTTCAAGCGGTAGATTCCACTAAAGCTAAATGTCAAGAGCCACCCGATGACTACGAATCCAAGTATGAGTTCGTAGTCAATTGTGGCAATCGAAGGCTTAAGTTCGGACTCAAATAGAGTAGATCTAAATCGAAAGTTGTATGCAATTACGGCAGCAGTTAGGAGTGCCATTGCGTCGACGGCAACCAGCAATATACTAATTGTGGATTTATGTGACTTTAACTTGTGCAACATAGGAGACTTAACCACGCTTAGATTGTATGAGAGTGTTGACCCAATCCAAGTACTTACTTCTTCCGATTTCAGCTCCAAGATTTTTTCGAGCAAATTCGAGACCTTTAGACGCCAAATCATTTCTTTTCTTGGGATTTTGGCTCATTTCCTTTATGGCGCTGGCAAGAATAGTCGGTTTTTCAGCGTCTACAAGTTCGGCAATTCCATTCAAAAACTTCCAAGTCGCCCCGCCCCTTGGCACAGCGGCAATCACTGGGCGCTCGCTATACAAATACGAGGTCAACTTGCTCGGCAAACTCATCTCCATCTGCGTACTGCGCTCATTAACCAGAAGTAAATCTGCTGCCGCTAGCAACGCCGAGTACTGATCATCTGCAACCGCCTCTACCACAGAGATATTTTCAATACCTTCGCATAGCCTCTTTAAATTCGCTTCTTGATTGCCATGGCCCACCAGATAAATCTTTACCTTTGCATTCGCACCAAGCGCCTTGGCCGCCTCAACGACATTCTCTAAGCCCTGTTTCGCTCCCATATTGCCTGTATGGATAACCACAAAGTCATCACCGGCCCATCCAAAACTGGCACGCGCCAAATCTCTATTTACGCTCTCAATATTTCTAGCCGCATAATTTGTAATCTGCGAAACCTTTGTCGAGACAACGCCAAAGCCCAAAACCACATCGCGCATCGCGGGGGATACGACCACCATTGAATCCGCCGCCTTAAGCACCGATCCCTCAACAGTAAGAGCAATTTTTGAAATTAGAGCCCCACCTTTGAGTCCCGACTGCTTCGCCCCAGCACCAGATAAATCTTGAACGATTAGCCCAAACGGAACACCCAACGTCTGAGCAATTCTCTTTCCCACAACACCGGCAGCAACTGTTGGAATACACGCGATAACCGCCTCAAAGTCATTGCCCACCAAGCGCTTTGAGACCCTTCTCAAATTCCTCCACAGCGAACTCTCAAACCTAATTCTCACTAGCGCATTCATCTTCGGTGGTATCAAATGCTTAGCCCTAATCACCTCAACTGATTCATGTTGAGCCACACCTTCACTTAAATGTGCAAACTCACTTGGAACTTTCCACCATGGATAGTGCGGCAGGCTTGTGAGCACTGAAACTTCAAAACCATCTTTCTGCAGCAACTCCGCCAAGTCTGTTGTGTAAACAGCAATCCCAGTTGGCTCAGGCCAATAATTGGTTGTTACAAGTAGGACTCGAGGCATAGCTAATCTACTTAGGCGGATCTATCTGGCGAACTTGCCCACCAACCAACATTGAATAATCCGGCAAAGGCCTGCGCACAATCTCACCCGCAGAAACCACAGAGCACTCACCAATCGTGACTCCCGGTAGCACCTTGGCATCCAAACAAACCCATGCTCCATCTTTAATCACTACCGGCTTATGAGCGTATGCAAGCGAAGCGCTTCGATAATCATGCCCACCTGAGCAAATGATTGATCTCTGCGAGATACAGACATTTGAACCGATAGTTATCTTTTCATGGTTGATAAACCAAACTTCTTCACCAATCCAGCAATCGTCACCGATTTCAAGATTCCTGGGGAAGTGCACCTTTACACGTTTGCGAAGAACTAATCTTTTGCCAATTTTTGCTCCCCAGAGCCGAAGAATCAGTATGCGTGCAAAAGCAGGTAAGACCGAAGCCTGGACTAGTGGCCTTCCGAAAATACCCCAAGCGACAATCGTCAGGTTTGACCAAAAGGTTCGGCGTGATTCAAATAGGCTTAGTTTGCGCAAAACCCCTCCGCTCTAGCGTTTTAACCGAAATCTGCCAATAGTAGAAACTTAGTGCTACTGCGTAATGGAAACCCGCTCGACCATCCAGTAAACCTCTTCTGATGAAAAATGAATAAATAAAGAACACGATCGGCTTAAACGCTAGTCTGTTGAAGATTTTTCCTTGTTTTGTTCTGGAAGTAAGCACCGATTGAGACAGATTTGTGTCAAGTGCTAACTCAGCTTCCCAATCAGAATAACGGTTATGGCGAGCGAAGTAGTCATAAAGCGGGTCGGGATCCAGGTGAATCAGATAAGAGGAGAGTTTACCTAAGCGACCCTGATACATCGGCTGGTAGTGACCCTCAACTTCCCACATATTTGCCACATGCAAGTCATCCACCACTGGAAAATGACAATATCGACGATTAACAAGAGATATTTTCTTAACTTTATGTCCATGCTTTAGAAACTTTCCCATAAAGGAATAAAGAATTGGAATTTCAAATGCAACATAATTCATAAAATCTTTATTTTTGTAAATTCTGAGAATCTCACTATCTAGCTGAGGGGAGACATTCTCGTCCGCATCCAGGAATAAAACCCAGTCATTTTTAATATCCGCAAGCTCCAATGACCACTGTTTTTTCTTTGGGTATTTACCATTCCATGCGAAATCAATAACTTGAGCTCCCAATGAATTGGCTATAATTCTTGTATTGTCGGTACTTCCAGAATCGACCACAATGATTTGATCAAAATTTTCAACAGATTTAATGCACTCTTCAATCGCCTTAGCCTCATTCTTTGTCAAAATTAGGACTGTAATTGGCAAAAGCTCATCTAACTTATCGTGATTCACTTCTAATGACCTTCAAGGTGAGACAACATAATTAATTCCCACTCCTTTGCTACTTGACTCCAACTTAATCTATTTCGATGAGATAAACACTGTGCAGAATAATGCCTGTAGTTACCTATGACAATTTCTATTGCAGCCGAAATCTCGCTAGGATCCTCACTCGCTACAACCACGCCCGTATTCCAATCAGTCACGAAATCCGACATAGCGACGGTAGACCTAACAATTACTGGTAATCCCCTCACAATCGCTTCAGCTACTACAACGGCAAAGTTTTCATTGTCGCTAAGAAGTACAAGTAGATCAATCTCCTTGAAGAACTGTTCTTTAGAATCTTCTTTCACTGAACCTAAAAAATCAATCTTGTCTGAAACGCCTAAGTCAGACGAAAGCTTCTTTAAGTCCCTCAATAGCCGAGAACTACCGGCTCCTGCAACCCTGAGCCGCACCCCCAAATCCAATTGAGCAAGAACTGGTAGGCATTTTATCGCTAAGTCCAATCTTTTTATCGGATGAATCCGTCCTAAATAGCCAATTACAAAGTCATCTTTTTCTGGAACTTTTCTGAACTCTACTTCTTTCGTTGGAAAGCTCACTCCATATCCAGCTAGTTCAACTTTCTTTGACGGGAAAAGTTTCTGTACGCCATAGATTTCCCGACGTGATGCAACCATGAAAACTATATTCTTTCGAATAGTTAGCAACCTAAAAAAAATTCTAAAAATAAATTTTCGTAATCTACTATTTTTCTCTTGATGCGGTTCCATAGAACCATGTGGCATCAAAAAAAGGGTGCGTGAATTCGAAAGAGAAATGGCAAGCAAAGTTGAAAAGACGTAGAAACCATGAATAAGGATATAGTTTGAAGTGCGTATGAACTCTTTAACTTCTCGGAGCTTAATCCAAATGGGAAGACCAAATCTATTTCCTCCCAGTGTCGGAATGTTTAGAATTTCGGCTTCAACTTTAATATCCACGTTTCCAAACACTAATAATCTATGTCTACCAAAAAGATTGCCTACTCGATTGGAGGATTCTTGTACTACAAGAGTGGGTCCACCGAGCCTCTGCTCCAGTGAGGAACTGATTTGTAGGAAGGAAGAATCATTCTTCATATGATTATCGTACCTTTGTTAATGAGAATTAATGAAAATCTTGCGAGAAATAGTTCGGTTATTATGCAGTTTTCAATCCCCCTTTTGCTCCCGATAGCCTTGATTTCTGCTTGAATAAGGCTATGAATTCGACCTTTAGCAATGTAATGTATAAGGCACTTCAATCAATAATTGGATTTTCGCTTCTTGCAATACAATCGCGCTTTCTTATTCAAGAAGATTTGGCGATTTTTGCGATTGCTCAATCGTTGTTAGTAGTTGTAGCGCTCTTTGATTTTGGCTTAGGAGTAAACCTGACAACGTGGATAGTAAAATTTTGTGACAATAAATACTTGACGAATCAAGATCGTAAAATCGTTTCAAGGGCGCTAATAATTAAGAAGCGAAATAAAATATTTGTTGTCGGATTTGTTCAAAGTATTTTCTTTGGCGCCGTATTCCTTTTTCTAGTGAGCTCGTTGACGGGCGAGAAGACTTTTGCGCTCTCTTGTTTTTTCACAATATCAGTACTCTTGCACTCAGTGGGGCTAAACTTTGGTAGGTTGTTTCTCGCTACGGGCGATATTGCTCTGTTAGTAAAACTGCAAATGATTGGATCGCTTATTGCTTTTCTGGCCACTATTATCGGATTGAAATCTAGTTATAATTTAATAATTTCAATTTTGGCTCTGAGTTTTTCGAGTATATTTCTTGGCTTAAGTTCACTGAAAATCTCTAAAAGTGAACGCGGATTTTCCATGCTGGACGTAAGCAAATATGAATGGCCCTCTGGAAAAAGAGAATTTAAGAAAATAACTCACATCCAGATTGGCCAGTTTCTTCACATCTCTTTGCCATTATTAATTCAGTTTATTCTGGTTTCCAGATTCAGTCCTGGAGCAGTCATTGTTTACACCATTTGTCAGAAATTCATATCATCGATCGGCAACATCTTCGGGTCTGAAATCCAATTGAACTACAGCTTGCAAGGTAACGCTCGAAGAATAGAGATGAATGATGTAGCGAGGTATTATCGCAATTATGCGGGTTATTTGATTACGTCCTGTTTTGTCTCAATTGCTGTCTGGCTTGCTTGGGAGGATCTCTACTCGAGCATTGGTAGACCATCGCTCATCACACTATTGAGCTTCATACCGCTAGGACTCTTAGTTTTAGTCGATCAGGCTTTACGCTACCGACTTTATTTTTTCTCGAGATTTAAACTTGAAATGATCGCGAGCTTGATTTATATCGTTTTGTTCGTCTCGTTTGTGCCATTCACTTTGACTCCGACAATTCTAGCATTAAATATTTTTTTGATTTTATCTTTCATTCCAAAATGGTTTTTTCTTTTTTCTTCGAGACAGGTTTTTTTAGGAAAAGGAATGAATTGATTTTTTGCTTGAATTAGGATGGTTTGATAACAGAGCTACTAACATTGGAAGAACTACATAAACATTGTTTACGCCTGAAACTGAAAGTGAATTAGATAATGCAAGAATGATAAAGCATATAGCAGTATTTTTCTCCAAATTTGATAGAAGTATTTTTCCAAAAGTATAGAAAATTAGAAGCGCCCCCATAATTCCAAAGTCATTGATCGCTCGTAGAATAAATGAATGCAGTACTACTGAATAACATGATCCCAGGGATTCATTGCTTTGTAAGGTTGAGTAATATCGAAGCTGAATGCAGATTTCAGTATTTAATGGCTGAATGATCCAGTTCCCGAATATCTTGCTTATGTTAGACCGAGAAACAAAATCATCCAAGAATAGATTAAGGAAATTAAGTCTGTCCAGATTCCCCAGAGTTGTGCCCCGATTTCTGAAAGTATAAAGACCTAATGTTATGCTTGAGATTATAAGAAATATACTCGACACTAGATTTTTTCGAATAGTTTTTTTCCTCGTATACATAAATAATTGAACTAACAGTAGAGTAATGAGTGCGGATCTAGATTGTGACATCAAGATTGTAAAAGTAATTATTATGGTTGAAGTTAAGTGCTCTCGAGTGAGACTTAAGTTGGAATTTGCTAAGTTGCAAATATATAACCCAATGAGCATTGCACATTCGTAGTTGTTTTCAATAATGAGAGTTGGGCGCGAATTCCATCCATTTGCACTTACTTGTACAAAGTAGGAAAGGAACAGAGAAGCTAGTAACATCAAGTAGATTCTTTTCACAGAAGTACTTGTGAATCTCAAATGGCTTTTTAAGTTAAGTAGCAATATCGCGAATAGAAGCCATTTATAGGCTCTGATAGATTCAAAGTATGGAACTGCACTTTCTTTTGAGAGAAGGACGCAGGAAATTCCTAACAGGCCTAAGGTAAATGAGAAGGCCGCTATTCTGGAATCTTTCGGACCGAAATTCAGAATACAAATAATGATAAATGTAGCTTCTAGTACATTTGTTGGATTAAGGAAGTTTCTGGGGAGTAGTTCGAGAGTCTGCAGAAGCGATTGGCCAATGCATAGTACGAATGAGGCGGTTAACAACTTCTCGGTTGAATTAGTCTTAGTCATTGCCGTCCCTCGAAAGTCTATGGATGTGAGGCCCCATCTTTTTCAAGTGGGATGAGAGGGAATCGAATGCTCGACCCTTAGTTCGCTCAATTGAAATACATGGATCTAACTCCTCATCCTATATCTTTGAGAATGAGACTGAAATGGGGCATGAAGTCCGACTGTATGCGGGCCTACTTCCTTGCTCATATATGTGTAAGGGCGCTCCAGGTAGCAATTCCTTTTCTGGTGCAAGACATAATGTATCGTCGCGTCATGGAGCTTCACTTGAATGTGATGAAGCTAAGTTTCCGCTGAAGGGGTGGTCATTATTTGAGTTTTAATCCGGTCAGATCAATTAGGAAGTATCTCATGAGCTCGCTTAAGGATTCTCCTTGGTTCTATCGTCTTTCATTCCTTGAAAAGTCTCTTATTCGCTGCGTTTTGCAAATCCAGTCATGGATGGATGGGTCATATTTTTATTGGATAATGAAACCAAAAGAGGGGTTCAGATCACAATTTGGCCAAGATTTCGTCTTTCAAGAATTGGGCATCGCCCGGACGCCAGGTTTTTTTGTTGAAGTTGGATGTAACCATCCAGAAATTGAATCAAATACTTTCATTCTTGAGAAAGTTTTCGGTTGGACGGGGATTGCTATCGACCCACTGGATTACAGCTCAGACTTTAGAACCCTAAGAGCCAAAACTACCTTTATCAATTGCTTAGTCTTAAATGAATTAAAAAAAGTTGAATTCTTCAAGGTATCTAATATTGATGGTTGGCAAAATAGAATGAGTAGCATTTTTGAATCGGAATTGAAGAATTCGAAATTCCTTTATAAAAAAGTTGAGGTTGACTCAGTACCGTTGAGACTGCTGATTCCGGTTGGCCAGAAAGTTGATCTAATACTCTTGGATGTCGAAGGAGCCGAAATCGACGTTTTAGACTCGCTGAACTGGGATCTACATTCACCTATTCATATTTTGGTTGAAAATACCGGTCGACTTGAAAGCCGAAGAAAACTGAATAGGTACCTCAAAGGAAGGGGTTATAGACTGCTTGCAAGAATTGGTTTTTCAGATCAGCTCTGGAAAATCTCTTAATTATTCGGAAGAGTCGTACAGGAGATTCTAATTGCGATTTACTCGGCCAGTTTTTCGCTGCTTTGTAAATGAGATTTACCTAAGTAAGTGGGTTGTGTAGGGATCGAACCTACGACCCGGTGATTAAGAGTCACCTGCTCTACCAACTGAGCTAACAACCCGTTGACCATTTGTCGTGATCAAGCGGAGCACACTATAACCAGTACCGCCTTAGATACCAATTTCTAAGCCAAATAGATGAGAATGAAGCCATGAAGTCCAATTGGCAAAAAGCCATTTTTAGCCTTTTGAAGTCAAAAAAAGAGCTGAAACACAGAGCAGCTTTTACATCACAAGAAACTCTGATAGTTCTAATCGCAAGCTTTGCACTTACTTCTTTCTCTCTTGTATCACCGAGCTCGAAATATCAGATTGAAATACTAGAACTTGCTTCAGCTAATGGAGCAGAGTTTGATCCAATTAAGGCACTTGAAACTCTGGCAGTGAAAGGACGGGCGCCAAAGACGGGATATTCAAGATCTGCCTTTGGTCCTGCCTGGGCAGATGTGGATAGAAATGGCTGTGATACTAGAAATGACATTCTTAAAAGAGATTTAACTCAAGTCACCTTCAGAGCAAAAACCAAAGATTGTGTTGTGGAAAGTGGAGTGCTTTTAGATCCCTTCTCTGGCGAAAGCATTAATTTTCAAAGGGGAGAAAAAACAAGCACACTTGTTCAGATCGATCATGTTGTCGCGCTATCTAATGCCTGGCAGACGGGAATCTTTAAGGCAGATCTTGCTACTAGGAAGAACTTTGCTAATGACCCGCTAAATCTTCTAGCAGTTAAAGGTTCTCTAAATAGCCAGAAAGGTGATGGTGATGCTGCAACTTGGCTTCCACCGAATAAGCAATTTCGCTGTGATTATGTTTCAAGACAAGTTGAGGTAAAAGTTAAGTACGGCCTTTGGGTAACAAGAGCAGAGAAAGATGCAACCTTAAGAATCTTATCTAACCCGCCCTGCCTAAAGCAGAATTAATCTCTTAACTCTTCTGCAGATGACTTGGGGTTATCTCTGGAAACCAGGAGAGAGCTTCATCTCTGAAATTTCCTTCAGCTCTCAATTGGCAAAATATCCCAGTAGTTCCAAGAGTGACTCTATGAATTAAGACATATTCCGGAGGAAGATTTAATTGAAAACCAATCTTTGCAGTTGGATTTCTTGGATCCCCCACTCGTACGCTCTGAGTTCTAAGCCAATCGCGGCTATAGGCGAAATAATCAGTTCGTAAAGGCTCAACTAGCGGGAGTAGATAATCAAGAACTAACTCAGGGCTGACCTCAACATCGGCGAGAATGAAGCCATCTTCTTTAAAGCCGTTGTATAAAGCAATCGCATCACCTTCAAGTGCGTTTTTAAGTAAGCGTTTGAAAGGTTCTGGAAATCCATTAGGCAGACGATTACATGCGCCAAAATCTAGAACTCCAAGGCGACCATCTTTTAAGACTCTAAAGTTTCCAGGATGAGGATCTGCATGTAATAAACCTGCTCTCATAGGAGCTGTGAAGTGGAAACGAGCTAGGCGAATGCCGGCGTTATTTCGCTCTTCTTGTGTGCCATCGGTAATTACCTTTGAGAGCGGAGTTCCCTCGAGCCACTGGCTTACAAGTACTCGATCAGTTGCCATAATCACTTCAGGAATTGCAATATCGCTATCGCCTTTATAGGCCTCAAAGCAGGCGCTCTGCGCACTTGCTTCATAGCGATAATCAACTTCTTCAATAATTCTTGCCTTGAGCTCCTCTAGCAATGGCTTCATCTCAACGCCAGGAAGAAGTAATTGGAAAATCTTTGCAAAGCGTTGAATCTGATTGAGATCAGAAA
>Ga0102865_1000168_pt1 | contig 18821 bp, 29 predicted proteins | sample Colrivmet1449C02_FD_78440 | JGI IMG/M metagenome (GOLD analysis project Ga0102865, IMG submission 78440) | Estuarine microbial communities from the Columbia River estuary - metaG 1449C-02 | ecosystem: Environmental > Aquatic > Marine > Intertidal zone > Estuary | place: USA: Columbia River...
AAGTCTTTAACAACTTTATTGGCTAATCTTAATTTACTGGTCATTACTTTAAATAGTTTTCACAATTGTATTTATTCAGGTTAATTTGAATATTATCTATCAAAAATAAGTCAATATTTTTCATTTTTAAAATAAATTCAAGTTCGTAAAAATAACAAATACATTCCTCTTCTGATTCTGATAGATTTTTGTTTGAAAGTTCTATGTGTTTAGATTCATGAACAATTGCACATGCAATATTATTAATATTACCATTTCTGACTTCGGTAGTTGTTAAAAAAATACTTTTACCCTCGGTTGTTGAATAGTTACCATTCCAAAATCCTATGTGATTACAATTACTTGTAACAAGCTTATAAGTTGTTGAATCTGTTTCTTTTATTAACGTGAGAGCATTGTGAACAACCTGTTCCCAATTATCACCAACGACATCAATTTTAACTTGTGCGTTAATTGATAGTGAAAAAGTTGATAATAGTAAAAAAACTAAATGTTTTATCATATTTATAATTACACTAATCAACACTCTTATGAGAAAAATAATCGCTGCAATTTTTGCACTAACCACGTGGGTCACATTACAAGCACAGACATGTCCCACACCAACCACCTCAGGAGTTCACGTAACTTTAGATTCCACGTACCAACTTGGAAAATATAGTGCGGGTTATTCTGACGTTGGATTGTGCTTTTACAACAGTTCTTCCGAGAACATAACCGCTGTTCAGTTTAGGTTATTCTATGATAATCAAGCGTTCAGTGGAGTCGACACAGTAACCTCAACTAACACATCTTTTTCACATAGTCTTCAGTATGTTGATGCACCTGCATCAGGATATGTAACAATTACTTTGGTTTACACAGGAACCAACTCATCGTTTACAATTCCTGCAGGTTCTTTGTTCAATGTAAAGATGAATCATACATCTTCACTGGCAACAACTTACTTTACTGTGACTGACATGAAATTTGTTGGTTCAAGTAGTTTTTCACAGACAGCAACAAAACAAGCAGGTGATGACTACAGTTTGAATCTTACAAACTTTGGTGGTGTTTTGAAATCACAGAAGATGTCATTTAAAGGTAAGTTTGTAAACGTTACAGGAACGGTATCCAAAAATTTGGCGGTTGCTTTAGACAAAAAACTTAAGACATCGTCTACTTGGACACAAGTTACATCACAGAAAACAAACGTAAACGGTCGTTTTGCTTTTACCGATGTTGAAATTGATACAAGTGCATGGAACGTAAGAATCAGAGTTCAGGGTGACACGATGAGTGTTGGTAATGTGGTAACAACCGCAGACGCTCAAAGAATTAACCAATACGTTTTGGGTACACAAACGATGACAGGTTTTGATTTTTATTCATCAGATGTTAATGGTGATAAGAATGTAACCGTGTCTGACGTTTACGGTGTTTATGCAAGAGTTGCGGGTAGATTTACAACATGGGCTAACTCAGTTCCTGATGTTAAGTTCTTTACAGAATCACAATACAACTCAATTGTTGGTTCAACAACAACTCAACAGAACACACATCCTGGTGTAACCAACTTCACATTTGATATTGTTGCAGGTCAACCTGACTCAGTTACATACTATGTGTTGGTACCGGGTGACGCTAACGGAACAGGATTCAAGAGAGCTCGTTTGATTCCAATTGAAATTGTTAACCCAAACAACGCTAACAAACGTATCATTGACGTTACAACTCAATATGACAATAATCTAAGAACCATTGAAGTAAACTTCCCAACCCTTGGTGTTGATGAAGGTGACTTGGTAAGAGTTCCTGTAAAATTAAAAACATCAGGGATTAACTTAGGAGCGTTACAACTTTCAATGAAATATGATTCTGATTTGTTAGAGTTTGCATCACTTCAAAATGAATTAAAATCTTCTTATTGGATTTCTTTTATTAATGTAAATGATAACGAAGTTGAATGGGGTGGATACGACCCAACAAACAATCAAAATTTGGTTAAAGACGGTGAAACTTTATTTACATTAGAATTTCGTTCTAAAATGACTCAGAGTGAGTGGAACAAAAGTCCTTTGTATGTTACAAGAAAATTTGCTGGTGACAATGTTGCAACTGATTTAATTATCACACCAACAGACGGTATCTTACAAGTCTTCAAAAGAGACCCTACGGAGTTATCAGGTTTTGAAAAGATGAGAGTTTACCCAAACCCAACTATGGGTGAAACCATGATTACATTCAAGATATACGAGAAAGGTTTTGTCACCTTAGGTGTTTACGATATGGGTGGTAAAAAATGTGTGGAAGTGTTAAACGGAACATATTCTGTTGGTCAATACTCTACAACTGTAAACTTAGGAATGTTAAGTGCTGGTGAATACATTGCTATTCTCAGAAAAGACGATGAGTTGTACTCAGATAGAACTTCAGTAGTTAAGTAAAATCTTGAGGTCTCAATTTGAGACCTCAAGTTAGCCCAATAAAAACAATAAACCCTAAATTAAATTCAAATAAAATGTCAGAAGAACAAGAAAATGACGGAACCTGGAGTGGTCTTAAGAAGACTATTATCGGGGCGATTGCAACAGCAGTCACAGCTGGTGGGGCTTATTTCACCACAACACTTTTTGGTGGTGATGAAGAAGAGTCACCAAAAACAGAGCAAGTTGCACCTGCGGCACCTGTAATTAATTTGAATGTTGACAATTCATCTAAGAACACAAATTCTGGCGGTGGAACGACAACAATCATTAAAGAAAAAACAGTTGAAAAACCTGCAACACCTGCTCCTAAACAAGAGAAAAGTGAATCTGAGGATGCACCTTGGTAAACTAATTGTTTTGGGATTAGTATTGGTTGGGTGTGGTACTCCAAAAGAGTGCAATGGTCAACAAATCGGTTCTATTAAAACTGAGGAGTATACCGCAAACTTTGAAAAAAAGAAGTCTTTGGAATCACTTCCACCTTATACCGATACAATCCAAGTCCCTATTCAAATTCTAAAAATTGGTATCAACGATGAAGTTTATGAAATGTATCCTGAATTGAAAGATGCTCGTGTTGGGATGGGTGTTACAAACATTGTATTGGAATACTTGGAGGAAACGGGAAGATTTGTATTCACAGAAGACAAATTGGAAATTAAAGAAAGAATGGTTCAACAATTCAAAGCGTCCAATAAAGGTTTTACCGAAAACAAAATTGATGGAAAAGGTAAAATAAAATTGGCAAAATACTTTGTTTACATTGAAGTCTATGATTTTTCTGTCGGTGAAGATGAAGTTGTTGAAACAAGTGGAATTACAATAAAACAAGTAACTCAGTTAGGACTACAGGTTAGATTTGTGGATGCTGAAACGGGAGAAATCATTACAGGGTCAGGTCAAGGTAGAGCAATCACAACCAAAACTTCAACGACTTTAGGTGATATTGAAGGACCAACATTTAATAAATCAACTGTGGGTGTATCTACAAAAAAGGCTCTCGAGACTTCAACTGTAAGAGTAGTTGAAAAACTCATTAAAAAAGGAATGTTAAAAAGTTAAAATGAAAAAATTATTTAGTACAAGTGATTACGTTAAGGTTGATGATAAAAACAGATTCTATTACATGTTACAACAAATGCAATCAAACAGATGGAGAATTACTATCGTTGTGTTGTTTTTGTTTTTCTTTATTATTTTAGGTATCAACGTTGCAACATTTGCTGGTATCCCAATTCAAGAGAGTTGGAAGGAAATGTTATTAATCTTATTGGGTGCTTTCGTTGGTAATCTAAATAAGGTTGTTGACTATTGGTTTAACTCTGAAGATAGAGATAAGATGTTAATTCAGAAAGTAGATGAGGAAGATGGTCAAGTATTATCGGATGTGACGAATGTTGATTAATGAAAAAAATATTAATCATATTATCACTATTATTTTCTTCTAATTTATTTGGGCAGGGGTTCACGTATTCGTATGTGGACCCTTGTTCCAAAAAACAAAAAGTAATTAATATTACAGGTAACCAAAATGTTACCGTGAACTACCTTGGTTTTATTGGTAGTTTTAGCCAAACAGATTTTGCAAATGGTACTTTTGATAATTGGATTACTAACGTTCAAGTTCAAGGTGCAAATCAACCATGTGATGAGATGATGACACAAACTCAGACAACTCAAAATATGATTATTACACAAAACATAATATCAACATTGACTTCTATTACTGCGGCATCTACTATGAGTGTATCATCAGTTGGTAACTCAATTAGTAATAGTGTGGATAATACCTCGTCAAATAACTCTCCGTCCTCAAGGAGAGGTTCTTCAAAAAGACAAAACAATGGAACAAATCAATCAAATAACACATCTTCAGGAACTGTATCGAATGGTTCTACAACTCAAAATGGAACACCTAACACAACAGGAAACTCAGGAGGTGGTTCAACTAATGGTGGTGGAAATTCACAACAAGGAGAAACAACTAACCAAAATGGAGGAAACACATCAAGTTCAGGTAACTCAACTCAAGGTGGAAGTGGACAGACTCAGCCATCTGTAAACAATCCTTCAAATAATAATTCAAGTCAAGGTAATACCCAATCGGGTACAAATACGGGTCAAGGTGGTGGTGGTAATACCCAATCGGGTACAAATACCCCTCAAGGACAAAATGTCCCTGAGAATAATAAGCAAACCGAATCAGGCGGTGGTAATGGTGGAATAACAAACTCAGTTGCAAATGCTGCAGAAGCATCATCAGGTAATGGTGGTGGTTCCAAAGTCAGAGTTGGTTCAATAATTGGTACGGGTGACATCGTTGCGTTAAGAAGTAATGAAGACGGTTCTAATCAATTTAAGGGAACCATGTCAGTTACTAAGTCAAATACAAACAATACAAAGGCGAAAGGATTTTTATTAAACTTCACAACAACAATTAATAATACAAACCTTACACTTTATGGTGCGTTTTCCAATAAGAAAAAAACAAACACTTTGATTGTTGCAAACTCATCTATGATTGATTTTGAAAGAAATTTATTCAACACATCAACAACGATGAATTCAAAGAGATTTGGTAAATTAACTATGATGGGTGGTTTAAACATGACTGTTGGTGTTTTGGCAGGTGAAGGGTTTTCAAACTTGTCGGCAATTGGTGGTGGGTTTATGCCATTCAAAGCATCTAAAAAACTTTCAGGGAATATATTAATGTTGGGGGTTTATTCACCTTTTACAAAGTTCTATGATGGTAAGTGGTGGGATTCAGGAATCTTATTGGTACCGTTCAGTTCTTGGGATTACACTATATCAAAATCATTCAAGTATAACGTGAGTATATCTAGTACTTACCAAATAAAAGGTAGTGTATTAAACTATCAAATATTAACAGGTGCAAAAATTTTATTATGAGAAAAATAATTATACTAATCGGTATTATACTTTCAGGTATAAACCTTCAGGCTCAGGATTGTTACACTGTAAAATCCGTTGAAAATAAAACAGAGAATCCCGACTTATCCTCAAAGAGATTCACCTTTGGTGTTAAACAAATTACTGAAGAATTGGCGAGTCAGAAATACTCATTATGTGAAGATGGTGCACCAATAACTGTTGAAATAGTTTCTATTGAAGCTCCTTCAATTGGTATCAACATTGGACCGTTCATGATTAAAAAGAAAATAACTATTGTAAAAACTAAGATGATTATTGATTCTGTGGTTTACGAGGGTGAGGGTGAAGCTAAATTATCCGTTAAAGCTGGATTTGCGGAACTAAAAGATGAGAATTTACCATTTGAAAAAAGTGTGTTTGCATCTGCGGTTAAAAAATCATTAGAGAACGCGATTTCTAAAGTAGAATGAGGTTTGTATTCTCAATATGTTTACTCTTTGTTTCTGTCCTTAATTTAAAAGGACAAGAGTTTGCTTATTCGGGATATATCTATGACGGTAATGAGGTTGGGGTTGTTAATGTACCCGTAGAACTTCACACAAAAAGTATTTCAAACTATACTATAACCACACCAACATACGGTAACTACAACTATGGTGGTGGAACATCTGTGTCAGGTTGCGATGACTGTGTTCAGGGACCTTTCAATATTGGTTTCACGTTCACTTATTTTGGTAACAACTACACACAGGTTTATGCCAGTTCAAACGGTTGGGTAGGTTTCTCTGCCAATCAAACAAACGGATATACCGCACAATTTTTACCAAACAGTGGAGCACCAAAAAATGCAATATTAGCGGATTGGGAAGACTTATTTCCAAACACAGGTAACATGAATTATTACACAACAGGTACTTCACCAAATAGAGTATTTGTTTTCAATTTCAATAACACACCACACTATAGTTGTAGAACAACATACTTCACTTTTCAAATTGTATTGTATGAATCATCAAACAACATAGACATAAATGTGTTATCAAAACCTAATTGTAGTAACAACGCATCTACGATGGGTTTAACCAACAGTGATGGTTCTAAAGTTGTTCCTGTCGGTGGTAAAAACGCAACAGTATGGTCAATATCAAGTGGAACTACATATAGATTCACACCATCATCTGTTCAGACATCATTCTCACTCAACAGAACTGTTTATACCAATTCAAATGGACAGTATAATTTTACTTCAACAGGATTGGATATTAACAACTATGAGTTTCAAATTAAAATACCAACACCGTCAACAAAGTCATTTCTATCAAACACTGATGCCAATCATGCAACAGATATTCTTTTAGGTAAAACAAGTCTAACGAGTAGAGAATATTACCGTATGGATGTGAATAATGATGGTAGAGTGAATGTATCAGATGCATTTGTTATCTATGGTAGAAAATCAGGATTAATATCAACTTGGGGGTCATTACCTTCAGTCAGGTTTTTTATACCATCTGAATGGAACACCATTAAAACGGGAACCACAAATTTAAAATCAACAATTACAGGTTCCCAATCAATAACAATTTATTCACCTGTTAGAAATGGTTCATCTAACTACTATTTAATAACAACAGGTTTCTCAAATAAAAGTAAATTAACATATTAAAATGAAAAAGTTTATTATCTTATTACCATTATTCTTTCTATCATCAAGTAACTCTTTACCTGATGTTAAAGTTGATAAAACAATCTACACGGTTAGTTATTCTCAAAAGTTAGAACAACCATTAGAATTAACTTACGAGTCCTCAAATCGTCCCACAAACGTTAACAGGGGGTCTATGGACTTTTATATTGAGCCAGGTATCAAAACATCTGACGGTGCTGATTATGTAAGTAATATTTATGATAAGGGTCACTTGGCACCTGCGGCAACATTCTCTGACAACATGGTAAACTTAAAGACCACCTTTTCATATTTGAATTCCGCCCTTCAAAATCAATACCTCAACAGAGGGGAATGGAGATTACTTGAAGAACAAGAAAGAAAATGGGATGATGATGAGAAGTTAACTATCAAGATAAGTGTTGAATTCAAAAATAAAAATACTGTCTTACCAACAGGTGCCACGGTACCAACAGGATTTACCAAACACATATACTTTAACAATAAAAGAGTTTGGAAGTGTTATTACTTCCCAAATGTAAAACCAACTAAAAAGTGGGGTGAACATCAAATTTCTTGTAATCACTAATATTTAATAGTATGAAAGTTCGGTTAACGGAATTACAACTTATTGATTTAATTAAGGAGATTGCGGTAAAATCCCCTGAACTCCCACAATCATTTGATTTTAATATGGATATTGACAAAAAACCAAACAAAAAAAACAAAGTAAATTACATCTCAGATAGAATGATTTCTAAGTTCAGAGAGATTAATGGTGTGTACGGTGAGGACTTTACCTTAGAAGTTCTTGACAGAGTATATGAAATTTTGAGTTCAGAGTTGGGCGGAGAGGAATAGTTTACTATATTTTTTAAAAATATAACAAATGAAAGTTCTCCGAAAAAAAATTAAAGTATTTGATGGTAAACCAACAAAAAGTGGTGGACACTCACAATGGTTATCCAAATTTACAAAATTAGATTATCTTACATTTGAATTTGGTTTGTGGAGGTTTGATTACGACCACTTTTATTATGATGGACAACATCATACTCTTTGTTTGGGATTGATTAGAATCCTTTGGGGTGGGTTCCCATTTAAAGATGAAGAATAATTTAACACCCTAACTTGTAAGTGAGGTTTTTTATATTATATTTGCTCTATGAATAAAAACGAAGTTCACTACGGAGACCTGATTAAATGGGTTTATAAAGTAATTGATAGTTGTCAGACACGTGAGCAAATTAGAACTGCCGAACGATTGATTGATAACTTTTCTGAACAACCACAAATCAAACAATTAGATGTAAATTTGTATTTTGAAATCATTCGTGAAATGAGAAACAAATGTATTGACATGAGTTTTGAAATGATAGGGAAACAATTAAATTCGTAATTATGTATGTTGCAAAATATGTTGTTCTCAATGGTAGTGTGATTGTTTTCAGTGCTGCGATAAATCACTCTGACATGGTTGGTTATAGAAAAGATGCTACAAGTGCCGGCTTTGTCTCATTCCGTGTGTTTAAAGATGAAGATGACTTTGATGTTGTTGAACCTCACTGTTATGGTGAGTCTCTAACTTTGGGAGGATTAAAATCAAACCCTGAAGAAGACCAAATAAAGATTAGACTACAAATCCTTAATAGACATTGAAGGATATTTCTCTAAAGTTTTTCTTAAACTTATTTTTGCCTTACTGAGTTGTGAACGAGAGGTTCCTGGGTCAATACCCAAGACCTCCGCTATATTGTGATTCTGAGATAATATACTTCATAATTATAAATACTTTCCTATAGTTAATGTTAAAGTTTTGATAATACGTAAAATCATCATAACAACATAATTTAACCTAATTATAGGTGATGAAAGTAGAAGCATTATTTATTTCGGACGTTCACTTAGGTGCCCGTGGGGTTGAGTCCGAAAAACTGTTAGAAGTATTAAAGATGTACAACCCTGAGCATTTGTTTTTAGTTGGTGATATAATAGATGGTTGGTTACTCAAGAAGAGATTTTATTGGACACAATCATACACCAATGTAATTAGAAAGATTTTGTCTTACTCAAAGAACGGTACCAAGGTAATTTACATTACGGGAAACCATGATGAGTTTTTGAGGGAGTTTCCTTTTTTGGAGTTAGGTAACATTGAGATTCATAATGAATATGAATATAAAGGTACTTGGATTACACACGGTGACTTATATGACGGTGTGGTTAAATTAAAGTGGTTGGCTGTGTTAGGTTCAATTGGATATGACTCGGCGATTTACATTGACAGAAAACTAAAATCTTTTGGGGTTAAAAGGTCTTTGTCCAAATTCTTAAAAGACAGAGTTAAAGAGGCTGTTAAGTTTATCACATCATTTGAGAATCAACTTGTCTTTCAAGCTAAAAGAAGATACTGTCATACAGTTATATGTGGACACATCCACACACCTGAAGATAAGATGGTTGATGGGGTTAGATATTTAAATTGTGGTGATTGGATTGAGAACAAATCGTATATTACATTAAAAGATGGACAATATGAAGTACACAAATATTAGTGATGAATTGACAATTGTAATTCCGTGTTACAACGAGGTGAATTACATAGGAAAAACCTTGATGAACATTGGCAAACAAGTGGGTATCAAAGGAACAAGAGTTATTGTCTGTGATGGTAAATCAACTGACTCAACACGAGAGGTTATAAAAAGATGTGAAGAAGAGTTAAAGGATGTATTGAAGATTGAGATACAAAATGGGGGGAAGGTTGCTCTTGGTAGGAACGTAGGTGCCAATCTGAGTAAAACACCCTACATTTTATTCTTGGATGCTGACTCAATACTTTTAAGTGATACTCAAATATCTGATGCACTTTTAACACTGAAAGACAGTAAGGTACAACTTGTAACTTGTAAGGTAAAATCGGTTAGTAAATCACTTAGAAGCAAACTTGCATTTAAACTCTTCAATGTGGTAAATCACTTTGTGAGTAAGAAGACACCATTCGCGGTTGGTACATTCTTTTTAACTACAAAGAAATCATTCATGCACTACGGACAATTTGATGAAACCCTTCAACACTCAGAAGATTATTGTTTATCAAAAAAATACAGAGTAAGAGAATTTAAAATTTTAAATCACTACGTTGGTCAGGACGATAGAAGATTCAGGAAGATGGGTTATACTGGTATGATTCGGTTGTTAATCAAATCGTATGTTAACAGACGGAATCCAAACTTTTTTAGACAAGACGTGGGTTATTGGTAAAAATAAAAGGGGAGTAGCGAATTCCCCTTTTTTTTGTTACCGAAACGGTAACGGTCCTAAATGCCCTAAAACAGGGGGCTTGTTTTATTAATAAATATCTTCAAAATAATTTTTGTGAATAAATTCTTTGGTGTATCTTAGCTGTATGGATATGTTTACCAAAGCCCACCTATTCCTTTATCATATTTATATTTGATTTTTGTATCCTATATTTATAGGGTGTTAAGTAATACTTTTTATTCCAATTTTGACAAGTATAGGGATTCATATCTAAAGGAAGACCCGTTTCCCCACATTGTTATTGATAATTTTTTGAAAGAAGACGTTTATCAAGATTTGTTGGTTGAAGTTAATGAGATATCAAAAAAAACAGACTCTTTTTTTATTGACAATGCCTATGGGGTTGTAGACGAACATGATAGTCAAAGAGGTAAAAGACAAATTGATGGTATAACAAAAATGTTACCAAAGATGAAAGAAGTTGTCATCTTTTTAAATTCAAAATATTTTTTGAGTTTGGTTAAAGAAATGTCGGGTTTCAAATCACTTGAAACAACACCTGATTATACTAACTCAGGTTATCATCAAACATCAAGGGGAGGTTATTTAGACGTTCACCATGACTTTAATTTATCTCATCATGATAGTGGACTCTACAGACAAATAAATTTTTTGATGTATCTCAATAATGAGTGGGACAACTCTTGGGGAGGTGACTTGGAGTTATGGAATAAAGATATGTCAGGACCCAGTAAAATTATTCCACCAATAGGTAATAGAGTGGTTATGTTCAACATTGATAAAGCACCTCACGGTCATCCTCATCCATTAAAAACACCTGAAGGTAAATTTAGAAAAAGTTTTGCTCTTTATTACTATAATAGAGAAAAACCTAATTATGATTTGGTTAAAAGAGCTATTTGGAGTAATGAAATAATTAATTTAACTGATTAATGGTATTTACCTATTATGAGAGATGCATTCCCAATCATAGGTAAAGAGATTACTTACAACAACAAAATGTGGACTATAAAAGAGTTTTATTATGTTCCAAATAATCCAAATATCTATGTTGCTTTATTTGATGGTATTTCACGATTGAACGTTGTGTTAAAGGAAATATCTGAACTAATTACGAAAGATTAAAATATTTATTGTTTATGAATTTGTTTGAAGACATAAATAGGATTAAGGAGGTGATGGGAATTCTTATAGAAACAAGACAAGGAATGTTTAATTGGTTAAAAGAAAAACTACCAAACACTCCTGAATATGTAATAAGAGATTGGGTTTACAAAGTAATTAAAAATGATGGTGGACAACCTTGGACTAAAGAAGGTATTCAAAATTGGATTGATGAGTGGATTAAAGATATGGAATGGGAGTTCCAAAAAGATTTTCCAATATCAATGAATATATTTACCGCTAAAGCGAAAAAACAATTGGAAAGTAGAATTGGGGGTGAAGTAAGACAAGATGTTGATAAAGATACTGAAAGACACGGAACACAAAAAGAATTACTTCAAAGTAAGGGAATATCAGAAGAACCAATTATCTTATTTAAAACCAAAGATGGTAAATATGGATTAGGTGAAGGGTGGCATAGAACAACACAAACATTTATTCAATTCCCTGACGGATTTATACAACCTAATGTGTATATCGGACTAAACGCCAAATGGTTAGATTAATATGAACCTACAGGAAAACATATTAAGGATTAAGGAAGTGATGGAATTAAACGAAGTGTTTGATGACATCAAAGGAGTTCCGTTATATCACAAGACTTCAACAAACAGGGGATTAGATATAATCAATAGTGATGCGTTAAGAGCGGGTTCAATACCATCAGGAGATTACCTTCAATATGATAAAAGAATGGCCAAAACAAAACACCAAAACGCCATTTCATTTACAAGAGATAAGAATTGGGACCCAGGCCACACAATAGGTATAGGATTGGAATCACCATTGGAAGATTCAAATATGACATTTGTTGTAGATAGAAACAAATTAAGAACAAAATATAAAGTTGAATCGTTCAACTATGCAGGGATTGAACCTGACTACGAATATCATAAAAAGAATAATGAATTGGAAGAACGTGTGATGACTAATGAAATATATCCATTACATCGTTATCTTATAGATATCATTTACACGGGTGATGACCCTGAAGTTCAAGATAAAATCAACAATTATTTGAGACGATGAACTTACAAGAAAATATACATAGAATCAAAGAAATGATGGGAGTTATCAATGAAGAGGTAATCACCAATCAACCTGTAGAAATATTCTCTGATGGTGGGGGAAGTGAATATGCAGACAAATATGTTGGAGCAATTCAGAAGATACGAGTAAGTGACACATTACCAAACGAGCCATTCAAAGATATATCATACATGGAAACAAGTGATAATATTAAAAATATGGTTAAATCCATCAATGATGGTGAAGAGTTACCACCAATCAAAGTAATACAACATCCATATGACAGGACTAAGTATATTGTGGTTGATGGAAATCACAGAAGATACGCATTTCTTAAGTCAGATATGGATGATGTTGGTGCAATTGTTATACCCCACTCAGATGTGGTTTTAATGAAAACAACATGGGGTGATAAAAATAAAGACTATGTAAGTTTATCCGATGTCTTAGATAATAAAAAGGTGATAGATAAATATTTTGTTAAACCTGATGGGACAAACAATTTTGAAATAAATTAATATATCTATACTATTATGAGGGATTTAATTAGACGTATTTTGCGTGAACAAACAATGATTAATGAATTCGCTCGAGGGTCTAATACTGATGAGTTCATTGAAAAAGCAAAAAAAGTTCACGGGGATAAGTACACCTACGATAATGTTGATTACAAGAAAACTAGAGTAGATGTTGACATAACTTGTCCAAAACACGGTGATTTTCCTCAAAGACCTAATGACCATTTAAGAGGTCGTGGTTGTAATACTTGTTACCTTGAAAGCAAATGGTCTAATACTGATGAGTTTATTGAAAAGGCAAAAAAAGTTCACGGGGATAAGTACACCTACGATAATGTTGATTACAAGGGCTCAGACAAACTTGTTGATATAACCTGTCCAAAACACGGTGATTTTCCTCAATCACCTTCTAACCATTTACAAGGTAGGGGTTGTGAAGATTGTTTCTATGAAAACAAACGGTCTAATACTGATAAGTTCATTGAAAATGCAAAAAAAGTTCACGGAGATAAGTACACCTACGATAAAGTTGATTACAAGACCAATAAACAAGATGTTATTATAACTTGTCCAAAACACGGTGATTTTCCTCAACCACCTAGCTCTCATTTACAAGGTAATGGGTGTCGAGATTGTCACTTTGAAAGCAAACGGTCTAATACTGATGAGTTTATTGAAAAGGCAAAAAAAGTTCACGGGGATAAGTACACCTACGATAATGTTGATTACAAGGGTTCTGATGAAATTGTTTACATAACTTGTCCAAAACACGGTGATGTCCCTCAATCACCTACCAACCATTTACGAGGTTCTGGGTGTCCAAGGTGTTCAGAATCAAAAGGGGAATTAATAATTGCCAAATTACTTAATACTTTGGAAATACAATATGATAGAGGAAAAAGATTTGAAAATTGTAGAGGGTTTTGTAAAACTTTACCTTTTGATTTTTATTTACCCGAATTTAATGCCGTTATAGAATACGATGGATTACAACATTATAAGCCAGTTAAAAGATTTGGAGGAGATGAAACATTCAAAAAAACCCAAATTTATGATGAAATAAAAAACAAATACTGTAAGGATAGTGGAATCAAAATGATTAGAATTCCTCACACTATTAAATTTGATGATATATTACCTTTAATAAAGAATGAATTACAAATCAAGTAATTGACAATCTTTAAGACCCTCACATAAAAGTGGGGTTTTTTGTTCTGAAAACTATTTATCATATATGTCATATTCAGATAAAGTTATTGACCACTACACAAATCCAAGAAACATAGGAACTTTGGATAAAAATGATTCAAGAGTTGGAACAGGTTTAGTCGGAGCCCCTGAATGTGGTGATGTTATGCGTTTGCAGATAATGGTTGAGAATGATATTATTACGGATGCTAAATTTAAAACTTTTGGATGTGGTTCAGCGATTGCATCATCATCTTTAGCAACTGAATGGTTAAAAGGAAAATCATTAACGGATGCTTTAAAAATTGATAACATGGAAATTGTTGAGGAATTAACACTTCCACCAGTTAAAATACATTGTTCAGTATTAGCTGAAGATGCTATAAAACAAGCCATTGAAGATTACCAAAAGAAACAATGTACGGAAATACAAATTTAACCAAAGACTTTGTTGTTGATGACAACCCAATAAAACTTGCTGAGTTTGAAGCAAGGATTGCTTCGGGTGATAAGATTGAACCAAAAGATTGGATGCCATCGGAATATAGAAAACAACTTATCCGTATGATTGAGCAACATGCTCACTCAGAAATTATTGGTTCATTACCTGAAGGTACTTGGATTACAAGGGCGCCAGGATTTAGAAGAAAATTAGCTTTGATGGCAAAAGTTCAAGATGAAGTGGGGCATGCACAACTTTTATATTCTGCTGCTGAAACTCTTAGAAAACCTCGTGAGGATATGGTTAATGATTTAATTTCGGGTAAATCAAAATATTCCAACGTTTTTAATTATCCTGCCAAGACTTGGGCCGATACAGCAGTTATTGGATGGTTAATTGATGCTGCCGCAATTGTAAACCAACTTGCCAATGCCAAAGGTTCTTATGGACCTTATTGTAGAGCGTTAGAACGTATCTGTTACGAAGAAAGTTTCCATTTGAAACAAGGACATGACAACACGGTTTATCTTGCAACTGGAACACCACAACAAAGGGAAATGGTACAAGATGCTCTTAACAGATGGTGGAGACCTGTGATTCATTTTTTTGGTCCACCAGATTCACAATCAGTTCACTCTGAAAAACTTATCAAATGGAAAATTAAAATGATGACCAATGATGAAATGAGAAATCAATTCTTCAGTATGTATGTTCCAAAGATAGAAGAACTTGGTTTAACATTACCTGATGCGGATTTAAAGAAAAACAATGATGGAACATGGAATTATTCTGACCCTGATTGGGATGAGTTTTGGGCGGTAGTTAAAGGTAATGGTCCATGTAATAAAGAAAGAATTGCCGTTAGACGTATGGCCGAAGAACGTGGAAGATGGGTTAGAGAGGCGTTACAAAATAAAGAGTCTGTTTATGTGTCACCATTAGCATGATGGAAATTATTACTGTATCTGAAAAAGCGAGAATACAAATCCAAAAACTCTTGGAAGAACAAAAGTTAGATAAAGAAATTCATTTTTTAAGAGTGGGTGTTAAAGGTGGTGGTTGTTCAGGAATGTCTTATGAATTAGGATTTGATACTATACCACAAGAAGGTGATAGTATAGTAGAAGATAATTCTGTAAAAATTGCAATAGATAAAAAATCGTTTTTGTATTTGTTTGGAACTGTATTGGATTTTACCGACGGATTAAATGGAAAAGGTTTTCAATTTGTAAATCCAAATGCTTCTCGCACTTGTGGTTGTGGGGAAAGTTTCGCAGTTTAAATGGGTTTTTATTTTCAAAACTATTTATTATAAAATTAAAAAATATGAAAAATACAGAAAACATTGGACTTTGGTATTGGGTTTATAATACTACCCCATCAACAAAAGTTGACGGACTAAATTTAAAAATTCAATATAATGGATTTGCTTCAATTGCAGCCGCACTTGCACAACCATTTGCTGAACAATCAGATTTTGAATCTTTACTTGGAGAAAAATATCTTTCTCTTGGAGGAGGTCCATCCTCAAATTACCCAGGATGTTCTACATGGACTACCGAAGTGTTACAAAGTAACACAAAAAGTATTTTGAATGGTGATATAAATGATTTTGATGGTATTGCTTTTGACATTGAACTTGGTGATTCAGGATTGGAACAAGATTTTGAACTTTGTTTTGCTGCGTTAAAACAAATGGGGAAAAAGGTAATTGTATCGGTTAGTTTTTCTTCTCCTTATAATGTTGATGATTCAGAGTCATTAATGGAATCAATTTTATTATCTGGAAATGTTGATTTACTTTCACCTCAACTTTATCAAAATGGAAACGAGAGTGCTCCATCATTTGACGACCCAACAACACCTTGGTCTACTTGGGCAAAATCTAATATTTCAATTGCTCCATCAATAGTTGATGCAACACAATATCCTGTAGCACAAAAATGGTTTAGTGATAATTGTGGAATTAATTTGGTAGGATTTATCCAATGGAATAATTTACCTCCAGCTCCACCAACACCACCAACACCTGGTTTTGATGTAAATGTAAAAATACAAAATAATACACAATATGAAATAGTGGTTGCAGGTAAGGGTGAAGGAAACAATCCAACAGGAGGTTTTATTGCTCCAGGTGCACTATATGCATGGAAATCTGTTGAAAATTCAAACCATAATTTATATTTTAACACACCAGAAAGTCCATTCCCATCAACTCCTTATTTGAGTGGTGGATTAAGTTTTGGACCTACATCAGGTGTTTATGTTGATAGAGGACAGATGTCAGACCAATCAATTTCTATGATTGCGGTTGCTGGTGGTGTAACATTTGCTCAAACAGGAAATGGTGGAGAACAAATATTACAATGGAATCAATTTGAACAAGGTGGTGATATAAGTCTTACATTTAATAATCAATAAATCATTTTTACAAAAAAATAAATTAAAAACCTCTTCCTATAAAGAAGGGGTTTTTTATTTACGTAATCTATTCCGCTCAACGGTGGTTATCGGCAAATCATATTTTTCCATCATCCATTGTTTAAATGTTTCTTGCCAAGAATCCTCACCAAAAGTGTCAGATAAGTCATCATTGTAAGGATGGTTTACCACAACAATAGGACAGGTTTGATTTTGTCTTTGTGGTGAGTCTTCATAAAAATACTCACAACCGTACCAATCAAATGCTGAATGGTCTTCATCATAATCACCTATGTAAAATATGATGTGGTATGCATCGTCTCCTTCCTCATCTGTTTCATCATCAAAATCATAAGGATTGGTAAAATTCAAATCCTCTGAATCAAACATATGGTTCAAGTACCTTTTAATTACTTTGTTCAAAGATGATTCGGTGATGATGTATTTCATATAGAATAAATATAAAGTGGTTAGTTTGTTTTTAAACCAAAAAATATTATCTTTGTGGTATGGGAAAGATAATTTTAGAATTTGACAGTATTGAGGAATCTGTGGAGGCAAAAAATGCACTTGACGGAACTAAATGGAAGATTGCCATGTGGGATTTGGACCAAAAACTACGTTCTATGGTAAAACACGGATATGCTATGTATGGTAATCGTGAACTAACTGACGATGAACAGAAGATGGCACAGGAAATCAGGGACGAACTAAACAGGATTTTGAACCAAGCCAATCTTGATTTGGAGGATTAAGATATTAAGGATATGAGCAATAATAAAGCACGTGAGCATACATCACCTTTGATAGAAGAATTACTAAATGAAATAACACCTGAAGAAATGAAACGAACACGCATAGAAATGGATAATATAGATAGAGAATTTAATAAAACAAAACTAAATTACATTGCCAACACGCTTAAAGAGGCTGTCAATAGAGTGGAGTACACTGGTGATATATCCGACTTAGGAAATGAGATTGGTGTTACAGTGGGTCATGCGTATGAGAACATGACAGAAGAGAATATAAATGATTTTATCTTTGGGTTCAGACATGGTATATCATTAACAAACGGAACACATTAATATTAACAACTAAGTTATGGAAAAGAAATTGGCAAAATTAGAGGAAGAACGTGAGAACTATAAGAGTGTAAGATACCGAATGGATAACGAAGGTATGGATTATTGTTTTGAACATTACAGTCAGTTCGAGGAGATAGAGGATGAGGAGTTCCACAAGTTAAGGACGGAGTTCTTAGAGAGTACTTTAAAACTTCGTAGTTATGTGGAGAACAAGCTGAGTGAACTGTCCTCAGAGATAGAAGATTTAGAGTGGGGGGATTACTCAAATTAAAAAGGGGTGGGGGATAATCAATTCCCGGCATCAGAGATATATTTGGAATCATAAAATAGTTGATGTATATTTGTTCTATGCAAACACGAGCAACAACAGGGGTAGATTTTGAACAATCTTTAATTACCAAACAGTGGTTAAAGTCTGAGATTAAACCCAAGATGATATGGGATGTAAACGGGGGTAACGTTTTTGATAAGATGAAAAACGTGGGGTATGATGTTACCAAATTCAACCTCAATGATAAGTCTATCATCAGTAAATCTGATTTTGTATTTGTTACGGACCCAACATTAAGATTTGAGGTAAAAAAATATCCTAAGAGTAAACTAAAGAAATGGACAATGTATTCAGAACCATTCTTTAAGGTCTCTACCAATGATGCT
>Ga0102865_1000175_pt1 | contig 18564 bp, 10 predicted proteins | sample Colrivmet1449C02_FD_78440 | JGI IMG/M metagenome (GOLD analysis project Ga0102865, IMG submission 78440) | Estuarine microbial communities from the Columbia River estuary - metaG 1449C-02 | ecosystem: Environmental > Aquatic > Marine > Intertidal zone > Estuary | place: USA: Columbia River...
ATGTTACAAAAGAAATGCAAAACAATCCTTATAGGGGAATGAATCAACAACAAATTAATGATTATTCAGCAAAACGTCAACAAGATTTAGGTTCAAATTATAATTCTTCATATGAAGAATCTAGAATCAAAACAGCCCAATCATATACTCCAGAACAATTAGGTAAATTTGAAGCTTATCAACGCACTCAACAATCTAAAGCGGCGTATTCTGCAAACACCAACGGTCAATATAATACTAGTAAATTTTCAGCTAACATGCAAAAAGCTGGTTTTAATAAAACAGATGAAAATGGAAAATTATTAATGACACAAGAAGAGCAATTGTTGTTTTTAAGTAAAGAGGAATTGAAAGCTCGCCAAGCTAATAATGTAGTTTTGGAAGGAACGATTAGACGTTATAAGGAAGAAATTGAAGCAAAAAATGAGTCTTTATCAATCACAAGGAAAGAATTGGATGAAAAAATTGAATCAGAAAGATCACAAGAAAAAGATAAAAATTCTTTTGGTAAAAGACTGAATGCTGGTTTTGGTAAATTAAGCGATCAAGCTGATAATATAATTCATAACTTGGCAGAAGAATTGCCTATGAGATTTGCTGATAATATGTCTAGCGCACTAATGGAAGTAGCTAAAGGAACAAAGTCTATTGGTGACGCTTTCCAAGACATGGCTATAAACTTTGGTCAAATGATTATGCAAGAAGTTATGAGAGCAGCTATAGCTAAAACATTAGGTAATATAGGAATTGGATCTTTATTTGGTCAAGCTGGAGGAAACGTTTCTTCAAGAGGAATTGGTTATCAGCATGGAGGAGTAATCAGAGCTAATAACGGTCAATATGTAAGCGGAATGGGTTCTGGAGATAGATATCCAGCAATGCTTGAAAATGGTGAATATGTTTTAAATAGAAAAGCAGTAAAAGAATTAGGTGGTAAAAAATCTTTAGATGTATTTAATTTTCAACAAGCTCCTCGTTTTGCTTCTGGTGGAAATGTTAATATGGAAGCTGAAATGGCTTTGAACAAAGATCAAGAAATGGATTATACAAAAAATCTATTATACAATAATTCTAACGTTGGAGCTATAAATGAAAACGATTATACTGCTTATGCATATTCTGAAAATGATTATTTCAAGAAAATGAGAGAAAAGGCAATCGCAGATGAACAAAAACGCGTTCAAAAAGCTTTTGATAAAAAACAAAAAAATGCTCAGTTGATTAGTAGCATAGTTGGAGCAGCGGGATCTTTGTTTTTAGGTGCTGGAATGAGTGGTTTAGCTAATTCTGGCGTATCCGGAGCAAAACCATCTGCTACTCAAGCGGCTCAATTAAAAAAAGCTGGGGTTACAATGAATCCAAGTGGACTTCCAAACATGCAAAGAGGAGGAGTGATGCATTTTGCTAATGGCGGATTTGTTCCTCATGGATCAAGATTATCAGATACTATTCCAGCTTTATTAACTGGCGGCGAATATGTAATGAATAATGCGGCAGTTAGAAAATATGGATTGGGCGAAATGAATGCCATAAATGCTGGCGCAGTATCTAATAATAGCAATTCGAACGCTACAAATACAAATAACAACACTAATAACAACGCTACAAATATTTCTATCAACATTGATAGATCTGGTAAAGCTACTTATGGTTCTGATACAAGTAGTTATGAAAAGAATGACATTGCATTCTCTAAACAAATGGCAAAGCGTGTTGCTGATATAGCTAAAGGCGTAATTTCAGACGAAACAAGATACGGTGGCAAAATAAATCAAAGATAATTAAAACATGAAAGGCGCGATTACAAATTATGAAAATACACTATTCATGGATGGTGTTGCTTTATCTGGGGTTATATCTTTTGATGGATCTTATAATGTAGAAACTGTACCTATTAATGTTATAGGAAAAGGATTTTGCAAACAAGTGGTTTCGCAAGTTCCATCAGCTTCGGTTTCTGTAACAAGATATCTTGTTAATAATGATCCTGTATTTGGTTTAACTGGAGATAGCGATAATTATACAGCTTCATTTATAAATGGAGGTTTAACATATCAAGGTAAAAATTTTGGTTTTACAAATGGTTATTTATCTTCTTTTGGAATATCATGCAGTGTTGGAGAAGTGCCTCAAATACAATCTTCTTTTCAGATATTTGGAAACATGGGTCCATCTATTGACCCATCTGGAATAGATAGTATATCTTCAGCGGTATTTGTGCCGCAAGTTAAAAATATATCAGTAACATGTAATAATTCTAGCACTAATAGAGTAAAAGATTTTAGTATTGATTTTACTTGTAAGAAAAATGCTATTTATGGATTAAGCGCTTCAAATGCTCAATACCCTATTGAAGTTCAAAATATTTTTCCAATAGAAGTCGGCGGATCTTTTACATTAGAAATAGACGATTATCAAACTCAAAATATATTTGATATTCTAAGTTCTGAAAGTTTAAATAGTTTTATTATAGATGTTAGAGGCACTGTATTGATTGATCAATTTTTAGTTACTTTTGACGATTTAGAATTAGTAACTAGTGATACTAATGAACCTTTTGATGTATATAGAAAATTACAAGATTCTGTACCAATCTTTAATTTTAACACTTCTAACGCTATAATAATAGCCGAGCAAATTAATTCGACAGCAGATGACTTATTGAGTGTAAAACTATCGTATAGAACATATTTAAATAACTAATATGGGAACAAAATTTACAGACTTATCAGCAATAACAAGTTCGACAATAACAGATAATTTTGTTTTTGCTGTCGCTACGACAACAGAAACGGATCAATTGTCATTAAATGAGCTTCAAAAGTCATTTACTGGATTAACTGCTAGAACAACAAATGGTATAAAAATAGTAGGAAAAACTAAACCAAGTGGTCTTTTTGTTAGTGATAGTGGATTAGTGGGAGTAGATAATAACTCTCCAGACGTAGCATTAGAAGTAGGCGATTCTTTTCTTTCTACAAATGTGGCTCAAGTAAGAGTAACCGCTGGTTCATCTTCAAGACAAGCGTCTTATTCTTTAAAAGACACTAGCGTTTTATGGAAGTTTACTAAAAAAGCTAGTGATACAGATTTTTATATTGAAGTTTCTCAAGATGGCGGGGCTACACCTTCGACTACTGGAGTTTTTAATATAGATGTAAGCGGTAATGTTGGTATCTTTAATGGTTCAACAGCTTTATCTAATAAGTTTTATGTTTCTGGAGGAACTATAAAATTCGAAAGCGGAGTTTCTGGTTTTCTTTTTGATCCTTCAACAGCAGAAATAAAGACTTCTTCTGCTAATGATATTTTTTATATAAATAAAACAAATAATGATGATGTTGTTTTAGGTAATAATGTTTTATACGTGGATAATAATACATCGGTTCCTTTTATAGGAATTAATAATATTACTCCAGCTTATCCTTTAGATATAAAAGGTTCGGGTCAGTTAGGGAGATATGGTAATAACACAACAGCAACTACTAGTTTATCTTTTGAAAATACCGCAAGAACTGGATATATAGGAGTATATAATTCAATTTTTCAAATAGGACCAACAAATTCTTTATCTACAAATAATTTAGTTTACGATTTAGCCAATAAAAAATTAGGATTAGGAACTACAACACCAACTGCAAAAATACATGTAGTTACTGACACTGCCGAAAATAGCGTTTTTGAATGTTATAATACTGAAACTTGTAAAAGCACTATTTTAAACAGTTATGCAAGTGGTCCAGCTAAAACTGCATTTCAATCATTTGCTACTGGAACAGCTAGTAGTCAAATAACAAAATGGTCAATCGGTTTATTAAATAGTATTAGTCCAGCGTTTGATAGTGTTTTTGCTTTTTCATTAGGCGGTAGTTTAAGCGCGTCTGCTATAAAAGCTTATTTAAATGTTGATGGAGATTTGGATATAAAAGGAGGAATAACCACAAGCGGAAATTATACTAAAGGAAAATTTGTTCAAGTTTTTAAGACTAGATTGACAGGAAACAATATTTATTTCGATCCATTTTCTGAATCTTCAAGTTCAAGCCCTAGTGGTCATAATTCAGTTTTATGCCCATTTGGAATAACTCCTTACGCTGGCAGAATAGAAAAAATTCAAATAATAAGTTCAGATAATCTTGCGTCATATCAAGAAGGAAGATTTGAAATAGCGGCGGTAACTCCAGCGGCTAATACTCCTGTAGGAGTTATAGATCAAACTACATTTTTACCATGTTCTACTAATGTAACAACAATAAGTGGTGCAATAGGTTATGTGGATTTTCCAGCTATAAGTAGAAATCAATTAATAACTTTAAATAGAACTCAGTTCACTAATACAACCGCTTTTGCTAGTGGACAGTTATTACAATATAGAATATGTCAAAATTTTGATGCTGCAAATCCAGGTTTAACTACCGCTAAAAATTATACAGTTATGTCAACAGTTTCTTTTACAGTGACTTGATATGGCTAAATTTATAAATTATCAAAATCTTGATTTTAAATTAAATTCTCAGAATTTTTATGCCAGCAAAGTAAGTTTATCAATAAATGCGTCTGTTGATCCAGTGCTAGTAAGCGATGGTACTTTGCTTGATTACGCTCCACAGGGATCATTGGTGGGATCTTTGTCTGCTGATTTTTATTTAACTGGATCTTTGCCAAGTTTTTTAGACATTACTGGAATAAATTCTGACAAAATAACAGGTTTATTTGGCGGCGTTCAAATAGATAATTTATACGCCAAATCTTTAAGTTTTTCAGTAGAACCGTTTCAACCAACTATATTGTCAGTTGAATTTGATTGGTATGGTCGCTTATCAATACAAAATATAGAAGAACAAAAGGTTTCAGAAAGACAAAACAAGCAAGTTCCTCAGTATTTTGCTAATGCTTATAGATCATCTATGACGAATACTGATTTAGATGGTGTTGAAAGTATAGTGAATTTTTCTTATAATTCTAGCTGTGATAGGCCAGCATTTTTTAAAGTTGATGAAATTGTCCCTTTTAGAGTAGCTAAATTAAATAAAAAAGCTGAAATAAGTTTATCTTCTAATAGTTTGGGCGATTCTATAGATATAGATGGAAAAATGGTAACAACAACTTTAACTTTAAAAGATTTATACAATACTACTTTGCAGACTTTTTATGTTAGCGGCGTGATGAATAATCAAAAATATGAAATAAGTGAAGGCAATTATTTATTGACTTCTGCTAATATTTATCAACAAGTTACTGAAGTAAAGACTTTAATATAATATGAGTTATTTAATATCAGGTTTAAATATAAAAAATATATCTGAGTATAATAGTTCGTCTTTATATTCTAAATTTGATATAATTGATTATCAGTTAAATACAGGTGTTTCTGTAATGCCTAATTATACAGGTTTTGGAATAACTGGTTTAACTACTTGGTTTAACAATGATAGTTTAAATAATTTTTTAACTGATACTAGTTTTAGAGTTACAGGTTGGTTGAATAATGTATCTGGAAGTGGAAATTTATTTACTACAACTTCTGATGTTAATAATCGTGGAAGAGTCGATTTTAACGAATCTTATATTACATTATCTGACTCACAAGTTTTAAGTGGTTCTGGTTTTAATTCAGATTCTAGAGTTTTATTATTAGCTTTTGAAGTTTTGACTCCATCGAATATCACTGAACAAACAATTTGCAAATTTGGAACGGGGAATAATTATGGATTATTAAAAGTAAATGGTAAGGACGAATTATTTTCAGCAAAATTTATACTAGATAGTCAACAGTTCGATGCTATTTCTAGCATTTACGATGATAAAAATATTGTAACTTTAATTCAAAACTCTTCAGCTAACACTATAAAAATTAGACAAAATGGATATGAATTAGGAACATATTCGTCTTTTAATGATTATTGGAAGTCCGGTGAATTAACTTTAGGATTAAATCCTAATAATGGTGGTATAAGATATCATGAAATAATTCATTTCACTGGCTCTTTAAATACTTCTCAAATCGATCAATATGAAAAATATTTATTTGAAAAGTATTTTAAAAATGAAGGTTTATATTTTGCAAAAAATAATGTTCCAACTGGATCTGATTATTCACCAATAACATATACTGGAAATAGTTATTGGACAAGAGACATAAATGATTTATTTTTTCTTTCTTATGGAAGTTCGGCTTCTTTTTCAGCAAAATTGTCTCCTTTAACATTTGGCGATGGATACAAGACAAATGTAACTAATGGGATAAATACATTAAGTTCTAAATTTAATATTGTTTATGATGGCTTAACGGATTTACAAGCAAAAACTTTAATAACTTATTTTGAAAACACCCCACAATCACAAAATAAAAGTGATTATGAAGGTTTTAAAGGAGTCGATTTAAATTTATTCACTCCTTACAAACAAGATTGCGAAACTTACTTTTTAAATATAAATCATTCTACTCCTTACAATGATATTAATAAAATTAACATAGAAGCAGAATCTTTTTATGAAAGCTGTTTAAATTATAAAGGAATGTATGTTTTGTTGGACGAGAAGAATATAAAAACATATACTGATACTACATTCGAATTTGCTTATAATGATGTGTTTTATTATCCGTCAACAAATTTTTATCAAAGAGGATATTATTTTTATACTGGACAGGCTAAAGGTGTGGCTCAAGGTTCCGCTGGTCCTTTATCCCCTCAAAACAGTCCAACAGGAGTAAGTACTTATTTTACTAGAGATTTTTATTTTAAACAAGATATTGATTACGATATTCAAGAAAATATAAGAATTAAATCAGTAGATTTTAAAAACTCTACAAAAGAGTACAGAAAAGATGGTGAGTATCCTAATATTTTTGAATTTGAAGTTAAATTAACGAAGCGATCAAATAAAGAAACTCTAGCTATATTAAAGTTTTTAGATGATAAAGCGGGATTTAAAATTTTTAATTATACTTTGCCTCAACCGTATAATAAAACGATTCAAGTTTATTGTCCTGAATGGAATCATACTTATCAATTTTATGACAACAATAGTATAAATGCAAAATTTATTCAGTTTAATAGTAAATTTTCAGCATTAACAGTTTTCAATTCATTAATAACTTTTACTTCATGAGTACATATTTAACAGGCGTAAGCTTAGGACAAGTGCCAACTGGATTTGGTGGTTATACTGGAGTGGTTATTCAAAATAGCGGTAATTTTCCAGTTCAATATACAATAAATATATCTAATACTACTTTTGATGCTTCTGTAACTCCTACGACAGCCGCAGGTGGTTTGCTATATGATACTATATTTATATCTGACTCTTTAGATTATTTAGATCAAGATCAAAAACAAATAACAAAAACAATAAATTGTAATGAATCGGGATCTTTTTATATATTACATAGTCCATTTAGAACTTTTAATTTATCTACAGATAGATCACAAGGACAAGAATACGCTACTGTAACAATCGGCTCGCAATCAAGTATTGGCGACTCAGATAGTAATTTAACTATTAATGTTACTGGAAATAGAATAACGGGATTTCCTATTCCTAAAAAATTGGGTAAATTTTATGCTGTAAAAAACTATTCAGAAAAATATGCAAGCCCCGGTTTAGCTTTTCATTGGTCTTGCATTAATAATTTAGATTATTATACAGGATTTAAACTAGAATTATCTACTGATTCATCTTTCACTTCACCTGTTGTTAGCTATGAGTATGTAGAAGAAAATACAGATGGCGTATTCCCTTTGTATGGAGGTTATGATGGTTTTAGAAATGAAAGCCATTCAGTCACAAAAACAAACTTATCTTTTAACCAAAATTATTACGCTAGAATTCAAGCGGTTAATGTGACTGGCGGAACTGGAGAATATACTTATGCTACTGGTTATGATTATGATTATCCTATATTAGACGGTACTACATATAGTGGAAATCATCCAAGCCCCGGTAAAAATTTAATGGTAACTCCAACTATGTTATATTTAAATTGCATATCTGATATAGAAACTGATTTTGATTTATTTGACTATATTTATAAAAACAATAACAATTCAGCGGATTTTAGATACTATTCTGGAATAAATATAAAATTTTCTCCAGCTAATATGGCAGATGAAGATCCAATATCAATATATATGTCTTCAAAGACTTCTTCAGGAGCTATTAATTTTATACCTAAAAGTAATATACCAATGGCTTTTAATACAGGAGTTGGCGGTGTATTTAGATTGGAATTAGAATTTGAAAATATAGAATTATTTGGTTTTCCCGGTGAGGGAGTTACCTTAACAGATAATCCCGCAAATTATAACGCAGCGGGAAATGGCGGTCCTATATTTAAATTTGATGATATAAAATATATAGATCCATCTGACAATTTAAATACAAGAACTATAGAATATTATATCTATAAAGATATGCGCAGTCTTTTTTATGCAGGTGTTGGTGGAGGAAAAGGTTTATTAATAACCGATACAACTAATGAAGCTGCTTTTCCAATACTGATAAATGGATCAAAAACAGAAACAATAAACCGCATAAATTTAAAAAATCCATAATATGAAAGAATATAAAATAGGAAATATTAATTACCTATCTCAAGATAGGGTTGTTGTATCTGATGGGGAGATCACTAACAGTATAGATATATATAAAATCGACACAAATTCAAAATCGATTAACGACTCTGTATCTAATCAAGCGACCACTACTTTAGTGCCATCGATAAATTCAATAGGTATAAATGCAAATGGACAAACTGTAACTGCTCTTTCTAAAGGTATAAAAATTACACCTGTTGGAACAAGTGCAAAATCTGGAAAATTAACATCTGTAGTGTCAAGTGCATTACCAAATATATATTTTAACATAAGAAAAAAATCATTTGATAACACGAATTTATATTTTAGATTTAAAACAAGCGATATATCTGGTTCACCGGGCGACCCAACAAATACTTGGGCATCAGATACTGATATATTATCTGGGTTGTCGTTGACTGGAGATGCTAACTGTTTAATAGTTACAGAAGCTTATGGTCAAAAATTTTACGAATTAGCTTCAAACAAAAGTATTGGCGTATCTAATTTTTCTTTTAGTGTGCCAAAAAACCCAAGTTATGCTTTTTTGGTTTATGCTTTAGCTCACCCAGACCCGAATAAAACAACAGCTTTATTTCCAAGCTCTAATCAAATTCATAAATTTCAAGCGAATTCAGATCCAGATAGTGGTAAAGCAATATATAATAATGGTTATGTTCCTAGTGACAGCAAAAACAATATTCCAGATCAATTTTATAATGTTTTTTCGTTATCTCCTTTATTGTCTCCGCAATTTATTTCTGAAGATCAACAGCGTAATGGTTTAAGCACAGTAAATATAAATAACCCTCTCTTTGTTGATAAATTTTCTCAGTGGTATAAAAACAACACTGTTGAAAATATTAAAATTAATCCTCATCCAAATTTCATCTCTAATAAAATTTTTGATTTATGCAATACGCCTAATTCTTTAACGACTCCAACAGCAACAAATACTCCATTTATAATTAATCAAGGAGGAGCTTCGAATATACCTTTAAATACTTTTTCTTTATTTTTTGTTGAAATGTATAGTTATTTAACGTTGCCAACTTTTCCAGAAGTAGATTATTATGAACGAAATGCTCGATATAATACTTTAAATATAATTACTAAAGTAAATGGTTTAACTTGTTATGAGCATAAAATATTAATAACGCCAGAGCTGATTTACTCTAATAATATAAATTGCAAAATTTCAATTGGAAATAAGCCAGGTTCTGGTGGAGTAAGAATGTTTTTGTTTGATTATTTACATGGAACTTCAAGAGATATTTCTTCAATGAATGAAGATAAAGATCTTATTTTAGACTCGTTAGCTTATGACAATAGAAAAGTTTTATTAAAAAGCTCAAGCGATTTGCAAATGACTAATAATCAAAATACATCTTTAAGATTTCCAGCGAATCTATCACATCCTTTTTTGAACATGTATTTTAGTTAATAGTGTAAATTTATTTTTAATTCTTTATTATATTGAAATGTCAAATTTATTTTTATTGAATAATACAAGTGTTTTAGATCTTTTTGAAATAAAGCTAAATGATTTTGATGGGTATTTTAGGTTTCATGGATCTAAAAATCTGAAATCAAATATCATCTTTAAACAAAAAGAGTATATTTTTATTCCTTGCGAGATATCTAATTTGGAATACTCTTCAGAAGCGAAGCAAAATAGACCTACTTTGTCTATAGCAAATGTAAATAACTATATCAGTAATTTAATAAAAGACAGAAAAGATCTTATAGGTAAACGTTTTTATAGAAAAAAAATACTAGCAAAAGATCTAGACGATGTTAATTTTGGTGGATTTAATAAAAATACTTTAGGAGTTTCTTCTTTTTCATCTTTCATATCTGTTGATACTTTTATTATTCAAAAAAAGAATTCTGAAAATAAAGATAAAGTGGAATTTCAATTAGCTAATGTTTTAGATTTGGATGGTCAAACAGTTCCATCAAGAAAAGTTTATAACGATATTTGTCAGTGGCAGTATAGAGGGTGTGGATGTAATTATGGAAAATTATCAAATTACGATGGTCCAACAATACCAGTCAAAAACACAGCGTTCGAAACTCTCGCTTCTGTAATAGCAGTTACAAGTAACGAATTATCTAATGCAAATTTATCATTGTGGCTGAATAACACTACTGGAAAAACTTACGGTTCTACTACTACTAAAGTGGCAGCATCTTCTGGGAAAAATTATTTATTTCAAAAATTAACGGCTTGGACAGACAGTTCTACAGCCGCTACAAAAGATATCATTATATCTCCAAATTTAAAAAAATTTACAAATTCAGGAAGATTAAACAATCAAGAGGGAGTGTTATTGTTAAAAGAAGATTCGTTGTTAATTGATTCTTTATTTTTTGGAGCTAATAATGACTTGACTATTTTTTACGTTTCCGAAACCACTAATAAAAGATATGATACGGCTGAAAAGGATAAGCCAAATGGTGGATATATAGCTAGAGGATTAACTTCAAGTACTGGAGATTCAAATAAAAATTTTTTACTTGGTTATCATGGAGGTTATTCGGATGTTGTTTTTCCTTCAAATAGTTTTGAGGATGATAAAAAAATTTGGGCTTATTATGATTTATCTCCAAAAATATACGCTTATTCAAATAAGTATGGTGGAAAGAAAATATTTTATAAAAATGGTTCAACTTTATTTTCAAGAACTGGGAGTTTAGATTTGAACGCTTTAAAGTTAGGTTTTAATAAAATTAATGATGAAGTTAGTGATATTGTTATTTATGAAGTGATTATTTTTAATAAAGTATTAAATGATACTGCAATAAAATGTGTTTTTTCATATCTATCTACTAAGTATAATATAGAAGTGTCTAATTATTCCAACGATACGCAAAACACTAGTAGTTCAGCTATTTTCAGTCGATCAGCTTTTTCTCAAGAAGGAAATTTAGGGGTTCCAATGGCAGATGAGAATAATAAATTATTTTTAAAATATCCAGATAACGTCTATTCTGATTTTGAATCTTATGGTTTAACGGATTTAAATTATAAAGGCGATTACAATAGTAATACAATTTATTCGCGAGGAGATTTTGTAAAAATAGACGAAGAAATCGATTTTGATTTTAATGAAACAATGATTCAAAAAAATTCTGTTTCACCTTCTCGTTTTTTTGTTTGTTTAAGCAATGAGGGAGTATCAGCTAAACACCCTGTGGATTATACGAATATATGGAAAGAGGATAAATGTTCTAGAAATTTAAATGGTTGTTCTTTGAGGTTCAATAGTATTCAAAACATTCCCTTTGGTTCGTTTCCTGCGACTTTAAGTTATGATTACAAATTACCAGGATCTTAATAAAAATCTCTTAGAAGAACTAAGAAAAGAAAGTTTATCTTCAGACGATGAAATTTGCGGTTTTTTAGTAAAAAAAAATAACGATTATTATTTTAAAAAAATGGCAAATATTCATCCAAATCCTAAAAATTTTTTTCTTATATCTCCAAAAGAAAGCGACTATTCTGATGGGTGCATAGTTTTTCATAGTCATCCAGAGCGTGTAAAAGAAAAAGGGTTTTCTGAATGGGACTTAGAAAATCAAAAATATTTTTATTTGCCTATGCTTTTATACAGTGTAAATAATGATGAGTTTTATTACAAAAATATATGATAAACATAATTTTAGAAGGTGTATTAGGAAAAACTCTAGGAAATTCATGGAGTTTGAATGTGAATTCTGTTTTAGAAGTTTTTGAAGCTATAGAGGCAAACACAAATAGAATAACAAAATTTTATAAAGATTTAGAAAAGATAATGACGCATTTTGTTGTTTATATAGATGATAAAATCATGCCTCATCATTTATTAAATAGTAAAATTTTAAATTCTGGATCTACAGTGAAAATACTTCCTATTATACAAGGGTCTGATCCAGTTACTATGGTGGTAATTGGATTAGCTTTAATAGCTTTATCGATGGTTTTGGCGGTTGTATTAAGCCCAAAACAACCTAAAGATGTAAAAACCAATTCGACAATCATTGGTGGAATAAGAAATGTTTTGAATAGAAATATAGCTGTACCTATTGGTTATGGAAGATTGAGAATAGGAAGTGCGGTTATTTCTAATGATATCGGAATTTCTGATGCTGGCAAAAAGAATTACGCTGCTTTTCGCGGAGGTGAAGATTCTTTTGCTGGTTATGGTGGAGGCGGTAATGTTCAAGTATACACAAAAACAAATTAATAAAATATTATGTTTGTAGAGAAAACCATACCTTCAGATCTAGCTGTAGTCGTAGTACAAGGGAATAAATTAGAAACGGATGAAAGACTAGTAACTACAGATTTAATTTGCGAAGGAACAGTTGAAGGCTTAGTTGATAAAGATGGCAATCTTTTAAAATACGTATCTGTAAATAACTCTTCTATTGATTCGAATTTGTGTTTGGGAAAAGGTGTTTATTATAACGATGTTCCTTTAATCGACGGTAAAGTAAATAAATTAAACTTTGTAAATCTTGGTTTTAATATATCTTATGGAGAAGAGGTGAGTAGTCCTATCAATGAATTTCCTTCAACAATACACAGGTATAATCAAAAAATATATTTGAATGAAAATGATTATACATTAATAAATAATAACGCCACAAAACCAAATCAATACATATCTACCGAAAAAAGGTCTAATGTTTTTTCTTTTCAACACGTAGATGGCGTCACTGTTGGAACATACGCTTCTGAAGGCGCTGCATTACCGAAAGAAGGTACTAATTTTGCTAATTTATTATTAGAATTAGATAGAGCTAAAAATGATTGTCAAGAGTTTAACCATAAAATACAAAATAAATATGCTGATTTGATTTCTGTTCAAGTTAGAGTAGATCAATTATTTGACACTGATCTAAATGGAAGCACTCATCCTTCCTCGTTAGTTTATGTTATTGAATTTAGTGAAGATAATTCTGCTGATAGACATTTTACAATTTGTTCGGTGGTGGGAGTGTCTAAATCTGGTTATGTTAATGAAGTTGTTTTTAAATTAAATCTTAATAGTCAAAAACAAAATTCTTATTATCTGAAAATATATGCTTTAAGCAGAAAAATACATCCACTGAACCCTAGATCATTTAAAGAACTTTCTGTTTCATCGATAATAGAGAAGGTTACGAATAGAGGATCTTTTAATTATCCTTTTTCAGTTTTAGTAAAATCTTCAGTTAGTTCAAGACATTTTCAGTCTGATCCTCAAAGAACGTTTGATATGAAGATGTTAAAAATAAAAGTTCCGCAAAACTATGATCCAGAAGCGCGAGAATATGTTGATAATTGGAATGGAAATTACGATGGTTTTCTAAGATGGACTGATAATCCTGCCTGGATATATTACGATTTATGTACTAATTCTAGATATGGAATTGGTAATGGTAAGATTTTTGAAAAAGATCTTAACAAGTGGGAGCTTTATAAAATATCTAAATATTGTGATGAATTGATTAAGTCTAATGAACCGATAAGATGTCCTGAATTTTCTTTTTATAGAAAAAATGACGATGACCAAAATTGTATATTTATTGCAAAAACAGATGGAATGTCGTTATCAAATTTTATAAAAAATTTCCCGCTACGAGGATTAATATTTTTATATGATTTGCTCGATTCAAATAATAATAAATTAGTTGTAGGGCTTAAAAAAATTATCTGGTCGATAGAAGATTTAGGAACATCGTTTAAAATAAAATTAATAAATGATTTTGGCCCAAGAAGAGCTTTTGAAAATGAGCCTACTGGAGATTTATTAAAATTTTTTATTGACTATTGTGCTTTTCAAGACACAACTGGAGATTTAAAAATAAGAATAGCAAGATCTTTAAAAAATTCTGAATCAGAAGCAAAAACTAAAATATTAAATTGGTTTGCATCGAATGTCAATAATTTAAAATACTCTGGTTATATAAATTCTGTAATAAATAAACCTTGCTTTAATAACGATCTATCAGATGGATCTATTGTAAATGGAAAATGTTTGCCTAGAGTTAAAAATTTTAGAGATCCATTAGAAGCAAGATTTTCAGCAAACGTATTGATAGATAATGAAACAGATTGTTTAAAAGTTTTAAATGATTTGGCGTCAATTTTTAGAGGTTTAACTTATTATAAAAACAACTTCATAACAGCAACAATTGATGTCGATAAAAAGACTTCTTATCTTTTTAATAATACTAATGTAAAAGATGGATTGTTTACTTATTCAAGCGGAAGCTTAGAGGCTTTATACACTGTGGCAAAAGTAATGTATAAAGATAAATTTAATAATTTTAATGAACAGGTTGAAATAATTGAAGATACCAAAATGATGCGTGATTACGGAATCATAACAAAAGAAATTTTAGGTTTTGGTATTTCTTCTAGAGGTCAAGCCAGAAGAATAGGAACGTGGATGTTGGCTACAAATAGATTTGAAAACCAAACAATAGCTTTTTCAACAGATTTGCAAGGTCTAAATTTAAAACCAAGTGATGTAATTCAAGTGCAAGATCAATATAAAAATGATTCTTTTTTACAAGGAAGAGTTACTTCCGTTGATTATACATCAAAATTTATAACAGTTGATAGAAAATTAAATTTAAATTTAGCTGGTTGTACGATAAAGTTTATTTTTGATAATATTTCTAAATCAATAGAAGATTTAAATGTTTTACCTTCAGTTTCTTTATCCGATGTAGATTCTTTAAATGCATCTGATGTGATAGAGTTGAAAATAGATAGAATAGAAAACAATACTAATAAAATTTATTTTGACGAAACTTATAATTACAATTTAATAACAAGAATTTTACCATCAGTGCCTTTTGTGATTATAGATCAAACGACGAATTATAGTAAAAATTTATATAAAGTTGTAACTATTTCAGAAGTTGATAATAATGAATATTCATTTTTTTGTATAAAACACGATCCTTCAAAATACGAAGCTCTAGATCAAAATGCTTTTGAAAATCCAAATTCAAACAGTATAAATAATACTATTGTATTTTCTTCTTATGATAATTTACAAGAAATAGATTTAACGTCATGTGCAAATTATTATACATTAAATCAAAAATTAACTTATAATAATGTTAGTAAGTCTAAAATAGACTATTATTTAAATGATGCTTCTTCGATATCTGCTGATCCTAATTTTGCTACTTTAACTATTAATTTTACAACAATATACGCTTATTTAGCATCAAACTCTAAAATAACTGAAATTTTAAACGCTTCTGGAGGTATTATTTGTAAAGTCACATTCAAAAATCAATCTATCAAGTTTTTATCTCCAGCTTCATCTTATTCTAATAAGACTATTTTTCTTGGAAACTACTCATTTGGTGGACAAATATCAGCTTTATCTTCGATAAAATTTTATTTATACAACAAAAATTTCCAAATAATAGAAGTGTAATATAGTATATGCCTGTAATTACTGGTCAAAATTTAACGGATTATGCGCCTTTTTTAATATCTGATTTGATATTAAGTAACAAAAGCGATTTTACTTCTTTAAATTATTCATTGTCTCCAGAAAGTTTTGGTTTACCTTTCGATTCAAAGTTTGTTTCTGGAAACATTGCTCAAAGTTCTTTAAATTTTTCTTTATCTATTGTTGATCCGTATAACGATAAAACGATAAGTAATTCTATAGTTTTATCGGATGTTTTTTCTGGTATTAAAGTCGATTTGTATACTCAAAATAGAGATTACGTAGGTAATCTAGTGCGAAATACTAATAACACTCAAATACAAATAGATTCAAAATCATTTTCTGATCTTATAGGCGGTTATACTGGTTTTGATAATCTTAATAATTTAAGAACGTTTTTCATTGACTTTTCTACTTATGATTTAAATGGTAGTTCTGATGTTTATTATTTTTTAGCTAATTATCCTAAAGTAAATATAACGGGTTTTGATATAAAAAATTTAAACCCCATTTCAGTAACTCCTTTAGTAGATGATTTCAAATTTTTAAAATCTGTTGGTATTTACGCCGTTCCAAACCCAAGTGTAGTTCCTTTGTCTGGAACTTATGATTTTGTAAATAGTGGTATTTTTACTTCTAGTTTTGATTATGAATTAAATAGATATCAACAAACTTTTTCTATATCTCCACCTTCTTATATTGACGCTGATTTAAACATAACTTTGCCTTTTAATATTGTTGCGATTCCTAATGATTATTTATACACTGGTGCTTATTTTTTATCTTCAGGAATAAAGTCTTCTTATTACAATACAGATTCTGTACCAGCATCAATTAATAATATTACTGGTTATATAAGTTGTTCGCAGAATATTTTTGATAAAAATTTAGACACACAAGCGATTGTTAAGTGGGATGCTATAAAAACAAATAATTCATTATCTTTTGAAACATATGTTTATGAAGATGGAGTGGATAATGCAAATTATGTATTTGCTTCTAATAACACTAACGTAGAAGCGATAAGTCAGATAAATTATGGCACTGGAGAAAATTTAATCCGTAATAGAGATCAATCAACTTACTATTCTGGAACTGAACCAATTTTTAAAACTTATGGTTCTTCAGGAATTTCTTGGTCTGATCATACTTTGTTTATAGATAATTACTATTCTTTGCCATTGAGTTTGTACAATACTGGTAAAAAATTAAACTATGTAACAGAAGTAAGAATAGCGTCTGGGATTTCTAATTCCTCAGAGTTGTATTTTGTATATTATTATGATTACGCTTCAGATGCTTTTAATATAAAACCAAGTGGCGGTCAATGGTCTGGAAGTATTTATACTGGAACGTATACAGGACAAAGATATACAACTGGTTTTTCTGGTTATAGTGGAAACGCTCCATCTCTTTTAAATTATGAAACAGGAATTCTTTTAGCTAAAAGAATCACTGGAAATTCTAATTTTATTCTTTCTGAATTTGAGCCAAAAGTAAAATTTCCGATAAAACCTAATAAAAATTACGAAATAAAAGTAAGAGCTTCGTATCAAGATGGTAGTTATTCAGATTTTTCAGAAACTTTAATTTTTAATTCTGGACAAATACAGAATGTTGTTACAGGAGTTTTTCCAAATAAATATGTTATTGATGGTCTAGGTGTTAGTGGATATATACCAAAATTCTCTGATTCGGATACATTAACAACAGGTACGTTATATTATAGCGGTAGTAATAATTTAGTATTTACTGAATTGCCAACAACAACAACTTCAGAAAATTTATATAAATTAGTAGTCGAAGATAATATTGTAAAAAAACAATTAGATACAGGGAGCGGCACTTCTTTAATAGAAGAGTTTACGAAAGTTGGTCATACTTTTATAGTTGGAAACGTAGTAAGGTATGATGGAGCAGATTTTTATTTAGCTCAAGCTGACAGCGCTCAAAATGCTGAAGTACTAGGAATAGTAAAATCGATTGATGGAGATAAGTTTAAAGTTGTAATTGATGGATTAATAAGTGGTTTATCGGGTTTGACTGCTGGAACTGTTTACTTTTTATCACCAAGTACCGCTGGAGCAGTTACCGCTACAGAACCAAGTACTTTTCTACAAGTTACAAAACCAGTTTATTTTGCTTTAACAAACGCAAGTGCTAACGTTTTAACGTATCGTGGATTTGTAATTGGACCTACTACTGGATCATCAGGAAGTTCTGGAACTAGTGGAAGTAGCGGAACTAGCGGTTCTTCAGGAAGCAGCGGAAGCAGTGGGACTGCTGGCACTTCTGGAAGTAGTGGAAGCTCCGGAACTGCTGGCACTTCTGGAAGTAGTGGAAGTAGCGGAACTTCTGGTGAAAGCGGAACCAGCGGAAGTAGCGGTTCTTCAGGAACCAGCGGAAGCAGCAGCGGAAGCAGTGGAACTGCTGGCACTTCTGGAAGTAGTGGAAGCTCCGGAACTGCTGGCACTTCTGGAAGTAGTGGAAGTAGCGGAACTTCTGGTGAAAGCGGAACCAGCGGAAGTAGCGGTTCTTCA
>Ga0102865_1000178_pt1 | contig 18229 bp, 17 predicted proteins | sample Colrivmet1449C02_FD_78440 | JGI IMG/M metagenome (GOLD analysis project Ga0102865, IMG submission 78440) | Estuarine microbial communities from the Columbia River estuary - metaG 1449C-02 | ecosystem: Environmental > Aquatic > Marine > Intertidal zone > Estuary | place: USA: Columbia River...
AAAATGTCTTAAATCACTATTATCACTATGTAATTCACTTGTATCAATACCATTAAGTCTGACATTAAATTTAAAATAATTATCATAAATTGGTAAAATTATTGATAAACTATCACCATCTATAATATCAACTAATCTTCCATATGTTTTTAAATTATTTAATGAAAAACGGGGTGTTTTTATTCCATAATTTTTGAACGCGTTAATGTCAATCATATTATTATTAATAAATAAATAAATTTAAAAGTAAACAATTATTAATATTATTAATAATGTCTGAACAAATTTTAAAAAATTACAAGAATACATTTAATAATATGAGTAATTTATTAAATCAAATGCTTAATTCTAAAGACCAACATTTTATCGATAACAAAAGACAACAAACAATTAAATTATTAGAAAATTTTGTACAACATTTAGAAATAACAGATTATTTATTAATTGACTGCAATCCTATAGTTCCAAAAGATGTTTTTATTGAAATGTATTTTAATTTAGGAACATTATATAAAAATCAAACTGAAAATGTTTTAAAACAAAACAATAACATTTTAACAAAAGAACATGAAAATAATTTTAGAACGAGCTTAAATTGTTTTTATAATATTTTACGAATTTCATTTGAAAATGAAATGGCTATAAAACAAATAGTAAGTATTTTTACACATCTTTGTTTTTTTTCACAAAATGATTTGCAAAAATCTTTAAGTTATTTACAAGAAGCCTTGATATATTCACCTGGTAATGAAACTATTCATTATAATATTGGTCATATTTTTCAAAAATTAAACAAGTTAGAAATGTCTTTAATACATTATAAATTATCATTAAATTTAATCCTTGCAAATTTAAATAAAAAAGAAGACCTAAAAGAAGCTGAAGCATTGCGTTTAAATTGTTTAAATGGTATTTCTTATATTTTTAGGTCTATTAAACAATGGCCACAATCACTATATTATTTATTAAAATCAGAAGCTATAAATAATACCGACCCTGATATTCAAAATCAATTAGGTGTTGTTTATACAGAAATGAGACGAACAGATTTAGCAGAAATTGCATATAACAAAGCTATAAAACATTATGAGAAAACATTTATATCTAATGATTCAAAATTCTTTTTAGCTGAAATATATTTAAATTTAGGTCATATGCATTCATATAATGGTAATAATAATAAATCAATAGAATGTTATAATAAATCTTTACAAGTATGTCCTAGATTTACATTACCTTTTCAAAACAAAATTATGAATTTAAGTTATATTTTTGATGAATTACAAGATAAAATGTATATACTAAATCAACATAAATTAATTAACAAAATATATGAAAAGGGAAATGGTATGTTTAAATTTGATATTTCTTTTTTTAATAGTAAAAAAATTAATATTGGAATTATTTCTGGAGATTTTATGGATCACCCTGTAAGTTATTTTATTAGTCCACTTTTAAAAAATTATAATAACGATGAATTTACAATAACATGTTATTCTGAATGTATTATTAATACAAAACTGTATAATGATAATATCATATTTAAATTAATTAAAAATATGTCTAATAAACAAATTGCAAAAATAGTTTACGATGATAAAATTCATATTTTACTTGATTTATCTGGACATACTGCATTTAATCGTTTAGATGTTTTTGCTCTAAAACCTAGTCCTATTCAAATAACATATATTGGATACCCTTATTCAACGGGATTAAACGAAATGGATTATAGAATTACTGATAAAACATGTGATAATGAGGAAGTTTCTCAAAAATTTTATACTGAAAAGTTGTTGTATCTTGAAAATTCTTTTCTATGTTATGACCCAAATGTTACAACAATGAATAATCCTGTTACAAAACAATTCAAATTGGAAATTACACCTACACCTTATTTAACAAATCGATATATTACAATAGGTTGTTTTAACCGTGTTAATAAAATTACAGATAATGTAATCAAATTATTCAATGAATTAATGTTAAAATTTAGTTCTATACGTTTTGTTTTTAAAACCAAAGCTTTAATTAACAAATCTGTTCAAAAAACATTTTTAAATAAGTTTAATAGTTCTGTTCGATCAAGAATTACTATATTAGATTGTACAATATCACATAATGAACATTTATTAACTTATAATCAAATTGATTTGGCAATAGATACATTCCCATATTCGGGAACAACAACTAGTTGCGAAGCCTTGTTTATGGGCGTTCCTGTTTTTAGTTTATATGATTCTGAATTCTACTTCCATGCCCAAAACGTAACATGTAGTATATTAAAGTCTAGTGATTTACAAAAGTATATCTTCAATAATAAACAGGAATTATTTGATAGACTTAAATCTATAAATAATGAAACTGATGATTTTTGGTATAATCTTAAAAACAATACCAAAAATAAATTTTTATCAGGAAAAGTTTGTGATCAAAAAGAATACATTAAAAATATACAAAATTTGTTTAAACAAACATTTGAAAAAACTCGATTAAATTATACATGATCACAAATTATACTATTACCATTTTGTTTACATTTTGTACCAGGTGCACATTCTCTATATATCCAATTATTATGTACACACATGTCAAAACCACTATTTTTACATTTCATTTCACCTAAATTACATCCATTTAATTCAGGTAAAATTTCAACTCGTTCTGGAAGTACTTGATCAACTCTTTCTTGATGTTCTGGACGTTCAACTGGTTCTTGTTGTTCTGGACGTTCAACTCGTTCTTGTTGTTCTGGACGTTCAATTGTTTCTGGAAGTACTCGTTCTCCATTATTATTTACTGTAAGAACTATTTCTCGTCTATTATAAAATAACGTTCTTCCATCTTGTTCAGGAGAATCTGATGGGTTCCATTCACCAATCGTTGGATATCCTGGTAAATTAACAACTAATAATTCAGTTCCTTTTAACTCTGCAAAATCATTTGCTGAATTTCCATTATTTACAGTAACGTCTGTACATTCCATATAATATTCTCTATTACCTACACGATTAACCCATGTCCAAAAAACTGTCATTTTACCACCAGGTGCGTTTTCTGGTAAATCAAAATCATAAGTCATTGAATCTAATAAACATGAATTTAAAACTGTTTTTAAAACTATAAAATTAGAATCATCATAAGAAATTCCAAATTGACAATGCCCACCACCATGTACAGCCGTTCCTTCTAAAGTTACTTGTATATTATTACCATTAAATGTACTAACAGAAGGTCCTTGAGGAAAACCTTTACATGGAAAGGTGAAAAAATCTGGTGAAACGTTTAATGGTGAACGTAGATTGTAATTAACCAAACCTTGTGAAACATAATACGAACTAGCTTGATTTCTTCTTGATGGTGGATTAATCATCGAAATATGACAATTTATACCTAACAAACTTGTTAAAATATATATAATCTTCATTATTATATATATATTATTTTATAAAAATATCTCTTACGCACTTAAAATGAAAGGATCATCTGTTAAAATATAATTTTTGGTACCTTGGTCATTTTCTATATAACCTACTTTTTGTAAAGTGTCACGTTCATAAATAAAATGGCTGTCTATATAATAAAATGTATCATCTATCATTTTTGTTTTTAAATCTTCTATATTTATATTATTTTTAGTTTCTTCATTATTGTTTAAAACAAGGATATCTTGTTTAATAGCCTTTTCATTAAATTGATCACGAAATGTTAAATAATGATGTCTTTTACAATACTGTGAATCTTCAAATGTTTTATTTATACATTTATTTCCATTTTTAGAAAATCCTATACAAAAATTTGTTTCTTCTCGTTTATCTAATAAATCTATTTTGAATTTATTTAAAAGAATTTCACGTTTAACTTTTTCATCTGTATCTTTATAAAAAATATCATATTCTTCTAATATTTTATCTATAATACTAGCGATGTCATTTAAATAAGCGCGTTCTAAATTCATTGGTAAATTTCTAATACGCCTAATTAACCTCTGTGTTTCCATGTTTAGCTTTTCTTTTTATATTTGCAAAAATATTTCTATTTTTTATTACACATTGCCATTTTTTTTCAATTGTTTTTTCTTCTTCAAATCCATTAAATAATTTACTTAATCCTATACCTATATCCATTCTCTCATTGTCATTGTCATTTTCATTGTTGCCATTGTCATTTTCATTTACATTTTCATTGTTGCCATTGTCATTTTCATTTACATTTTCATTGTTGTCATTGTCATTTACATTAATATAATAGGTATAATCACATTTGTTATAATCTAGTTCTTTAATATAAAATATAAATAGTCTACAATTTTCTTTGTAAACATTAATTGAATCTTTTGGTTTTGTAAATTTTATTTCTGTTTTATTACATTCTAATTCTCCTGTTTTATTACTTTTACTTGTAAATTTTAAATATTTTATTTGTTTGAACTGATTGTCAAAAACTAAATTAATAGTCTCATCTAATATTTTATACGACTTTAATTTCATTTAAATAATATATATATATACTATTATTTAAATAAAAATACTATTTAATCCTTATCATATCTTAATTTATTATTAATATCTTATTTACTTCTAAAATATAAATTTCTTTTGTCAATACAAGATACAAGGTCGTTTGATAATCCTAATTCTTCTTGTAATTTAATTAAAGCCTTTATTTCTTTAGGAAGACAACTTCTAGTATATCCAAAACCATCCATACCAGGAACTACTGTACCATAATCACCAATTCTTTTATCTAATTTAAATAAACTTTTTACATTTTCATAATCAACACCCATTTTATCACAAAGTTCATATATTTCATTAAAAAATGTAATTTTTGTAGCAAAAAATGTATTTAAAGTATATTTAAATAATTCACATTCTTCAAATGTTTTAAAATAAAATTCTAAGGGGTATTCGTATTTATGTTTATAAAGATAATTATTATAAAGGTCTTTTAAATAATTTATTATACTATTTTGATTTTCATTAATACCAAACAATATAAATTTAGCAGAACAAATATCTTCTTTATACGAAACTTCTCTTAAAAATTCTGGACAAAATATTATATCCATATTTTCAACATTATATTTATTACACAAATATCTAGTAGTACCAGGTTTAATAGTAGATTTGATAATAATAATTGATTTATTTTTAATAACAAGTGATAATTCTTTAATAACATTTTCAACAATAGATATATCACATCTCCCCTCAGAGTCACTAGGTGTAGGAACACAAATAAAATAAAAATTAATATTAGATTTACTTTCATTAAATGTAATTAACTCTGATATATCATTGAAATAATTGAAGTTTCCAGTTTTTAATTGTATGTCATATACATTATATTCTATTTTATTTTTTTCACATAAAAATCCACATGCAGAACCAACATACCCATAGCCTAAAATATTTACAGAATATTTTTGATTCATTTAATATTATAATATTAATATTATATTAAAATTCATTTTTTAACTAATATAAATATATCCAATTTCTATTATATATTTTTTATCTTCAATAGCATTTTTTAATTTAATTTGCCATTCTTCTTTATTATTTAAAACTATTTCTTGATATATTCTTATTATTCTATATCCATTTTCAAATGCCAAAATATTTTTTAATTTGTCTTTCTCTTTAGTTTTTTTGGGACATTGCCAGTTACTGATTTGTTTAAAATGTTGAGGTCCATCCAATTCAATTATTAATTTTAAATTTTCTATAACAAAATCGTATCTTAAATATGATTTATTTATTTTACACCAGTCAAATACAACCTCTTTTTCACTATTATAATTATTATCTTTTAACCAATTAAATAATACAAGTTCAGTTTTATGTTTACATTTTGGACACCATTTTCCATTAGATACATGATTTAAGCTACTATTAAATTCATTATTACAAATATTACAATCAAAACCATATTTTGAACTAGAATGTTTAAATACTTGATTAGGTTTTAAATTATTATTAGAACTCCAAAATTTACTTTTAGGATGAGTAGCAAATGATTTATTAAAACAGTACTTACATTTTTCATTATTACATAATTTTTGGTTTGCACAAAATATACACCATATATTTTTATATATATTATCAGGTCTATTTGTAAATTCATGTTTACAATTATCACAATCAAAAATATATTTTAAATTAGATTGTTTAAATACTTGATTAGGTTTTAACTTGTTTTTTAAACTCCAAAATTTACTTTTAGGATGTGAAGCAAATGATTTATTAAAACAATCTTCACAATTTTTATTAAAGTGGTATTTTATTATTACACAATTTTTGATTTGAACAATAACAACACCAATGATTTTTTAATGAAATATTTTCTAATTTTATTTCAAATTCGTGTAAACATATATTACAATTAAATAAAAAAGATTTACTACTATTTTTAAAAATTTGTCTTGGAATTAAATCATTTTTTTCACTCCAAAATTTATTTTTTGAATGTGAAGCAAATGATTTATTAAAACATTCTTCACAATCTTCACTATTACATAACTTTTTAGGAGGATTTGAACAATAACAACACCATTTTCCATTTGATATATTATTTAAACTACTATAAAATTCGTGTTTACAATTATCACAATCAAAAAAATATTTTAAATTAGAATTTTTATATACTTGATCAGGTTTTAACTTATTTTTTGAACTCCAATAAACACTTTTAGGATTTAAAGCAAATGTTTTTTCATATAATACCATGGTTATAATAAAATCTCTATTTTTAAATTTAATTATACTATTAGATAAACGAGTATAATTTTTCTATTTAGATAATAATCATTTTAAACAAGTCGTTAGTATTAAATGTACAAACAAATTGGTAATAGTATGAGTGTAAATGTTATTAAAAGTAATATTCCACAAAAATTTTTAATTATACTATTTAGATAAAATAAATCAATTTTTACTCAGTAAATTTAATTTACCTTTCAGAACTAATTTATTTTATATAATTTATTTATTATAATAAAATCTTTGTTTTTAAATTTAAATTTAACGTACGAATTTAATTCCACCAAATATATAATCTGTATATCCATCGTTTATTGCGGTTTCAGAACACTCTGATTTAGGTTTAGATTTAGGTTTAGATTCTTTATTATCAGAATTTAATAGTTCAAATGTTTCTTTAATGTTTAATACAAAATAAATAATGAAAAGTATTGCAACTAACATGATTAATTGTTCTATAGTAATAGTTGTCATAGTATATAATATTACATAATATTTTTTTTATTATTAATTTATCTATATATTTTTTTATTATTTATATTTATAACACAAAATACAAAATGCATACATCTTATAAAAAACGTTTAATATCAAAAAAACAATCTAAAAAAAAAACTAAAACGAAATCTAAATCAAAAGTTAGAATTCCTGTAACTAAAGGAAAACTATTTGGTTATCATGTAGATAGTCTGGCTAGAGATAGAAGAAGTTTATTACAAAGTTTAATACGTTCAAAAAGAGCTACTTTTTCAGAAATTATTAAACGATTAAATGTACTAGTAATATATAATAAAAGAAAACATCCAGAAACATCAAAACGAGTTAAACGAGATTTAGATTATATTATGAGGCAATATAGATTATCACCACAAAGAAAAAGTCCTAAAAAGAAAAGTCGTAAAAGGAAAAGTATTAAAAGAAAAAGTTATAATAAAAAATAATTATAAATTTAATTTCATTATAATTTCCATAACATTTTTTTTATCATTTCTGGATATCTTAACACCTAAACGTTCTTCTAATTTATTTATAATATAATTTAAATGAATTCGTGACTTTCCACATTTTTGTGGGTCGTCGTTACATATATTTTCTATATGGAAATATAAAAACGAATGTTTATCTAAAATTCTATTAATTTCTTCTGGTAACTTAGAACGCTTAAAAATAGTCTGAAATTTATCTTCTTTTTTTTTTAAACCAATTGTTTTATAATGTTGAGCATCTTTATCATAATATAAAATTATTATTTTATCTTGTAAATTATCAGGATCAGATAAATTTATAATATCTAAATCATTAGTAAAAATTATAATATCTATACCAATAGCTCTAGATATTAATTCCAATGATATAAAATCACCTTGGAAATCAAACCCAGGACGTTTTATAATTTTTATAAAATCCCGTTTGTTTTTTATTGTCATAGGATCCCAATTGCCTACGAATTCTCCATTTTCTTTTTCTATTTGATATGTTTTTATTATATCTATAAAAACTTTATTATCTATTGATAATATATATTTTGCAAGTAGCCTTCTTAATTTTTCATGAGTAGATCGATATCCACCTTGAGTCAATGCTGTTTCAATTGATCTAAATTGACAATTTCCATCACCTAAACAATTTTTAATCATAAAATTTTGCGAACCTAATTTTGATCTCCAAGTTTCACTAACTGGTTCCCAATAATATGTATCATTAATACATTTATTTTTTACTTTTATACTCTTGTTACTTTTATTACAACTAGAAATACTTTTAGTTAAATAAGATTCCATATTATTATTATCTTATAAAAATAATATAATAATAAATTAACATTAATTAAAAATATATTATACGTCACTGTATACGTCATCGTCAATTAATACTTGTTTTAGTTTAATATTAAAGCCATAATTTATAGTTCCATGTACCAATACTTCTTTTTCATCACCGTATTTAATTTTCATCGCCCTACGCAAATCTCTAATTTCTGGAACTTTAGAATTTGGATAATTATTAGACCACCACGATGAGAAATTACTATATATGTTTTTATTTGATTCAAAGTTATCTTTAGATTCTTCTAAAACTGCATCAAAGAATTCATTGAATTTATCGTTATCAACTTTATATTTTGCTGTAGCCTGTTTAACTTCATCTGGTTCATTCATCCCTTGTTCTATGAATTTATAATACCAATGTATTAAAATACTCATAAAATATGGTCTCCATTCTTTAATTTTATGTCTAATTGTTGGATCTATCTTAAATTCGTTTTCTTTAATTGGGTTATCACAAAATCTACTTTTAAATTCTACTACACGAATTCTTCTCCAAGTACCAGAATCACAACTTGTTACAGCGGGTAAATCATTACAACACATAATCATAGTTCCTTGAGATTTAAATGAAATAGGTGCTTTAAATAATTCTCTTGCAATAATTGTATCACCTCCAGTATATTGTTTTAAAATACCCGTTCTAAGTTTATCATCATGTTCTGGTTCTTGAAATGTAAAAATACGTTTACCTCGTAATCTAGCTACATCCGGTGATGCATTACTTGCATTGCCACGTTTATTTGTTAAAAGAGATACATCAACTGAGGTAATATAATCACCTAAAGTATTTTCCAAGAAATTAATTAAAGTTGATTTACCATTTGCACCAGACAATCCTGTCCAAATATAAAATCTTTCTTCTGGAATACCTATTAACGCTTTACCAAGTACTTTTAATGTATATTCTAAAACCTTTTTATTTGGAATTATTTGTCCTAAAAATTTATAAATATCTTGAATTTCTTGGTTAGATTCTTCATATTCAATCCAATCATACCCAGTAGAAAATGTAATATAATCTTCTTGAGATCCCTTTCTAAATTCACGTTCACGTAAATCATAAACACCATTTTTAAAACCAATTAAAAATGTTTTTGAATCTAAATTATTATAAAATTCTTGATCGTGAGTTTTAAATAAATATACAATTTGTGAAATGATATTATTTTTAAAACTTACATTTTCTAGTTTTGAAATAATATTATCAACCATTTGATTTCTTAAATTAGCATCTATACGATCATTATTAACTAAAAAATCTTGTAAATCTTTTGTTTGAATAGATGTATCACTTATTTTTATCGCTCTATAATATTTTGGTAATTCTTCAGAAATTAAAATATTCATCAAATGACTACGTTTCCATCTAATATTATTAAATTCATACCACTCTGTATTTTTAATATCATCAACTCTAAAACGATCTTTATAAATACTAAAAACAGCTTTTGCAATAGAATAATGAGACCCACTTAAACTAGATTCTAAATAATGTCTAATTTCATCTGTTATTGTTATATCTGAATGCCAATATTTTGTAGTCATGCTTAAATATACTTGTGAATAATCTTTTTCAAAATTTTCTGGTAAAGACAGCCCTTCTTCAGGAAAACGTCTTCTAAGACATTCCTCATCATAACATTTTAAATAAATTCCAGATGTACTAATCTCAAAATAAATTGGACTTTGTGGTCTACTATGTTCTCTTGTTTTAAATGGACAATACTTTCCATTAATTGATACATAATAACAAAATAGTCCCATTTTGTTTTGTGATGCATAAATTCTCTGTATAGAAACATCAAAATCTTGTAGTATTTCATTTGTCAATTTTAATGTATTTAATAATTTTGTTAATTCAAATACGATTTTATCATTGTTTATACCTTTTACTGGAATATTCTGTTTTTTAACTGTCTCTTCATCTTTTATCTTAATTTTATCTTCGATTACTTCTGTAATTTGTGTAGTTAGTTTTCTTTTAACAATTGTCTTTAAAAATTGTTCATATGTTGTATCTTTTAATTCAATAAATTTTTGATTTTCTAAATTATATATTCTATAAATATCACTTATATAATCTAAGTTGTCTTTGTTTTTTATATCTTTTCTTGATCCTAACAAACGAAGACCTGTTCTATAAACAGAAAGATCAATACTTGATTTTATATCACCTGATAATAAAGACTTATTTTCCAAAATTTTTAAAGTTAATTTTTTACCTATTACATTATTAACTATTAAATTATAAAAATTAATATGATAATTCGAACCAGTTTCTGTAACTCTTTTTGATACAATATATTCACATATATTTTTATCTTCAACCGTTTTAAACATTTTAGAAATATTTGTTTGTACTACTTCTATTACATCTAATATATCCTCATCATCTACATCTCTATTTTTTATATCTAAATCAAGAAAATATGCAAAATTAGAATTATACACTTTTTCAATTAAATATAATGATTTTCTCTCAACATCACTTTCATTAGTTATTATTCGATAATAATTTTTATAAAATTCTTCAAATTTTTCATCTGGTACATTATATTTACCTTTATTAAACGATAAATGTGTTTGTTTTTGATCAACATTTTTTGTAAATTGCAAAATATATTTTGAAAACATCTGTAATTATTAAATTTAAAAGTTTGTATTCAATTTTTTTTAGATAACTACCAATTTATAAATTTTTTTAATAAATTTATAAATAAATTATTTTAGTAAAATTATATAAATTATTTTAGTAAAATTATATAAATTATTTTAGTAAAATTATATAAATTATTTTAGTAAAATTATATAAATTATTTTATATTTATAAGATATATATGTATCTTATTCAAGTCAAAGATATATTAAAAAACGAAGAATTTATTTACAATATAAAACCTAATGAAACATTTTATTTTGAAAATTGCATAAAATTTTTAAAAAGTCAATTACCCAATGAAAATCAAAACAAAATAAAATATAATATATTTAATGAATATTGTGAAATTTATTACGATTCAGAATTTAAAAATAAGGGATGGGTATGGTCTTCTATTGAAATTAGAAAAGATATAATATATATTTTAACTAAAATTAAAATTTTAGATAATATTAAAGTACTATCAACCTCAACCTCAACACAAACTGACATTATACAAACTGGTAATATAAAAACTAATACTACTCAATCAAATATTGATAATATTTACAATCAATGTAATAATTTAAATTTTATAAACGAATATTCTTCTAATACACCTTATTATAATGATAATTATTTTAATTGTTTAAATAATAGAATAACAAAAACTCAATTATCATCGGGGTATGCTAAAAATCCAATTATTCCTATGTGGCCAGATAATCTTATTACTGAACTAGAACAAAAATTTTCAGAACTTAATTTTGGATTAAATCATACTAATCCAAATTATTTTTAATTAATTCATCTATATCAGGAAATATTTTTATAAATTCATGATTTTCTAAATTCCATGTCAAAGAATTATTTGCTAAATCTTTTTTATCTTGTATTGTTGTTTCCATTGAACCCAATCCTATATCTGGATTTCTATCTGTCATAAAAGATATCATACCTTCCATCATTGTCATTATATTCCATGTACTTGTATATGTTTCTTGATGATATGATGAAAATGTTGTACATATTTTTTTTTCTGTTTGAAATCTTCCATTAGGTGTTATAAATATAAAATCAGGCGGCCTCAATGGATATTCATTTGGTAATGTAATTTTTCCAAAATAAACTCCATTTTCAAATACTGTTTCTTTTAAATCATATACAATAAAATACCACTTTAATAAATCATCTTCTTTATATCTTAAGATTAAATTAGGGAATTTAAAATTATCTTTTTTATACATTAAAATTTCTTTTGATATTCTTTTTAAAAATAACTTATTTGTCATAATCCTAATTAAATAAATTAAATTAAATTTAAATTAATTTATTTTTAAATATTTAATTTGTTATTTTTTTTCAGATATTATTGGAAATGATTCCATAACTTCTTGTGTAAACGTTTCTGGAGCTATATTCATAACTGATGGAAATTCTTCTGTATCTATTTTTGTTTCTAGATCTGGTTGTGATTCTTCTGTATCTATTTTTGTTTCTAGAACTGGTTGTATCATATAATTAATATCTAATGATTCAATATTTTGATGAAGTTCTATATCATTATTTGTAGATTTTTTATAAACTGAATACCAAAAAGATCCAGAATAATACACGATTACACACCATAAAATAAAATTAAAAAATCCAAAAACAGTTGAAACAATTTCTCCGTTACAGTTATAATTATAATTATATAAAATATTAAAATAATAATAAGAATTTTTAAAATTATTTTTAATAGAAAGACAATATCTTAAATCACTCGCTACACTAGCAGATGCACCTAACCAAAAAATTGTGTAAATAGTCCCAAAAATACTAACTGTATACATATGTAAATTTGATAATTTTATGTTTTGTTTAGTATAATTAATCATATTTTTTAATGTATGAGAAAAATATGCTAATAAACTAAATAAAAAAGATGTAATCGAAACAAACCAATAAAAAACATAAGAATTAGTTAAAGTAAAAACATCATTTGAATCAGCCCAAACTGATACACCAGCTATTGAACAAATTGATAAAATTATACTTGCAAGAAATAGTTTTCTAATTAATTTCATTTTTAAAAATAAAAATATTAATATTAATCAATTTTTTTTACCTGTTTGTTTTGTACTTTTTTTTTATTACGTTTTATTAATATATAGAATAATATGTCACCTAGTATTCTTCAATTACAAGCTTTAGGACTTCAAGATGTTTATTTAACAAAAGATCCTCAAATTAATGTTTTTAAATACAATTATTATAGATATATTAATTTTGCAACAGAAACAGTTAATTTACAATTGAATAATGTAGCAACATTTGATCAAAAAGTAAGTTGTATAATACCTAAACGTGGTCATTTACTGTCTAAATTATATTTACATATTAAATTACCTGCTTTAACAAAAAATGGGGGTGAATATGCCAGTTGGTGTGATACTTTAGGATATGCTATTTTTAAAGATCCTATAGAATTACAAATTAATGGTTCAACAGTAGATAGAATCTATCCACAATTTATAAATGCATGGGATGATTTAACAAATGCAAATAAACAATTAGGTAAAAATTTAATGATTTTAAAATCTGATACATATGCTTCTAACTTTTATAATGCTGAAAAAGAATTAGATTTAATTATACCATTAGATTTTTGGTTTACAAAGCAATATAATATGGCATTACCATTATTAAGTATGTATAATCAAGAAATTAAAGTTAATTTTACTTTAAAAAATTTTTCTGAATGTATAAATTATGATGGTTCAGAACCTAATTCTGTATCAGCAATAGAGTCAAATCTATTTGCTGAATATATATTTTTAGATGACGTAATTTTAAAACAATTTCAACAACAAAAACACATGTTTATAGTAGATCAAGTACAATATAATGGAGATGAATTAATATCCGCAAATACAATTTTACATAATAGTTCACTTAAATTTAATCATCCTTGTAAAGAAATTATCTTTTTTTGTGCAGAAAAACAAAATATTGACACAAATAATTATTTTTCTTACTCAAAATCACCATCTGAAACACCACTAGTTAAACGAGCATCTTTATTATTAGATGGAAGACCTCGTTTTGATAATTTACCTGAATTTTATTATAGAACAATTTTCCCAAATTCAATTCATTCTGTTATACCAATGAAATATATTTACACTATGCCATTTTGTATTAATCCAGAAGATAATCAACCAACTGGATCTATTAATTTATCTAGATTTAATGATGTCACTTTATCTTTAACTATGCATCCAGGTAATGTAGATTGTTATTTATATACATTTGTTAGATCATATAATATAATTATTATAGAAAATGGAAATCTAACTATGGAATTTACTTATTACTAAAAATATTAAAATTAATTTGAACAATATTATAATATTGTTCAAATAAATATTATATATTAAAAAATCACAATTTTATATTTGTGTGAAATCATTTTATTTATTTTATTAATTCTGTAATTTGTAATATATTCTTCTATCCAATTTGATCCATATTTATAACTATATAAACTATCTTGACATAATTTATCTACTAATTTTGTTATACTATAATAATTATTATCATTTTTGAAAATTACATGTTTAATCGTTTTTAATTCATCTCTTACAGTATGATTAATAAATGAAATCATTTTATTTAAAATAAAATATATTTTAACACTAATTCAATTTTTTTTTTAATAATGTATTTTTTTAGTTTTTGATACAATTACCTTTCCAGGTTGTGATGTTAATTTTACATTTTTTATATCCGTATAAATCACAGTATAATTATTTGGTAATTTATTTTTATAAGTTGTAAATAATGTTCCTATATAATTTAAATGTCTTTTAGATATAATATCACCATTTGATTTTAAAATAATATGCGGACCACTCTTTTTATCTAAATGAAACCATATATCATTTTGATTTGAACGTTTAATAATTTCATCATTTTCTAATTGATTTTGACCTATAATAATTTCATACTGTTTGTCATCTATATCAATCTTTTCAATTTTCATAAATAATATAATATAATAAATTATTTATTAAATATTTTTTAAATTCAATTAATTATTTACGTTGATTTAATTGATTGTGCAAATTCTAATGTTTTAAATGTTTGTTCACAATATGATTCTTCTTGTCTAATATTACAAATTGTAATAAATTTAGTTGGTAACCATTCATCTTGTTGTTTGTTTTTATTTGATAAATTATCTAAGAATTTTAAAATAGGTATCATCAAACAATTATTACTTGTATTTATATTTTTTTCTTCTTCTTGTGGTTTAATATAATATTTAGAAGTATCATATCTTTCTGAATTTTGTGATTGTAAATTAACTGGATATTCTCGATAATTTTTTTTATTAAAATAATAAATTAAATGATTAATACTTTCATTAATATAAAAACTTTCTTTTATTATCTCAAAAATAGATTTTGGAGAATAACTACTTATTAAATCTTGACGCATAGTTATACTTATTTTTTCTTCACCACCTACAGGAGCCGGAGCCATTATACTTGCTAATTTTGTTTTAGTTGTATCTATAAATATATTAAATAAATCTAATGGTGATTCTTTACCAGCCATATCAACGATTGTTATAAATCCAGTTTTCCCATTGGTAAATGTAATTTCAAATACTAAATATAAATGTGATCTACTTGAAACTGGATTATTTGGTGTTGATTTAATACGATTATTATTTTTACGATAAGCCTCTATTATATCTGTTAAAGAATAAATATCTTCTATTTTTAAATTATTGATATCAATATAACTAGGAATTTCTTTTTTAAACGTTTCTGTTTCGTCTTTTGAAAAATCTTTTAATTGAGGTAATTTATTTATTAAATTATATATTTTACCAGTCATTTTATTAAAATTAATATTGACAAGATTCGAATATTGTTCAAATAAATATTTTAATTTAATATTACTTACATTTTGTAAATTATCTAACCCATAATGTAATACTCCTGGAATACCTTTTGTTCCCAATAAAGTTCTTGTTTTTCCTGTACCACTTATACCATATCCAAATAAAATAATAGAATATCCATTTTCCACCTGTTTAAAAGACGAATATAATCCTGGACTTATAGTTTCCGATGACTCTACAATTGATTCTAAATCAACTTTGGTTTTTGAAGTATTATATTTAGTTGAATCTAATTGCCCAGTATAAACATCCAAATTAGTAAATGTATCTTCATATATTCCATAAAATTCTCCAAATGTTTTTTTAACAGAATCTACACATCCTATAGTTAATAATTTTTGTTTTTTATTATCTATTTGTTCTATTAATATTGTATTTATTTTTTGTTCATCTCCTCCTAACGGTTTTATACGCACATAAACACGTACAGCACCAGATAAATCTTCATATATATTTGTTAATAAAGTGTCTTGGTCTTTATATTTCTTTTGATTTAAATTCCAATAATCAAGTAAATTAGTTAATTCTTTACAAAAATTTTCAGGTACATATTCTCTAGTTGCTTTATTTTTTAAATACTCAATATTTGGACTACTCATATATTCTGATAAATTTAAAAAATTAATATGAACCAAAATTTCATCACGAACCTTTTCAAAATCTGTTTTTATCCTTTGTTTTATAGAATCATTTAAATGTGTAAATACACCTATATTATTATTTATAATATCCTTTAACCTTTCTATAATTTCTAATTTTCTATAAAATACATTGTTTAATGCTATAAAATTTTTAACTATAGAATAACAATTATCATAATCTACAATCTTTTCTATCTTGACACCACTATTTTCCTGTAATAATACTCTTAATTTTTCTAATTCATCTCTTAATTCAGCTATCGTCTTCTTATTTTCATTTGTAGTTTCTTCATTTGTATCTATCGTTTCTTTTTGACTTTTTATTTCAGATTCTAAACGCGATTTTGCGTCAGATAATTCTTTTTCATGTTCTATTCGTTCTTGTTCCAAACGTTTTATAATTTCCTCTTTTGTTGACAATTCAGATAATTGATTACTAATCGTCGTCTTTAACTCATTTTCAATATCAAACATATTTTGCTTTAATCTTTTAATTTCTTTATCATCTAAATCACTTTTTATAAAAGATTCTTCTAAATTCTTTTTAACTATTTTCAACTCTGATAATATTTTTATTTTATAATCATTCACATTAGATTTAACATTTCCAGACCAACTTAACCATTTTTCATTGTAATCCTTTATAGCATTTATAATTTCCTGTTTTTCTTTTAAAATTTTGTCTCTACATCTTTGTTTGTATCCACTTAATAACACAGCCTTCATTTCTGATTTACTTAATGATCTTTTTAAATCTTCTAATTCATCATTAATATTCCTTATATTTTCCCTTAATTTATTTATTTCAGATTCTCTTTCATTTATTTTTACATCACCTTCTGATATTAAATCTTTATTTTTTTCTAATTGTTGTAATCTATCCTTTTCATTTTCCATTAACATGTTTAATTTATCCTGCAATATCGTTCTTTCCTCAACACTTTTATCATATATTTTTTTTAAATCATCTACTTCCATCTCCTTACCTTTAATATAACTCTTCATTTCTTCTTTATATTTATTTATACCAGCAATTATACTTTGATTCTGATCAACCAATTGCATTTTACACTGTTGCACATTTGATAATTGTTCCTCATATTGCGCCTTAATTTCATCTAACTTTTTTTGATACTCTTTTTCTATTAATAATACTTTATTAGTTTGACTATCAAAATAAACATCATACTCATCTTGCTTTGTTTTTAAATTCGATTCTAATTGTTTTATCGTTTTATTCAAGTCCTTAATAATTAAATTACGCTCATCTTCTGAAACTCTATTTATTTCTACTTTAACATCAATTTGTTTTTCTTTAACATCACTTTGTTTTTCTTTAACATCACTTTGTTTTTCTTTAACATCACTTTGTTTTTCTTTAACATCACTTTGTTTTTCTT
>Ga0102865_1000180_pt1 | contig 18194 bp, 13 predicted proteins | sample Colrivmet1449C02_FD_78440 | JGI IMG/M metagenome (GOLD analysis project Ga0102865, IMG submission 78440) | Estuarine microbial communities from the Columbia River estuary - metaG 1449C-02 | ecosystem: Environmental > Aquatic > Marine > Intertidal zone > Estuary | place: USA: Columbia River...
AAAAATAAAAGTTTTATTTCGATCTTGGGTTATGATCCCACACTCATATAGTTTAGTAAATTGTTTTCAATTGGTGCATTTATTTAAAAAATATTCTGACAGAATAGAATTTTATGTAGAGGAGATGCCTTATTTTAGACAAGAATGGAATAACTCAAAAAAGTTGGTTTATAACGAGTCTTATAATGATATAATTAAAAATTTTAAAAAATGGAATGGGGAAAAGGTTGATTTAATTTATAGTATAACATATCCATATAATATGACAATGGAATATGATAACATAAATGGTGAAGTGATTCCAAAATGTGTATTTTATACGTCGGAATTTGCAACTTTAGATCCAAATTATTTTGTTTGTAATAAATCTTTAACAAGTGATAAATCTATAGAAGATTACATACATGAAAATGAAAAATTGTACATGACATCACCTAGTGTATGGTCATCATTAGGGATGAAAAAGTATAGATTACCAGATTCTAGAAATAGAATAATTACACACGGTGTCGATCCTGAAATTTTTAAATTTGATGTTACATCTAGAAATAATATTAGAAGTTTTTATAATGTAAAGGATAGTGATATTTTGTTAATTAATATTGGTGCAATGACAAAAAATAAAGGAATTGTATTAATATTATTATGTTTAAACTATTTGGTAAATAAGATGGGTAAAACACATTATAAGTTACTTTTAAAGGGTACAGGTGATTTATATCAGACAAAACAATTTTTAGAGATATATTTTGAAGAATTACAACGAGGTAATAATTTAAGTAAAGATGAAATGAATAATTTGTTGACAAATCATATAATTTTCACTGATAAAACATTGTCTTATGAAAAAATAAATGGATTATTTAATGCTGCTGATTTATATATATCACCATATTTAGCAGAGGGATTTAATTTAACAAGTTTAGAATCATTATCAGCTGGATTACCTGTTATGATATCAAGTACTGGAAGTACAAAGGAATATATACAAGATATTTATAAAAATGGTGGGGATAAACATATTATATATATAGAATCATCAGTTGTAGAAATTGGAAATCAAATGAAATGTAATAATATTAATTTAGATACAGTTATTAATACATTATTAAATAATGAAGAACATATTAAATATATGAAAATGTTAAGAAATTCTAATAATATAGAATTATATAATACAATGAGACATTTTATTGTAAATAATTACAGTTGGAATAATGTAGCCGATTTATTATTTAACTATTACAAATATATTATAGAAAATTCTAAAAGTAAATAAAAGTAAATAAAAGTAAATAAAAGTAAATAAAAGTAAATAAAAGTAAATAAAAGTAAATAAAAAGAAATATTATTTCTTGTTAAATAGTAATGGATATTATATTATATATTATTATATTAGTTTTATTGATATTTGGTATAATTTTGATTATAATATCAGAATTAAATAAAGAATCAGTTAAATGTCCTCCACAAAAAATAATTTATCAACAAGTTCCTGAGAATATACTTGATATTCAATTTAGTAAAGAGAATACACCAAGTAACATATATTTAGATATGTTTAATAAAAGTAGTCCATGGATAGGTGGTTTTACAATTGGAAATAAAGCATATGTATCTGATAAAAAACAATAGAAATAAAAGATTAAATTTGGATTTATTTTCTTATTATGTATTATAATGAAATTCGTAAATGAATTATATAATATATATTTATCTGTAACAAAACCTATATTACAACCAATGATAAAATTTGTTAATTTATCTATAGATGTAATAGATTTTTTATTTGTATCTAATTTTGTTAAAAATATATCATTATTAGAAGCAATGATGATAAGTGATGGTGTATATAATGGATTAGTATTTACAAAAGAATATATATATTATAAAATTAAAAGTAATTTAATTGTAAAAAATAAAGTTACTATTGATATAAAAAAGGAAGTATTAAATAATTATAATAATTTATATAAATTAGATATAATTGATAGATATATAATATATCTAATTTTATATTTTATGTATAAATTTATTATTACAATACTATTGAGTTGGGAAATTACTTTTAAATTTAGTCAATTTATAAATAATATATGTTATATAATGATTTTATTATTAACTTTACCGTATATACAAAATACAATTTTAACGATAAACCCAGTAAATAAATGTATTAGTTGTTATTTAACAAATAAAGATATATTTATTAAATATTGTATTTCTAAAATTATAATTGATTTTATAAAAAATTTAGATAATAGAATTAATTTTATTAAAAATTCTCAAATATTTATATTATATAGTTATATTTCATACAATCTTGTAATTAATTTTATTAAATCATATTGTGTTATTTATTTATTATATTTTTTAAGAAACAATGGATCTACATATTATTATTATAAAATGATTAAAATGGCATATTATTATAGTACAGGTCATTTGTTTAATCAAATAACAATAGAAGATTCAATTAATATGATTAATATTATTGTAATAGAAAAGAAATGGTGTGATTTATCTAATATAGAATTTGTTCATGCATTTTATATATTAATCAATAATAAATATAATAATAATGATAATATATATGTAACATTTGGATTATATCTTGCGCAATTTTTTACATTATGGAATTTTATTTGTTTATTAAAAATTTTAAAAACACAAATTATTAATGTTTTATTGTTTATATATTTTTTAGTAAATTATAAATTAAATAAAGAAAATAATAAAGAAATGATATTAATAGGAATATTGTTATATATTTTATTATTATCAAATGTAAATGAATTAATTGTAAGTACAATAATTGTGTTGTATAAATTCATTTATTTAATGTTTTTGGAATTAGTATTTTTTATAAACAATATAAATGATATTAAAAAAGTTTTAAATTTGTATGAAAAACAAAAATTAAAACGTATTGAGAAAACAAAACAAGAAAATTATTATATACCAGATAGATGGTGAATTTTATAGAAATTTCTGTTGAAATTTGTACAAAAATAATTGATAATTATTTTATAGAAATTTCTGTTGAAATTTGTACAAAATACACATTTTTTTTAAAAATAGTATATAATATGTTAGTTAATTTGTATGATAATATTAATTTTAACAAGATTAAATTTAGTAGTAAGCCATATAAAAAGGAAATGATAGTTGATAAAGTGGTTAGATCTATATATTTTATAGATATTAATTATTATAAAAAACCATTGTATATTCAATTACCAAAATTATCAATAGTTAAATTAGAAGATTCTAAAATACAAATAGTAATACATGATTATTTATATCAAAAATTTATAAAACAAATAGAAGAACTTGTTATAGATAAAGTATATAATAATTGTGAAACGTGGTTTAATAAAAGATTTACTATAGATAAAATAATAAGTAGCTTAATAACACAAATACAATATAAAAATAATGAATATATATTAGAATTAAATTATGATAATGAAACTATATTTTATAATCAATATAAAACTCAATTAAATAAGAGCGATATTCAACTACCTATTGATATTATTTGTATAATAAGATTAGAGAATTTGCAATTTATTGATAATAAATTTACATATAATATTTTTTTAGAACAAGCAAAAATAATACAAAAATTAAGATTAAAAGAATATTCAATTTTAGAACAAAGTTTAGAAAATGAAACGATTAATAAAGTTTCTTTAGAAAATAACACAAGTAATATATCTTTAGAGAATAATTATTATGATCAATGTAGTAAAGAATCTATATTAGATGATGAATATTATTCTGAAAATAAATAAAATTAATAATATATAATATTATTATAATGTATTATAATACTATTTTAACATCACGTGATTTAACAAGGTATTTTAACGTATTTTTATTTATAAGAAAAATAGAAGCTGTAATAAAAATTCAAAGATGGTGGAGGAGAAATAAAATAAAAAAAAGAAATCGTATAGAAAATATTGTTATACGTTAATTTAAATAATATATTTATTTTATAAATTTATTTTAATAAATATATTATATGTTTGAAAAGGAATTAGAATTACTTTTAGAAAAAAATTGGTCAGAAGAAGAAATATCAATGATTAATAGATTATTAGAAACATTACAATATTATAAAAAACTTATCCCAAAATCTTTAAAACAAGAAATTGTAGCAGCTTTACAAATGTGTAATGTTTTAAAAACTGAACTTGATACATTTAGAGAAAAATGCAAATGCATACATGAAAAATTAAATGAAAACATTTCTTTACTTGAACAACAAACAGAACAACAAACAGAACAACAAGATAAAAATGAATAATAATTCTATTGATAATACTTTAAATTTTTACTCATGATTTTAAATTCATCAATGTATAATTATAAACAAAAAAATAAACAAAAAAATAAACAAAATTATAAACAAAATTATAAATTAACAGATAAAAAATTTACATATAATAAAGAATATCATTTTGAATAATAAAAATTAATTTAATAGAGTGAAATGGTCGTTTTGTTGTTGTGTTTTGTTTAATTCTTTTATTATTCCTTGTACACCAGAATAATAGACATTAATTTTATCATTTTTAGTAAAAATATTTTGTAAAGTTAAATAATCGTATATATTATCGAATTTAGGACGTCCTATTTTATAATTAAAAGGAAAATTATCATTTTGTGATCTTTCAGTAAAATAAAATATAAATTCTATATGAGAACTAAGTGATAAAAATGTATTTAATAACCAATATATATCATCTGATGATTTTGCAATAATAACAAATGATATTTTCGATTGAATAATCCAAGGATTTTTAGATAATTGTTTTAATGGATATGCAAAATTTGTTATTCCTATTCCTGAAGATATTAATAAATGAGGTTTTACAATTAAATTATTTGTAAAATTTTTTGGTAAACAATAATATGGTCCGTCTATTGATATATATATATCGTTTTTTAATTTATTATATAATTTAGATGTCCAATCACCTCTATTTTTAATATGAATAGAAACTGTATTATTATAATAATTAAAAGTATGAACTGTAAAAGGGTGCCATTCAAATAAATTAATTGACATACAATTAATATAAATAGTTTTTCCACAATAATTTTTATGTAATGGTAATTGTAACTCTATAATGTTATCATGATATAAAACTTCTCTTACTTTTACTTTATTAAAAATATATTTATATAAAATTTCACATAATATAATACTACATGGTAATATTAACCAAATCCAAGTTGTCGGAATAGGACAATATATATTCTTATATCTAATTGTACAAAAAGTTCCATGTATAATATATAATGCTAATATACAAAATGTTATTGTATAATGTAAAAATATATAAACAGAATAATTTTGATGTTTTATTGTCTTAAAAAAACTAAATGTAACTAATAAAATAATCAATATAATCATTATATTACCGGTTAAACCAACACCCCAATCAATTAATTGAATATAATTATCTACTTTTATAAAATTAATATAATGTGCTACAGAATGTATTAATGACCATGTTATAAAACTAAAAACAAAATATTTATGTATATTTTCTATTATAAAAGAGGATATATACATAAAACGTTTCAATAATTTAATACGAGACATTACGATCAAAAATAAATTTATATTGATTAACATAGCTGATGATTTTGCAATAGGAAACGATTGTTGATATTTTAAACATTCACATTTAAACATAGGATGTAACAAATAATAATACCATACGCCTATAAATATGGCGAGTTGTAATAATGTTATATTAACTAACCATAATTTCATTAATATTTAATATATATATAAATATCGTGTTTCTTTAAATTATTTTATTTACCGTATTCAAAATAAACGCTAAACCCATAATAAACGTTAATTGTATTAAGTAAAATCAACTTGATCAAAGGCTGATTGTAGAATATTGATTTGTTCATCATTAAAATTACGTTCTGGATATTCAATAATGAATTTTATATGTAAATTACCTTGATTACCTCGTTCGTCTACTAATCCTCGGTTATGAATTACATATTCTTTTTGTGGATTAATTATACCAAATCCTCGTGTATGTAATTCAAATGGTTTTATAAAATATGGTATAGTAAGTGTTTTACCAATAATAGAATCATGTAAAGAAATATTTGGTCTCCATATTAAATTTAATTTATTTCTTTGAAAATCAGGGTGATCATTAATTATAATATTAACAATAAATGATCCTGCAATTTCATTATTACGACATGGTTGTTCTCCCCATTCTGGAAATGTTATTTTAGTTCCAGATTCTATACCTGGTTTAATATTTACTTCAAATATATTTTCTTCTATAATAATTTTTTTATTATTACATATTTTACACTCAATATTATTTTTTGAAAGACCAGTACTATTACATATTGAACAATTATGTTCAATTTTTTGTATAAAAGGTCCAAAATGTTGATTTTGAATTATTTTACCATTACCATTACATGTTTGGCATATTTGTTTACAATTAATACAAATTTTATTTCTTTGTACTCGAAATTTTTTATTAATTCCAGTATATACATCATTTAATGATATATTACAATTATGTATATAGTCATTTTTTTTTATAATATTATTTTTATTATGATATTTAAAAAATGGATGTTCAAATGGAAAATGTGGATTGTCTTGTTGTTGAAAACTAGAATTATTGTAATTATTTCTTTTATTAGAATCAGATAACGTTTCATATGCCTTTTGGATTTCTTGAAATTTATTTTTATCACCGCCCTTATCAGGATGATATATTTTTGCTAATTTTCTATATGCCGTTTTAATTTCTTCATCGGTAGCAGATTTTGAAATTCCTAGTATATCATAGTAATCTGACATAATATATATTTAAAATTATTATTAATTTTAAATACATTTTTTAATAATAATAATTTTAAATCGTAAATAAACAACAAAGAGATGTTATATTATATTATATTGAAGTTGTAAGGGCTCTAAATTTCATTTTGGTAGATATCCAATCAGGTTTATTATCACTGGTATATTGTATTTGTCCAAAACCAGATAATGGTTCTGTTGTAATATAAAAATTTACACCAAGATTATCTCCTATGCTATTTGTATCTATAAACCACCCAGTTTTTTTCTTTAATCCCTTAATTTCATATAATGCATCATATTCATCAGTATTTGTAACAATATTTACACAAATACTTCCTGTAAATGATTTAATTTGATTATTAAATATAAATTCGGTTATATTAGATGGTGTTGTTTGATTATTTTGTGCATTAAATGATTTTTCTGCTGAAATATCACCTATATTAGGTGTAATATCAACATCTTTTACAACTAATTTATCACCAATAAATAATTCTTTATTAATTGAAACACCACCATAAGCAACAAATGATCCTGTTGTTAAATTAGTAGATGATGTAGTATTCTGAATAACTATAGTAGACACATCTCCTAAAATTAATTTGTTGTCTCTATAAATTAAATCTTCAGTTCCTATAATTGGATCAATACCATTTCCACGTAATATAGTATATGGATTTAAATAAGTACTTCCTGTACCACCTTTACTAACACTTAATGGCCTTAATGATAATAAAGGAATATCTTTAATAATTTTTATAATAGCATTTTCATTATTTGGATTTGTATAATGTATATAACCAATATCATTTACAGTAGATATATAAAATCTTATTCCAGTGTAATCACCTATATATCTAGAATTGATATCCCATTGGTTATTCACAACTACACCTTGAATTTCAAATAATGCAGATTTATTTAAATTTGGTATATTTACAAATATTGATACTTGAAAATAATAATAATTAATATCTAAATTTATACCAGGAATAATCAATGGAGTGGCTGTATTAGTATTTGCATTTAATATAATTTGTTCATTAGAATTTTCAATATTAATATAAATTGATCGAATTGTATAATCGACATTTGTGTTTGGATTAGTATACGTAATTATACCATTTCCCGAGTCTGTTCTAATAAAAAATCTAATACCAGTATAATCACCTATAATATTTGTATTCAATGACCATTCTGTACCATTAAATAAACAGTTTATTAAATATAAACTATATTTATTATCTAAATCACTTGAAACATAAATTAATAATTTCACAGAATCTAATGTAGAATTTGAAAAAGTTAATTCATTAATATCTTCAGGAACACTAATATTAGGTAACAAAGATACGTTTATTTCAGTATCATTATTAATTAATGAAGATGTAATGAAACGTATAGTTGTTATATTTGTTTCATTTAAATTTGTTTGATTTGTATTAGTATATTGAATAATTCCACTACCATTTTCTTCCTTTATATAAAAATCTACACCTGTTGGACGTCCTATTAAAGAACTAGTTAATACCCAATTAGTTCCAGAATTAAGACCTCTTAATGTATATAACGAATATGTATTATTACTTGATTCAACATAAACATTAGATATAAAAGCTTTAACTGTATTATCAAACTTAAAATTATATACGTCTTCTGGAACAGTTACATTATTATTTAATATAAAATATTGTTCAAAATGACCTGTATTACTATTTAAATCGAAATTTTCAATTTCATTATCTACATATCTTTTGTTAACAGCATCATAATCATCAACAGGATCTTGTACACTTTTAATATTTTGTAAATTTACATCTAAAGTCCCACCTATATAAACATCTTTTTCAAAACTTGCACCACCAGTTACATTTAAGGCACCTCCACTACCAACACCTATAGCATTTGTTGTATTTGTGAGAAGTATACTAGATTCATTTCCTAATATTAATTGCTTGTCTCTATAAATAAAATCATCTGTTCCAATTATAGGATTACTACCATCACCTCTTAATACAGCATAAGGTTCTAAATAAGTGTTGCCTGTTCCACCTTTATTTACAGGTAATGGTTTAAATACATTAGGTGCGTTTTCTATATATCTCATATATGCATTTGAACTATTTGTATTTGTATATTCTAAAATACCTATACCAGAAACTGTACTCATAAAAAATTTTACACCAGTAAAGTCTCCTACAAATCGTGAATTTAATTTCCATATACCATCAGATAATAAACCAGTTAATTCATATAATGCTAATTTATTTTCGGATGGAACTTCTACTGCACATGTTAACTGAAAATTATTATCTACAGCTGAATCAAATGTTAACTGTGACACCCCAATACCAGTTGGATTTACTGTATTTGCTAATAAAGTTAATTCACTTTGTGATGTTAACATTTCAAAACGTATTATTTTAACTACATAATCAGTTTGACTATTTAAATTAGTATATTGTACAACACCAGCTGTTGATAAAGATAATATATTAAATGTAACACCAGATACATCACCTATATTATTTGTATTAATCGTCCATACATTATTTCTTAAAATAGCATTTAATAAAATTAATCCATATTTATTATCAGTTTCACTTGCAACATAAATAACTAATTTAAATGTATCTATTACACTATTCAAAAAACTTAATTCCGGAATATTAACTGGAGAAACTGTATTTGGAAATAATGAAAGGTTAATTTGTGTAGAACTAGCTACATTATCGATTTGTTTAATAGTATCAAAATAAATTTTTGAAAATCCAATTGTATTTAGATTAGTATATTGTATTATAGCTGCTCCAGAACTACTTCTAACAAAAAATGTAACACCTGTATCATCTCCTACATATGACGAATTTATATACCAATTATTGTTTGTTTTATAACCATAAATAGTATACAAAGCTCCAATTGATTGATTAACTTGAACAAAGATTTTTGTTACAAATGCTCTAGTTGTATCTGGATAAGTTAAAACAGGTATGTCTTGTGGTACAGTAATGTTATTATTTAAACTAAATGATGTCGATGTACTTATATTAATACTACTAAGAGCATCTTCTAAATATCTTTTATTTACAGCATCGTAATTATCTACTGGATCTTGTACATTTTTGATATTTTGTAAATTTACATCTAATTCGCCACCTATATATACGTCTTTAAAAAAACTAGCACCACCATCAACTGTTAATGACCCCCCACTACCTAAACCTATAGCATTTGTTGAATTTAATAAATTAAAAATTCCATTAAGATTTAAATATTCCCCATTATAAGTAAAACTATTATAACTTGTTAGAGAATTAGAACTAGATGATCCAACAAGAATTTGTGTGCTACCAAAAGATCCAAGAATATTACCATATGTTTTACTATCTACATAATTTTTATTAACAGCATCTGTCGCTAATATAGGATCACCTAAGTTTTCAATTACATTATTATTTAAATCCAATGTTCCATTAATAAAAACATCTTTGCTTACTGATAATCCTCCATAACATACAAATGCTCCCGATGTACCGTCTGCATTTGTTGTATTATCTATTACTAATGGTATAGCTAATGAAATTTTTGTTGTATCAGTAGTAAAAAAATCATATCCTCTAATAGCATCTCCATCTGAATCTGCTATAATAATTTGCCCTGTAGTAAAATTTCCAGATAATTTATTAGCTACTGAATCTACATAATTTTTATTAACAGCATCAGTTCCTACTGATGGATCATTTGGTACATTTATAATTCTGTTATCATTAACATTTGTAATACCACCTATGTTTAAATTTTTTCTAATACTTGCCCCACCAGCTATAGTTAATGCTCCCCCTGATGTTATACTTGATGAATCTTGTGTATGTTTAATAGAAATTCCACCTTCAACAATAATACTTGCACTAGTTAAACTTTCACTTGGAATAGAATAGGGAACTAATAATTGTCCATTTTTAAATTCTACATTTTGAATTCTTACACCATTTGTTTGATTATATTCTTGTATTTTATCAAAATACAATGTCCCAGATCCTTCAAGTGAACCATCACCTTGAATTAATGGATGAGCTGATGGCGTTAATGATAAATTTCCTTTGATTAAAAAACCTTCTAAATTCTGACCAAATCCTGAATCCATTTTAGATTTAAAATATCTAACTACTAAATTAAAAAAATAATTTTTATATCACTTTTTAACGATTAACTATAATTAGATAATTTCAAACTAGATAAATTATAAATTGAACTATTAGAATTCTGTATAATTTTATAATATAAGCTTTCTGTAAAAAAATTATCAGTGTATTGAATAAACATTTTATGAATATCATTTTGTTTTATCTCATAAAAAGGAATTTCTAAAACTTTTAAATAATTAATCCAATTTTGACATTTAGTTGTTTCGTTATTTATAATTACAGGAATAACACCTAGATATAAACTTTCCCAAAATCTATGAGTATCTATACCATTTCCTCTTATACATAAACAAAATCTATGTGATGCTAATTCTAATAAATATTCATTATATGGTTTAGAAACGGCTAAATTAAAACTATTTAATTCTTTAATTTTATCTAATAAATATTTTCTATAGGAATAAGTAGCTGGATTGATATTTACATATATATTTTTTTGTTTTTTATTCTTGTATGTTTTTTTAATTGTACTATACAATTCTACTAAATCTCCATGTTTCCACATAGAATTTGCTATTCCTATAGGTAATAAATTTAATTTTGTATTATAAAGTGAATAATCTATATTTTGAGCATAAATTTTTGTTATAATATTTGAATCTACTAACTCTTTATATTTATCATTAAATGAATGGTCGGAATTATGTATATATAATATATATTGTATAGAACTATCTAAATTATTTAATATATACTTTACAAAAAGATCTAAAATATGAGTGTATATAAATAATTTTATTTGTTTTGTATTTTGTTTATTACAAAAAGATTTAAAATGAGAATTTAATAAATCAATGTTTATATTTTTAAAATCTTTTATAATTATAACATCCTTAGCATAATTATTTATATTTTGATGAAAATCATAAATATCTTTTGTTAATAATACAAAATCACATAATGATATAATTCTATCTCCAGTTATTATTTCCTTAAATATTAAATTATTTATACTAGAAAATTCATTCAATTGCTTACTATGAATATGTAAATTAGCAATTCTGTTTAACGTGATTTTATTGTATATATTGTTTATTTCTGGATTTGTACATAATGGTATAGTAATAGGAATGTTGATGTGATCAATAATAACCTTTCTATTTATAAAATTAAATTTATTAGGTTTTACAATACTTGTTTCATTTACAAAACCTCGAGTTGGATTATTAAATTGAACTAATAAGTTATTAGAATTTGGTATATTTTTAAAATCTACACCTCCTAAATATTGTCCTAACGCAGCACCATCAAAAATTATATTAGTTTTAGAACTATATACAATATCTATTGGTAAATTTATTTGTTCTGAAAATGATCCTAACAAATTCATATCATTTACAAAATTTTCACTGTTTTTAAATGTATTTGTCATAAAATATGTTAAATTACTTATTGAATAAATATTTGGAAAAAATAATAAACTAGGAATTACTCTATTAGGTGAATCTTTAATCATACATATTTTATTAATTTCTGTTAAATCAAATTCTTGTTGTATATATTTATATAAATTACTAAATGATTCATACATCATAATATCATTTTCAATATGAAATACATTCGATAATTTAAATAACTGCATTAATTGACTAATATAATAAAAACGTGATGATGTAGAAATCCAAAATCCATCCCTAAATTCTGATATATTTTGATATTTATTATTTATAACAGTTTTATAATTTTCAAAATTTTCGTCAATTTCTCGTTCCAATATAGATAAAGAGATTACTTGTATAACATTATTATAATAAAATTTATCTTTTGTATATAAATCAAAATCAAATTCTAATAATTTAGTTTTAAATTCGTTTATAACAGAATCGTCAATAATAATATAAATTTTACAACTATAATGATTAATTAATAAACATTGATACACACAATCATATATATAATCAGGTAAAGTCTTTCCGACATGTATTAATACTAAGTTTATTATTTTTGACATTAAAAAAAAATGATTATTTATTTATATATATATTTAATATACATTACTTTTAAATAAAAATGTGTGGGATTTTTGCATTAATTGAAGAAACAAAAGTTGATCCTAAAAATGAAAATGATGTTTTGAATAATTATAAAGATATTATAGATTCTGTTGTAAAAAAATTAAATCATCGTGGCCCAGATAGTATAGGAAATAAACTTATTATTGATGATAATAAAACATTATTAATGTTACATACACGTTTAAAAATTAATGGTGATAATAGTTTTCAACCTATAGTAAATAATGACAATACTGTTTATTTAGTAATTAATGGTGAAATTTTTAATTGGAAAAGTTTAGAACAAGAATTAAATTATAAATGTAAACAATCAGATTGTGAAATTATTATACCTTTGTACGAAAAATATAAAGATAATATACCAGTATTATTAAACAAATTAAAGGGTCAATTCTCATTTTTTTTGTATGATTTGAGAAATAAATATGTTTTAATAGCTAGAGATCCAATTGGTGTAACACCACTTTATGTTGGATATCATCCTACTTTACAACGTTTTGTCGTATCATCTGAATTAAAATGTTTAACTATGGAGGACAAAACTGTATGTGAAGAAATTAATAACCAAAAAGAATTAGAAATTCCTTGTTGTAATAAAAATATAGATAATAAAGATAAAGATAAAAGAAGTTTTGTAGATAATATTAAAATATTTTATCCAAGAAAATATATATATACATCTATAAAAGATAAATCAATAAATAATTTAATGGAATATTCAAAAGAATACATGGATTTTTATAATGAATATAATGTTTTAACAAATTTATCATATAATTTAGATACTGACATTTTAAAAGTAAGAAATGAAATTACAACTATTATTAAAGATAAATTGACAAATAGTGTTAAATCACAATTACGAGATTTAATTAACTCTGATTCACCAGATTTTGGTGTATTATTATCAGGAGGATTAGATAGTAGTGTAATTACAAGTTTAGTTGTTTCATTAGCTAAATCAATGGGGTATAATAAAAAGATCAAGACTTTTAGTATTGGTATAAATAAAGACGTACCAGATTTAATAGCTGCAAGAGAAGTATCTAAATTTTTAGACACTGATCATCATGAATTTTATTTTACAATTAAACAAGGTCTTGATGCAATACCATCTGTCATATGGTTTGCAGAAAGTTATGATTGTACAACAATTAGAGCAAGTACACCAATGTTTTTATTAACAAAATCTATTAAAAATAAATTTCCAAATATTAAAGTATTATTTTCAGGTGAACTATCTGATGAATTACTTTGTTATTTATATGGTGCAAATGCACCAAGTGAATTAGATTTTCAAATAGAAACTATTAATTTAGTAAGTAATGTGCATTTATTTGATTGTCTAAGATCAAATAAAATGTGTATGGCTAACTCTATAGAAGTACGTGTACCATTTACCGATATTGATTTTGTCAATTATGTATTAAAATTACATCCTAAATGGAAACTATTTGGTAAGGAGAATGAAATAGATAAAATATTAGATAGAAATAAAATGGAAAAACATATTTTAAGAGATGCTTTTAAGGGATATTTACCAGATAGTATTTTATATAGAAAAAAAGAACAATTTAGCGATGGTGTAAGTGGTTTTAATAAGGAAAATGATAATTGGATTGATGCAATTACTTTATTTTGTGAGAAAAAATATAATTTATATGATTATGAAAGATTTCGAAATAAATATACATACAATAAACCAGATACTAAAGAAAAATTATATTACAGAAATATCTTTTGTCAATTTTTTAATTCAACAAGTTATAAAAATACAAGTGAATTTACTGTTAAAATGTGGGAACCTAAATGGTCTAATACAACAGATCCAAGTGGACGATCTCAAACATTTTGGGAAAAAAATTAAGTAACTTTTAAAAAAAGTAGCGTAGCTTCAAAATTACTTTTTTAAAAGTAACGTTTTGATATTAATCTTTATTGTAAATAAAGTAATAATTTAAAGAAAATTTTTTCTTTATAAGTTGTAATACAATATATATGCACATTATTTTAAAAAAAATACAAGAAAAAATAGATGTTTTAAATATATTTTATGGTGATGATACAATTCTTATTAATAATTGGATTAAAGAATATATTAATGATGATATAGAAACTTTTAAATTAGAACCATTAAATAAAGACGTGCGTTCAATATCATATGAAATTACAGAAAATCAAACGAATTTTGAATTAATAAGACATATTAAAAAAATAAATAAAGGATATGTTTATAATTCATCTGAACGATTAACTGAAAATGTTTATACTATTAATCTTTTAGAATATAGTGGAGCTAATACGTTTAATATACAAAAATGTAATTTAAAAGAAAATACTAAATGGGCAGATATTAATAATGAAATTAATAATAGAGTATTAAAACAATTAGATAAAGAATCATTATATCAAATTTTAAATAAAATACAAGCATCCATAAAAGTTAAATCAAATTGGAATTATACAGAATATACTAGTCTTGTTTCTGAAATATTAAAAATATTTAAAAAAGATTTATATAGTTCAATAGCTAAACGTCTTAAACGTTTTGGTAAAAAACATTCCAATTATAGTAAAATTACATTTACAACAGAAAAACTTTCAGGAATATCATGTAAAGTAGAAACTTTTAAAGACAAAATCGAATAGGTAACGTTTTGAAGCTACGCTACTTTTTTAAAAGTAACTAGTCAGATTCTTTTGAATGTTGTAAAAAACGTTTATATTCATAATCTGTTTTATTTTTACTAACAACTTCGTAATCTGTTTTATTTTCGCTAACATTTTTTTTAATATTATTTAATTCATTTTGTTTAAAATTTTGAATATCATTATCACTAATATCACCATGAATTTGAAAAATATTATAAATATTTGATAAATTATTACATAATTCAGTAGATGATGAAGATGATAATTCTTCAGTTTTTGTAAAATTTACATTTTCAGTTTTTAAATTTTTAATATTTTGATCATTATTTTCTGTTATAATTTCTATTTTTTGAATTTTATCAGCAATATCTGGTAATGCTAAATTTGTATCTTTAAATGTGTTTTTAAATACTTGTATTATAGATTTTAGAATATCTGGGTTATTTATAACTAATGTATCATAACGTTTTAAATTTTCAGATAAATATATTGTAGCATTTATACGATCTTTTCTATACATACACATTTGTTTTTGAATATCGTGATAAAGTTCATTAAATTGTAAAGATGCATTTATATGTTTTTCAACTAAATGATCATATTTAAAAAAATTTTGTAAAATAGTTAAAATAGTTATAATATAAATTAATATTTGTTTTGAAATAAAAATTGCCTTGTTGTCTTCAATATAACTTGGTGGAATAATAGTTTCAGCTGATAAGAATACTGCTAAAATAATAAGCGTAATATTAAAAATAGAACTTGTATTTTTATAATAAGTACTTGATCTTTCATGCATCCATTTATAAGAAGCTGCATTTTCACCTATAGAAATAATTAATCTTTCATTTTTATCGTTCCAACCATTATTTAATAACATTATATTTGTTTTATGTAGAATTAAGTTTGAATTATCTGTCTGACTATTTGCATCTTTTTCTAGCGAAATATCATCGATTTCTCGAAGATTCATTAAAGCTAATTAAATAAAATTAATTAATTTTAAATTAAATAACAATGGTGAGGATTTTTAAAATAGAATAGTAAAAGTAGATAATATGGTTTAACTTAAATTTATTTAATTAAAAACTAAATAAATTTAATAAATTTAATAAATTTAATAAATTAAAAAACTAAATAATTTTTCTAGAACTATTATATTAGATGAAGATCAAGAAAAGAGATGGACGTTTAGAACAATTATCTTTTGATAAAATTATTTATCGTTTAAAAAAAATATGTAATGATAAAGTTTTAGGTGCATTAAAATCAATAGATCCAGATATAGTAGCTCAAAAGGTTGTGTCAAGTATTTATGATGGAGTAACATCGTGTGAATTAGATGAAGAAGCAGCTAGAATTGCAGTTAGTATGATAGATAATTTACAATATCAAAAATTAGCATCTAGAATTATTATTAGTAATGCGCATAAAAATACACATGAATGTTTTAGTGAAGTTATGGAAAGACTTTATAATAATACTGACAAATTAGGAAAACATGCACCAATTTTAGCAGATGATATTATTGAAATTATTAGAAAACATAAAAATACACTTAATTTTGCGATTGATTACAACAGAGATTATCTTTTTGATTATTTTGGATATAAAACATTGGAACGAAGTTATTTACAAAAAATATGGAATGTTAAAAATGAACGGATGGAAGTAGTTGAACGCCCTCAACATTTATATATGAGGGTTGCAGTTGGTATACATAAAGATGATATTGAATCAGTTTTAAAGACATATCATCTTATTTCTCAACATTACTATACACATGCAACACCTACCCTCTTCAACGCTGGTACTCGATTAGCAAGTTTAGCAAGTTGTTACTTAATCGGATCAGACGATTCTATCGAGGGAATTTTTAAAACAATTACTGATTGTGGTAAAATATCAAAATTAGCAGGTGGTATTGGAGTTCATATTACTAATATTCGCGCAAAGGGTAGTATGATAAGGGGGACTAATGGATTAAGTGATGGAATTATACCAATGATAAAAGTGTATAACGAGACAGCTAGATATATAAATCAAGGTGGGAAAAGGAAAGGTTCTTTTGCACTCTATCTTGAAACGTGGCATGCAGATATCTTAGAATTTTTAGATTTGAAAAAAAATCAAGGTCATGAAGACATGAGAGCACGTGATCTATTTTATGCAATGTGGATTTCTGATTTATTTATGAAATGCGTTGAAGAAGATTCTGATTGGTATTTAATGTGTCCTGATGAGTGTCCTGGTTTAAGTGATACATATGGTGAAGATTTTGAAAAATTATATAATAAATATGTTACGGAACGAAGATATAAACGTGTAGTAAAAGCTCAAGAAATATGGAGAAAAATTTTAGATGCACAAATAGAAACTGGTACTCCTTATATTTGTTATAAAGATGCTGTAAATAAAAAATGTAATCAGAAAAATTTAGGAACA
>Ga0102865_1000190_pt1 | contig 17697 bp, 13 predicted proteins | sample Colrivmet1449C02_FD_78440 | JGI IMG/M metagenome (GOLD analysis project Ga0102865, IMG submission 78440) | Estuarine microbial communities from the Columbia River estuary - metaG 1449C-02 | ecosystem: Environmental > Aquatic > Marine > Intertidal zone > Estuary | place: USA: Columbia River...
CATAATTATTCTTTTTGAAAATTTTACTATCTAACTTTAAAATTCTATTCCATAATTTAAATTGATTATTCTCCTTTTTGTAATTTTTAAAGTGTGTTGTCGTGCTTTCATCACCTAAAAAATTACTAATTAAAGCACAAGTATCAATGCATATATTTTTAGGAATAATATTGCTTCTTAATGGTAAAATATTAAACAATTTAATTTGCTTAACCTTATCACTATCAGTACTATCTCCTAATAGTATATCATTAAGTTTTTCAAGTTGAATATTTATATAGATAAATGACTTTAAATAATCTTTTGTATTAGAATGTAGGTCATAATAAATGCTATTTTTATCAAATGAAGGTTTATTAGGAACAATATGTTTTTTATGTTCTTTTATCCAACTATGATATTTTTCATCTGCTTTTAGATCATTTGTTAGTGATACAAGGTCGTCTTTAACTTTTTTGAATTCATTCGTTAATGATTTATACTTTTCTTTTCTTACTTCCTTGTCTTTTATCTTTTTAATCTCATCTTTTTGCTCTTGAAAATTAAATGAATGATTTACAAATTGATTAAGATGTGTAATAAAATGTTCTTGAATGTTATTATTTATATTTTTTTCAATATCAATTGCTTCATATGCTAATATATAACTTAATTTATCATAATAGATTATTTCATTATCATAAATGGTAGTTATGTAGTGTTCATTATAAAACTTATAAAGGTTCTTTAACAAATCGCTATAATCTTTTTCAGGTATTGCACCTCTATTATCTTTTCTTTTTGTAATAACTTTAAAGACATCGCATATAAAGTTCTTATCAATTAAAGGGAACTCTAAATCATTTTCATATAGATAAATACAATATAATTTAATAAAATTACATGAATGAATAACAATCTTATTAGTTCGAACGACTAAATCATTAATGATAGGTAATACTGCTTTATCTTTAATAACATTATTGATGTTATTTTTAATAGTTTTCATATAGTCAAACTTTTCAAATTCATCTTTTGAGGTATCTTCCTTCTTCTTTTTAGACATTTACATTATCTATATATAGTATATATTTTAATCTTTAAATAGTTTCATACTGAATATTTAAATAAATGATATATAACAATATTAATAGTATAATATTAGATTATAATGACGAAAATATGTTATGATAAGGATTTATTACAAGAGGTTTGTGATAGAGACAAGTGTATTATAGATTTTGATAAAATAGAAAAATATAATAGGGATATAAGGGTTAATTTTATATGTAATTGTGGTAATGAATATGTAAAAAAATATCATCAGATATATAACTTTTCGGGAGCATATTGTAAATCTTGTACACAAACAAAACAAGTTGAAAAATCTAAAGAGACGTTTATGAAAAAATATGGTGTAGATAATCCACTAAAGAATGATTTGATAAAGTCAAAAATAAAACAAACTTGTTTAGATAAGTATGGAGTTGAACACAATTCACAATCAGTAGATATTAAGATTAAGAAGGAAATAACATGTATGAAAAATTATGGTGTTAAAAATCCTTCACAATCACAAGAAATAAAAAATCAGAAAATAGAAACTTCTCTAAATAATAATGGTGTTGAATATCCTATGCAATCTCAAGAAGTAAGAGAAAAATCTAAACAAACCTGTATTAAAAATTATGGTGTTGAAAACCCATCGCAATCTCAAGAAGTAAGAGAAAAATCTAAACAGACTTGTATAGATAAATATGGTGTTGAACACATATCACAAACACAAGAGTTTAAAGATATGGTTAAACAAACCTGTCTAGATAAATATGGTGTTGAACACATATCACAAACACAAGAGTTTAAAGATAAGTTTAAACAAACCTGTATGAAAAGATATGGCGTAGAATATCCAATCCAATCGCAAGAAGTTAAAGATAAATCAAAGCAAACTTGTTTGCTAAATAATGGAACTGAATATCCTATGCAATCCCAAGAAGTTAGAGATAAATCAAAGCAAACTTGTTTGCTAAATAATGGAACTGAATATCCTATGCAATCCCAAGAAGTTAGAGATAAATCTAAAAACACATATTTGTTAAATTATGGTGTAGAACACATATCGCAATCACAGGTGTGTAAAGATAAAATAAAGCAAACTTGTTTAGATAAATATGGTGTAGAAAATCCTTCACAATCTTTAGAAATAAAAAACAAGAAAATAGATACTTCTATTTTACATTATGGAGTAGAAAATCCTATGCAATTTGGTGAAGTTGCTGAATATCAATTACAAAAATCTTATAATCTTAAAGAATTTAATTTTCCGTGTGGTAATACTATACAAGTTCAAGGATACGAACCATTCTTACTTAAAAGTCTTGTTGATGAAGGATATACATACGAAGACATACTAGTAAAAAGAACAGATGTGCCAGAAATATGGTATGAAAAAAATAACAAACAACATAGATACTATTGTGATGTATATATACCAAAAATAAATACTATATACGAAGTTAAATCAATATATACATATGATGTTGCAAAAGAAAAAATTAATTTGACTAAACAAGCATGTATTGATGCTGGATATTTATTTGAATTATATGTATATGATGGTAAAGGTATAAGACAAGAGATATAAAACCAATTAACTCTGTTCCATCAATTTATTCTTTCTATTCATATAAGCATTATGTCGCCATTCTTTTAGTTTTTCTGGGTTATCTGTTTTCATTCTCTCCATATAGTTCTTTGCCTTCTCCTTTACCTTTTCACTATTTTTTTCATAATACCTCTTATTCCTTTCTGTATTGGTATATGCTTTTAACTTCTCTTCTAATTCTATATTTTTTTTCTTTAATAATTCATTTTCAATCACTAAATTATTATACATTTCAATATTAACTATATCAGTCATATTATCTTATCATTATAATATAATACAATATACCTTTAAATAATTTTATAATGACTAAACATAAAAGATGAAACAAGTATTAACTCTTTACAATTAAGACATTATTGTTATAATGAAGTAGGTAAAAGATGTGTAGTTAAAACTAATTCACAAGAAGTTTTCAAAAAATATACTGGTATTTTTGCTATTTCTATAAATGGAGTAGAAGGTTATGAATTATATAATAAGGGTGGTATAGATGGTGATAGGTTATTAGCATTTTTAGAAAGGTTTATTAATAAATATAAAAACAAGGTTATCATTTTAGATAATGCAAGTTCCCATAGAAACATAAGAGTTAAAGAATTAATAAACAAGAATAATAAGTTGATTTATTCAGTTCCATATCAACATTATACAAATAGTATAGAAATGTTTTTTAGTCTTCTAAAATCTAAATTACAAAAGAAGCAAGGATTATATTATGAAGACTTAAATAATAATATTAAAGAGGTTATAAAAACAATACCAGAAGACTATTATAAGAGAATATTAAATGGAACATATAATAGACAAACCAAATATATTAAGAAAAATAAGGTAAGAAAATACAAGAATTATAAAGACTAAAATCGGCATTTTAAATGTCCAAAGGTGTATAATACAATATTTATTTAGATATTACAGAAGTACATATAGTAATATAATCGTGAATGCCGTACATTTTAACATTACCTGATATATAATAATACCAATTAAATGGTATTATGAGACCTTTATTATCTAATTTTATAGTTGTAATATCACTATCTTGACTAGGCATTTCGTTAATTAATTGTGAATTTGGATTGCATAAAGAAATTTCTGATGGATAATTATCTGCAGATACTATAAATAAATACTTGTACTTATTTTTTTCCCATTTATAATTATTATTTATATTGTATATAATATTAAAATTAAACCAGTTACTAACTATTGTGTCTATATCCGTAATCTGTTCTGATATAACAATGGGTTGTTTTTTATATAATAAATCAAAATCGAAATTTTTAATATTTACTTGATATATAGAAATTTCATTGTTATGTATATAGTAAAGAGAAGCATATAATAATAATATTATTATAAATAAATAAAAGTACATTTAATTTATATATATATATATATTTTGCATTTTTATACAATCAAATAATAATTATAAAAATTATAATATAAATAATTATTAAAGATTATGAGCGATAAAACTAAAGATGCTATAAAAATTGTAAATGCAGTCAAAGGGGTTGACACAATGTCGTTGACAGACATTTTTTCTAATACAAGCAAACAAACAGAAGATATACATGCAAAAATAAAAACACTTATAGCTCCTACATTTAGCAATGAAGAAGGACCAAAAGCTGGAGCATCAAATTTAGTAAAGGCATTTTTATCATTAATTGGATTTATTATATCTATTATAATTTATATAATAGCATATATTATAATTTTATGTCTTTATATTATTCTATTTATATATAATTTATTATTGCGTTTTGCTAAATTATTTGGCGACTATGAATTTTTTAATGATTTTGATGGAGAAATTCCAAATTATGCCTATTTTCTATTTATAGATATATTAAAAAATAAGTCAGAATCTGATAAAGAGTTAAAAAATTTAGAGAATGATACTCCGGGAAATATACACTATGAAATAAATGAAATATTTAATAATATTAAAAGAAAATTACAAAATAGACTCGAGAAATATAATTCATTAATTAAAAGTTTAAAGATTGAAAGAGATAAGGAAGAAGAAGAAAAAAATAATAACGAACTATTTCAAGAAAGCGAAGCTAATAAAAAAGAAGTTACATTTGCAAACATAAATTCTTCAGAAAGACAAGTATTATGGACAAGTATATTGAATGGATTTAGACAAACAGGTTTTAAACATATACCCAAATTAATTATGGATATTTTAGCATTTATATTTATTAATCTAAGATGGTTTATAGGTATACTATTTGAAGGTTTAAAATATTTTCTATCTGGATGTTTTCTAATTGCAAAATTTTGTTCAAAATCATTTTTAAGTACTTTTCAACAAGCTACATTAAGATGGTCAAGACCTTTTGCTGGTCTTATGATTTTAGTATTGCTAATTTTAGTAATGGTTTTAGTATGTTATAATATGTATGCTCCCGAAGAAGAACTATATAATTCTAATTTTACTAATATTGGAGGTGGAGGTAGTTACGATTATAAATCAACTTATAATGATAATACCAGTTTTTTTGAAGCATTAAATAGATTACCTTTAGAATTTTATTCGTTTTTAAATGATTTTAGAATGATTTATTATGAATTATTGAAGAGACTGAAATTTTTTATGAATTTCAGTTCAGAAATTATCGATGATGCTAGAAATTTTGCAAGAGAACCAGAAGATTATGAACGTACAAAAAATAATACAGATAATATTTATGATAATATATATACATTTAATGCAAAATACATATCTGATATTATTGCTAATAAAAATGAACAAGAAATTAGAGAATTAAGAGACATAATAAACAAACTTACTTTAGACAAGGAAAAATATGTTGTACATTTAATTAAACCAAAGGATATTAAAGATTGTGTTGATTATAGCAGTGTATTAGGACTAAATTTAAGTATTAATAATAGTCCCAATGATATTTCATGGAAAATTAAATGCGATGATAATGCATATTTTAATAATACATGTACGATAAAAGATATTGATATTACAGATAAAGAAACACATACATGTAGTATTACAGATGCAATAAAAACAAACAAAGATTATAATAATATATAATATATTATAATAATAACATAAGAATTCTAAAAATGAAGGAAACATGTACTCATACTAGTAATCATATTTATGTTAAAAAAATAAAAAATAAAGAAGGTAATGAATATCAAATAGATACTGATAAATTATTTAATAGTAGTAATTTAAATACATATACAATAAATGATAATAGAATAGAATTTAATAAAAATATAAAATATTATGTTATTCAAGATGCAAACTCGCAATGTAATAATAATATAGAACAATGGCATAAATGGTTTACAACTACATATTATTATTTAGGTAATCGCGATGGACGTTATAATGAAATATCAGAAAATAATATTACATATACTATACCAAAAGGTTGTTTTAAAGAATGCAACGATAATTTTATAATTAATAGTGATTATAGATGTGAAGATAAAAAAACTTTTAAAGATGGTAAATATAGGAATTTTATAGCATATGATCCCTTTGCTATAATATGCATTATAGGAAGTATTGAAATTAATACAATAAATAACTATGTATACAGTGATAAAATTGGAGGAAACTATTATAAAACTATAGAAAAATTATTAAATAATGATCATAATATTTTAAAATCTAATAACATGACTTCGGGATATGATAAAATAAAGAATGCAATATTAGTAGATTTAAATTCAAATAATCAAAATAAATTTAATGATAAATTTCATCCTCTATATTCTATAAATAATGATATTAAAATAGCTTATAAAAAAATAATTGAATATGTAAATTATATATATAAAGAAAATGAAAAAGAAAAATCAAAAATTGAAAATAATATTAAAAAAGATATTAATAAGTTCTATACTTTATTTGATAAAAGAGATGAATTATACATGAAATATTTAAACAATTTCAACAAAGATAAAAAAAAATTAAATTTATTATATGCTTATTATTTATCCACGCAAATTAAAGATATTATAAAAAAAATATGTGCAAATCCTGAATTACCTAGTGATATTAAAGGTGTTGTTATATATTTATTAGAGTATTGTATATTTGTTTGTTTTAGTAAAAAGAGCATATATGCGGAACGTTTAGAATTATATGATATATATAAAGATATACTAGACGATTTAAAATTAACTAGAAAAGAAATAACTACTATTCTTAATGAAGAAGATCCACCAAATTATGATCAATTCGCGTGTGTTCCTAAAATTATACCACCTTTATCAACAATTCCAGGGATTTCTGCCGCTAGTATTATTGACAACCCAAAATCAGAAGATTATAAACCAGTACAAGTTAAATTAGATAATAATTCTATTTTTATATTCCAAGATTATGTTCATATACTTAATTTATATAAAAGTTTTTTAGTTGTATATCCTGTAGTTTTTATAATAATAATTTCAATATTTGTCTTTATAATGTTTTTATATTTAATAGATATAAATATAAAAGATCCTGTAAGACCTATTTCGCAGGGAATAAACTATATATACGCTTTTATATTATGGTTTAATTATATATTTAAATGGTTTACATTTAATATAGTATTTACATTTATAATTAAAAATATATTAAGTCTTTTCTATTCAAGGGTTGTATCTGATAAAATTAGCGAAATAATTAAATATATATTTAATACATATTTAACTCCTATAATTCTTTTAATAATTTTAATAATTTTAATAATCTTAATATCAACAATTAGCTTTGAAGATATAATAATGTTTATTCCATTTGTTATAATATTTATACTAGAAAGTATTTATGTTTTATTACTAATATTATTAGGTCTGGTGCTAAATTTACCAAAAATTGAGAATTTAATATTAATAGGTGTTATAACATATGTTATATATTTATATTATTATGTTATTTATATATTTAATTTTACTAACATCGAGGGGACTATAGGTAGCAATATAGTAATACAACCAGAATATGGTGATTTATTAAATGGTGGTGATTTAATAGCTACATTAAAAAATTCTACTGATTCGCATCAAATTATATGCGAAAGAAATAAAATAATTAATTATGCATTTTTACTAAATATGTATAAATATGCATACACAAGATTACAACAAATTAAATAATTTACTATTGCATTAAAATATAACTCTTATAACAATTAATGTATTTATCCATAGCATCGTATTTTGACATATTTTTAACACTATTCCACGCATCCCATTTTGCACATTCTTTAAAATATAAAAATGTAGGTCTTTGTGTATTACAATCACCAAATGTTGCTTGCTTATAATATTTATAAAACTCTAATTTTATAGTATCTGGCAATCCTATAGTTTCTAAATCTACAGTGCTTAGTATATTTAATACTTCTTTAAATTCCTTTTCTTTTTCTTGCTCCATAATATTATTATATTATAGTAAATTCTTATATTATTTTTATTTAAGAATATATCATATATATTATTATGATAAGATGATAATAGACGAATATATTGAATATATGGAAAAATATAAAGAACAATATGGTGATAAATGTATAGTATTTTTACAAGTAGGTTCTTTTTATGAAATGTATACAATAGCAGAATATAATAATAACGATAATGATATATATAAAATAGCAGACATATGTGGTATACAAACTACAAAAAAAAATAAGTCTATTAAAGAAATATCACGCAATAACCCTGTTATGGCAGGATTTCCTATGCATTCTGTTAATAAGTTTACTCAATTATTATTAAATAATAATTACACTATTGTAATTATTCAACAAGGAGAAGATAACAAAAATGTCGTGAGATCTGTTGCTGAAATATTATCACCAGGTTCAAATATTAATATTACTGATAAAAAAAGTAATTATATGATGGTTGTTATATATGAATTAATTAACAATTATGTTATTGCAGGAATTTCAGGAATTGATTTATCTACTGGAAAAACATTTATATATGAAATTGGTTCTACTAAGGATGATCCTGAAATGGCAAATGATGAAGTATTTAGAATGATAAGTGCATATAATCCTATAGAACTAATAATTTTAGGAGATAAGATTGATGAAAAATCTAAAAAGAAAATATTGAAAAATTTAAATATTAATAATATATTAGTTCATTATAAATGGGATGATTGTAAATATATTTCATTTTATAAAAATATTATAAACCAACGTCATATATTAGAAAAAGCATTTTTTCTAAAGTCTGGTCTTGTTTCAATTATTGAGATATTAAATATGGAGAGACTAACAATAGCAAGAGAGGGTTTCTGTTGTCTATTACAATTTGCATATGAACACAATGCTGATATAATTAAAGAATTGCAAATTCCAGAAATATTTGAAAACAATAACAATATGACAATAGAGTTCAATTCTGCGGTGCAATTAAATATTATAGGAATATATCAAAACGATAAACCATTAATAGATATATTAAATAGATGTGTTACTGCATTTGGTTCTAGATATTTTAAGGAAAAATTATTAGCACCAATGATTAATATAGAGAAAATCAATAAATCATATGATGATATTGATAAATTATCAATAGATAATAATTTTATTAAAATAAGAAAACATCTTGCAAAAATATCTGATTTAGAAAGGTTTAAACGTAAATTACTTTTAAATAAAATTTCTCCATCAGATTGGATTAATTTTCACGAATCAATTGAATCGTGTCTCGAAATATATAATGATATAGGAAGTTTTGATGATTATCAAACAAATAATATTGATATAAAATCTACAATTAAAAAAATAATTGGTTCTTACGAAGACATACTAGATATGGAAAATTCTTCAAAATATAACTTAGTAGATAAAAACAATATGGGAAATATATTTAAAGAAGGAATATATGAGGATATAGATAATATAACTAGGGATAGTAGAAACACTTTTAAAAATATTGAAAAATATTGTGAAGAAATAAATAAAATAGGTTTAAATGATAGTACTCTATGTAAAATAGATTATATAGATAAAGATAGAGAATATTTTATATTAATAACTAAAAAAAGATACGAAGTTGCTTTGAAAAATAATAATTCTTATATGTCTGAATTTAAAGTAAAGCAAATATCTTCATCTTCTTCTAATTATAAAATTACAAATAAGTTTATAGAAAAATATTCTAAAAATATAAGTGAATATGATGATAAGATAGCAGCACTCGTATTAAAATATTATAATATATTTATTGCAAAATTTATTGAATTAAATAGTGAAAACATTGATATTTTAATTAAGTATTTAACTAGAATTGATATTGCCGCTAATAATGCAAAAAATGCGTTTGATTATTGTTATAAAAGACCTATTATTGATTTATCAGATGGGCAACGTGACTCTTCTTTTGTTAATATGAAAAATATGAGACATCCTTTAATAGAAAGAATACAGGATGAATTAGAATATGTTGGAAATGATATTAAAATAGATAAGGAAGGTGTATTACTTTATGGTATTAATGCTTCAGGGAAGTCTTCTTTTATGAAAGCAGTTGGATTAAATATTATTATGGCACAATCAGGGATGTTTGTAGCAGCAGAAGAAATGTTATATTATCCCTATAAAAGAATATTTACCAGAATTTCAGGTATGGATAATATATACAAAGGTATGTCAAGTTTTACAGTTGAAATGACAGAACTAAGAAATATATTGCAAAGATGTAATAAGTATAGTTTAGTAATTGGTGATGAAATATGTTGTGGTACTGAATCTATATCTGGTATTGCTATTGTATCTGCAGGTATAGATACTTTAATTAATAAAGGAGCTTCTTTTATATTTGCATCACATTTGCATGAATTAACTTCTATGTCGTGTATCAAAGAACATATAAAAAAAGATAAATTATTTGTAAAACATATTAGAATAATTATTGGAAAAAATAATGAAATAATATATGATAGAAAAATACAAGATGGTCAAGGTTCTAATATATATGGTTTAGAGGTTTGTAAATCATTAGATATGCCTATTGATTTTCTAAAAAAAGCAGAAATTTATAGAAAAGAGGTAACTGATTTAGATAACGATTTAGTAAAAAATAAGAAATCTAGATATAATAAAAATAAATTAGTGAATATATGTGAAGTATGCAAACAATCTAATGCAACAGAAACTCATCATATAAAATATCAAGAAACTGCTAATGACGATGGGTTTATTGGTTCATCGCATAAAAATGCTAAACATAATCTTGTTGCTATTTGTAAGCATTGTCATCATAAAGAACATAGCGGTGAAATTAAAATAATAGGTTATAAACAAACCACAAATGGTATTATATTAGATTATGAGATACCAAAATAATTATTGAAAATTTTGAGTACATAATTTTATTTTTCTTAAATTTTTACAAAACTTTTAAATTATTTATTTATTTTTAAATTATGTACTCAAAAATATATATATAGATTAATTAAGTTAATAATATAATTATGAAAGTTATTAAAAGAAATGGAGAGTTCGAGGATGTTAGTTTCGATAAAGTTCTTATGCGTCTTAAAAATTTATCAAACGATTTAAATATTAACGTTTCTGAACTAGCGCAAAAAGTTTGTTCTAGAATTTATGACGGTGTTAAAACAAGCGAATTAGATGAACTAGCGGCATACTTATGTAGTAGTATGTCTCTAGATAATCCAGAATATAATGTTTTAGCATCTAGAATTATTATATCAAATCATCATAAAAATACATCACCTTCTTTCTCTGAAACAGTACAAATACTATATAATAATAAGGATATACATAATGCAGAATCTCCTCTAGTATCCGAAGAACTTTATGAAATTGTATCTAAAAATAAAGAAAAATTAAATACATATATTGATTATCAAAGAGACTTCTCTTTTGATTATTTCGGTTTTAAGACATTGGAAAGGGCATATTTAATTAGGGTAAATAAAAAGGTTATTGAAAGACCACAGCATATGTGGATGCGCGTTGCTATTGGAATACACGGAAATGATATTAAAGATGTTCTTCAAACTTATGATTTATTGAGCAAAAAATATTTTACACATGCTACTCCTACATTATTCAATTCTGGAACAAGACGTCCGCAATTAAGTAGTTGTTTTTTATGTTCAGTTAATGACGATAGTGTATCTGGAATTTATGATTCATTAAAAGAAATGGCATTAATTTCTAAATATGCAGGAGGAATTGGTATACACATTCATCAGGTAAGAGGAAAAGGAAGTTATATCAGAGGTACAAACGGAATTTCAAATGGTATAATACCTATGCTTCGGGTATTTAATAATACAGCACGATATATTGATCAGGCAGGAAAAAGATTAGGTAGTATTGCTGTTTATCTTGAAACATGGCATTGTGACATAGAAGCATTTTTAGAATTAAAGAAAAATCATGGAAGTGAAGAAGAAAGATGCAGAGATTTGTTTATGGCACTATGGGTTTCAGACCTATTTATGGAAAGAGTTAAAAATAATAAAATATGGTCTCTAATGTGTCCTGATAAATGCCCTGGATTAAGTGACGTATATGGAGATGAATTTAATAAACTTTACGAAAGTTATGAGAGTGAAGGCAAATATAATAAGCAAATTAATGCCCAAGACTTATGGTTTAAAATATTAGAATCTCAAATTGAACAAGGTGTTCCTTATATTTTATATAAAGATGCTGCTAATAGAAAGAGTAATCAAAAAAATTTAGGAACTATTAAGTCAAGTAATTTATGCGCAGAAGTTTTGATTTATTCTTCTCCAGAAGAAACTGGTGTTTGCAATTTAGCATCTATTTGTCTACCAACATATATTGAAAATGGTATATTTAATTATGAAAAACTACATGAAGTAGTTAAAGTAATAACTAAAAATCTTAATAAAGTAATTGATAAAAACTTTTATCCAATTGAAAAGGGGCGTGTATCAAATTTAAAAAATAGACCTATTGGAATAGGTGTTCAAGGTCTTTCAGATGTTTTTATGATACTTAAAAAACCATTTGAATCCAAAGAAGCGTCTGATATTAATAAAGAAATATTCGAAACTATATATCACGCTGCTGTTGAATCGTCAATGGAATTATCTAGAAAACGTTTTAATATAATTAATAAAATATTAGCGAAGGAAAGTGACGAAGATATTAATAATTATGTTAATGAATTTGAAATCAAAAATATGACAAGTAAATATTGTGGAGCTTATAGTACTTTTGAAGGAAGTCCTATTTCTGAAGGATTATTTCAATTTGATTTATGGGATGAAAAACCAAGTGATAGGTATGATTGGGATAAATTAAGAAATGATATTAAAGAATTTGGAATTAGAAATAGTTTATTGTTATCTCCTATGCCTACAGCATCTACATCGCAGATTATGGGTTTTAATGAAAGTTTTGAACCTATTACTAATAATATTTTTCAAAGAAAAACATTAAGTGGTGAATTTATTGTTATTAATAAATATTTAATTAAAGATTTGATTGATATGGGATTGTGGAACAAGGAAATGCGCGATACTATTATTTTGCACGAAGGAAGTATTCAAAATATACCAAATATTGATGCAAATATGAAGGAATTATATAAAACTTCGTGGGAAATTAAACAACGCGTTATTATCGATATGTCAGCAGACAGAGGAAGATATATTTGTCAAACACAAAGTTTAAATATATTTATTGAAGAACCAGATTTTCAAAAATTATCATCAATGCATTTTTATGGTCATTCAAAGGGACTTAAAACAGGTTCTTATTATTTGCGAACAAAACCAAAAGCAAAAACACAGCAGTTTACTATAGATCCTGAATTTGCTAAAAAAAAATTGAGATGTATGGAAAACAATGGAGATAGTTGTATATTATGTTCATCTTAATGTTTTGTAAAAATCTATAAATTATTCTATATTCATCATATATTTATTTTTCTAAATTATATTAAATACTTTTATTTTATAGTATAGCACAATGTTTATATTTATATATTATATTTTTAGATTAGATTAGATTTATTTTGGGTTTCTGGATTTTGAGGTAGTAGTTTTCGGTTTAGCAGTAGTAGTTTTCGGTTTCGCAGTAGTAGTTTTCGGTTTCACGGTAGTAGTTTTCGGTTTAGCAGTAGTAGTTTTTGGTTTTACAGTAGTAGTTTTTGGTTTTGCAGTAGTAGTTTTTGGTTTTGCAGTAGTAGTTTTTGGTTTAGAAGTAGTAGTTTTCGGTTTAGCAGTAGTAGTTTTTGGTTTTGCAGTAGTAGTTTTCGGTTTAGCAGTAGTAGTTTTTGGTTTCGCGGTAGTAGTTTTTGGTTTTGCAGTAGTAGTTTTCGGTTTCGCAGTAGTAGTTTTTGGTTTCGCAGTAGTAGTTTTTGGTTTAGCAGTAGTAGTTTTTTTTCTATTTTTAAGTTTACCACCAGTTGATACTATTTCTTGCTGTTGTTTTAGCACATCAGTGAATTCGTTAATTATTGTTTGTAATTCTGCAGCATCTATACCACTATTACACGCCATAATACCTAGAAAACACTTAAATTTTCTACTTTTTTGTGTTTGATCCTTGTCTTTAAAATTATGTAAAAGAAAAACTAAAAACTTTATAACATCGTTTTGACAATCATTTTTAAATACGCTAATAATAGTGTCTAAATCAATATATATATATACAGGATTACCTCCAAGACGTGTTGTATAATGAACGGATGTACAATATGTTTTATCATTTTCACTGCTTATTATAAATGTGCAATGAAAGTATTCTTTATCATCTATATAAAATTTAAAATATATAGCTCGTTGATATGGCGGCGTATGAGGATAATTATGTCTAAAATATTTATTTTCTCTTTCAATTACTAGTTTAATATTTTTACCTTCGATAGTTTGTTCAGATAATGTACATTTTGTATTATCTATAACATTTGTGCTTGACATTTTTTGCGACGGTACTATTGTTCGCCCATCTCTGTTTTCAAATTCTGTAACTGTAAACAACGTATCACTAAATTTTTTATACTTATTATATTCTCCGCTCGCATCATATATTTTCTGTTTTTGAGTAGATCTACTTTTTACTAAACTTGATGTCATCTTTGTTAATGGATTAGGGGTCGCTGGATTGCTAGTTCTAACTATAGGAGAACTTACAACTTTTTCAAATTCATCATGTAAACTTTCATCATATTGTTGATCGTGTTGTTTGACTAAACTGTTTAATAATTCAAATACATAATTATTATAGTCACTATTTTCATCCTCATCATACTTTACATTATTGCAAATTTGCGCATCACATACTCTATCTGTATCTCCTAATAAAATATAATCTTCTTTTTTATCTTCTTCTTTTTTTTCTCTATCACTATACGGACGATAACGCGCGGTATTTTTTGATGATGATGATCTTCTCGAAACGGACATTTCTATATTTCTAATTATATAGGATATATATTATTATATAAATATATATTATTATAATAGTATATAGTATGTCAAATAATGAACCTTTATTAACATCGTCGAATAGATTGACTATTTTTCCTATAGAACACTATGATATGTGGGAAATGTATAAAAAATCGGTTAGTGTATTTTGGACTCCTGAAGAATTAGATTTATCCAAAGACATAGACGATTTTAATAAACTTAATAATAATGAGAAATTCTTTATTAAGCAAATTTTAGCATTTTTCAGTTCAAGTGATACTATCGTTAATATTAATTTAGGCGAAAGATTTTTAAATGACGTACAAATACTCGAAGCAAAATTCTTTTATGGTTTTCAAATGGCAATAGAGAATATTCATTCGGAAACATACTCACTTCTGATAGACACATATTTTAAAGAAGCAAATGAAAAAGAAGAAGCACTAAATGCTATCAATTATATGCCCTGTATTAAAAAGAAGGCAGATTGGTGCTTTAAATGGATAAACGACGAATCTGCGCCATTCTCGCAAAGATTATTGGCGTTTGCTCTTGTAGAAGGTGTTTTTTTTAGCGGTGCTTTTTGTAGTATTTTCTGGCTTAAAGAACGTAGTTTAATGCCAGGTCTAGCATTCTCAAATGAATTAATTAGTAGAGATGAAGGTATGCATGTGGAATTTGCAGTTCTTTTATATTCTAAAATTAATAATAGACTATCTCAAGAAATTGTACATCAAATTGTAAAAGAAGCTGTTGAAGTAGAAAAGAACTTTATTATTGAAAGTATTCCGTGTTCTATGCTAGGTATGAATGCTGATCTAATGTCTGTATATATTGAATTTGTTGCAGATAGACTACTTACTCAATTAAACTATGATAAAATATGGAATTCTAATAATCCATTTCCATTTATGGATAGAATTTCAATTGAAAGCAAATCGAATTTTTTTGAAAGTCGTGTATCTCAATATAGTAAAGCAAATGTAGGTGGTAAGCAAGAACATTCAAAATTACGCGCATTTTCTCTTGAAGCAGATTTTTAATTTAATAATTACTTAAAGAACTTATACATATTTTATATAATACAATGGATAGAATAGGAAGTATTTTCATTGAAATAAAAAAACAAATTAACTATATTATAAATGATAATGAAATATTATATTCTAATAATTATTTTAATTGTATAGATGAAATTATGGCAGTTTTGAGAAATACCTTGTATAAATTACAGGATATATATTATAAATATATATTATATCCTAAATTAAAAAAAATTTAATTTTTATTACACAAATTATTATTTGTGACATCATTATAACTAGTATATTAATATATAAATAATATTATTTATTATTGTACTTATTATATTATTGTGTTATATCTTGTTGTGATAAACACAATTTTATTTCTCCTAAAGAAGCTATAGTATATCTTAGAATAATAGGATAATTATTTTTAAGATATAATTCTACATTATTAGATAAGTTGGTACATTTTGTAAATATTGATAAATATTTTAGACTAAAAATACCTTGAATTATTTCTTGTTCTTCGTCAGTTTTATTTTTTGTAATTGTAATTGTTTGAGATTTTTCAGCACCTAATATAGTTTCTTGATTACAAAAATCTCCTTTACAACTTAATATTAATTTATCTCCAATGTTCCTAAATTCAATAAATTCCGCTAGATTATTCATATCGCGTATAATTTTTTGAAGATAATTTGAGGGCATATTTATAATAGTATGAAAGTCTACAGGAGGTATATCCAAATTTAAAACATCAATATCTAAAACTGATAATTTATAATTCGTCTTATAATTTTTATCATTATTTTCAATTGTAATACCTAGATGATTAGGGTCGTCTTTTTTAATATATATAGATAAAATATCATTATTGGTTATCGTCTTGATTAATGCATGTAACCTTAACATATTAATACCAACATATGTTTTTTTAGCACATTCGTATATCTCGAATTTTTCTGCTTCGAGTTTAAGATGTATCAATACTATATGTGTATTGTCCATAGCGACTATCTTAATACCTGTTTCATCAATTTCTAAATTAACATCCATCAATATCTCTTTAAGAGCATCGATAACTTGTTTAAATGTAGATGCTTGTATTGTTTTAATATTTAATAAATATTCACTTTCCATATAATAAATAAAATATAATATCTCCTTAAATATTATTTATACCCATACTAGATAATGCAATAAATGTAATTAAAATAATAAATATAACTGTAATTGCTATTAAAATAAAAGGGTTGAATTTTTCATTCTTATTAAAATATAGTAATAATTTAATAAAAACACTTTTAATATTAAGATATATTAATAAAGGAACTAAATTTAAATTATGAAAAAATCCCCCTGTTTTTTCTACATAATAATTAATATCATTTAAATTAACTTTATTTTTATCAAAAATTTTTTTAAAATATTGATAATAATCGTCAATATTCATAAACCACATAACAATTATTATTATCCCAAATGTTATATTGATAACCATATACAAACATATTTCTCTTAAATTTTTACAAAATTTTTCTTCATTTGACGTAGGTTTATTATATGCAGGGCATTCTTGATAATCGCCTCTTTTATTAGAAGAA
>Ga0102865_1000191_pt1 | contig 17685 bp, 15 predicted proteins | sample Colrivmet1449C02_FD_78440 | JGI IMG/M metagenome (GOLD analysis project Ga0102865, IMG submission 78440) | Estuarine microbial communities from the Columbia River estuary - metaG 1449C-02 | ecosystem: Environmental > Aquatic > Marine > Intertidal zone > Estuary | place: USA: Columbia River...
AAATCTAAATCACAATTATGGAAATCTATATACAATAGACTTGAACCAATTTGTAAATATGAAAGTTGTTGGATAGATTTAGATTTTATTAAACAAATAGACGACTTAAATTTAAGAGAAAAAATTAAATATTTCACATTTAAACCTAAAATGAATAAAAATTTCAATCAATGGTTAAATACAAAAGATATTAATGCCGTTTTACAACAATATCAAGAAGTCTATAAATCTTTTAAATTTTTAGGCGCACTTCCTAGCGATTTTTATAAAATAATCAAAGTTAAATGGTCCGAATTATACAAATACCACACTATCGGTATAATATTCAATTTAGATGAACATACAGAATCAGGAAGTCATTGGGTTTCTTTTTTAATTGACAATAAATCTAAAACAATAGAATATTATGATTCTGTAGGTGATAAACCAAATACAAATATACAAGAATTTCTAAATAAAATTTCAAAATTATTTAAACATAAATACAATATTAAAATAAATAATATTAAACACCAATATGGTAATTCAGAATGCGGTGTTTACGCAATGTACTACATTACCCAACGATTATCAGGAAATAATTTTGAAAAGATTACCTCTAATATAATTAAAGACCGCGAAATCAAAAAATTTAGAAAACACTTTTTTATACAATTACCTTAATTGTCCGATCCTTACTTTATACTTTTCTTTTATTATTTCACTTAATTCATGTATACATTGTGACCCAGATTGTGTAAATGTATCAGGTATTAAAGCATGAATAAAAAAACATAAACTAGCCTTTAAAGATTTACCACTATAATTCATTGCATCCACAAAATGTTCAAAATAAGTCTGACCTGCAAATTCTAAATGAGTCTTAAAATCTTTATTTATATTATCAATAATATTATTTTCAGTTTGCACTTCTTTATCTTGATATGTATTTAACATTTTATATATTTAATATAAATAAATAAATATATATAAAATAACTTAATATATATTAATTTATTTACACTAAAAACTACAACTATCCAATATCAATTTTATTTTATCAATATTCCTTAATAAATAAAATTCATCATATTTATATTGTAATTCTATATCATATAATATATTATCAAAATATGTATTTTTTAACTTATTATTTATTTTATAACAATTCTCTATTAATATTTCTATATCCTTTTCTAATATAAAAGAATTATCATTTATTTCCTCTATCTTATTTAATATATATAATTTTAATTCACTATTATTCATTTTATTTAATATAATTATATCAAAATTAATCATTTTTTTATTTAATAAATAATAATAATATATCTATATAATAATGTTTAAATTATTTAAATGGTTTTATAACAAAAAAATTAAACAATTAAATTATAAAATATTAGATAATATATACTATGGTGTTATTATAGTAAACAAAAATGGTAATATAGTATATTGTAATAAAAAATCTCAAAATATATTTGGTTACAACATAGAAGAACTAATATCTAATAATATTTCAATATTAGTACCTGATTATTATAAAACCACACATCTTGATAATATAAAAAATTATACTACAAAATCTTTACATATTATGGGTAAAGATAGAAATATTCAAGGAAAACATAAAGACAATTCATTAATAAATATACAAATTACACTTAACTCTATAAAAAATCATATTTTAATATTTATTCAAGATAAAAGTATAGAAATTGAAAATTTACAAAAAATAACCCATTTAAAAAATACATTATCTGATGCAGAAACAATTGCTAAAATAGGTTCTTTTAAATATAATATTGATACAAACCAATTATTTGTCACAAAAGGATTTAATACTATTTATAATATTGAAAAAGAAATTATAACATTTGAAGAATTAATAAACCCAAATATTATAACAGATTATATATTGATTCAAAACGAATTTTCTAAATGCATTCAAACAAAACAATCATTTGAACACTATTATTCTATAGAAATTGAAAATACAATTAAAGATATTTTGTTAAAATGCAAATATATAAATACAAATTGTATAACTGGTATAATACAAGATATAACTATACAAAAAAACATAGAAAATAAATTAATTGAGGCTAAACAAAATGCAGAACGCGCATCTGATATGAAATCTTTATTTGTTGCTAATATGAGTCATGAAATTAGAACACCTATAAATGGAATTATAGGAATGGCTTCTTTATTACAAAACGAAAATCTTACAAATGATCAACAAGAAAACATAAATATTATAATAGAATCCTCTGGTATACTATTATCTATAGTTAATAATATATTAGATTTTTCAAAAATCGAATCTGGAAAAATGTTTTTAGAATATTTAGACTTTAATCTACATGATCTTTTAAATAATCTTAAATTATCATTTAAACAACAGATTGAACAAAAAAAATTATACTTTAATATATATATCAATAATAATGTACCAATTAATATTAAAAGTGACCAAATTAAATTACGTCAAATATTAACTAATCTTATTAATAATGCTATAAAATTTACAGATATTGGATCAATTACAATTACAGTAGAAAACATTAATAATTTTTTAAAATTTAAAGTCAAAGATACAGGTATAGGTATTAAAAATACAAGTAATATTTTTGAACCATTCACACAAGCAGATGTTACAACTACACGTCAATTTGGCGGAACTGGCCTTGGATTATCAATTTGTAAAAATCTTGTAAATCTCATGGGTGGAATTATCGATATAATATCAAACTGGGATAATGGTACTTTAGTTTATTTTACAATACCATTTGACAATTCTTTAAAACAAAATTCTAATAATTTAATTAATAATATACAAGAACTTCAAATTAACGAATATATAACAAATGATGACTTTAAAAATGATATAATTATAATTGTTGACGATAATTTAATTAACCAAAAAGTCACTCAAAAAATGATTAATTCAATAGGTTACAATAATATTTTATTATTTAATAACGGTAAAGATGCATATGAAAAAATTATTAATATTAAAGAAAATATTATATTAATTCTTATGGATTTACATATGCCAATCATGGACGGATATACTTGCGCAATACAATTACGAAAATATAATATTACAACACCAATTATTGCAATTACAGCAAATTCTATGATGGGTGTTAAAGAAAAATGTTTAAATATCGGTATGAATGACGTTTTAATCAAACCAATACAAGTATTAGATATTAAAAAAATAATGTTTCAAATTTTAAAAAATAATACTATGTAATCTGTAATTGTTTAATCTTATTATCATCTATAAAATTATTTATAATATCTTGTTCTATCGTATCTTTTATTATAAATCTATACACATTTATTGAATTTTTCTGACCAATCCTATCAGCCCTACCTATAGCCTGTGATTCAATATTATAACGATATTCCTTATTACCATATATTGGTTCCAATAATATTATCTTGTTTGCCACTGTTAAATTAATACCACTTGCAGCATTCCTCGATGAAAGCAATATTACATTTATATTAGAATTTTTATAAAAACTCGTAATTGCTCGTTTCCTTTGATATACACTACCATTACAATATACAATATTTATATTATTATTTAATAATATATCACCAATTTTATGTAATAACTCATCCCATTGAGAAAATAAAATAACTTTATCATTTTTTTGAAGTGAAGTCTTTAAAAAATATATAATATTCCCTATTTTTGTTGATTTAACATCATTTATAATTTTATCCAAATCACCATCTGTTTTATTATTATTATTACCCCTTTCATGTAATAAATATATTTCCTTATTTGACATTAATGTATTACAACTCGGACACTTTATTAACCCATTATTATTATATGAAGATGATTGAACATTATGCGTCTGATATATACAATCCCAACAAAATTTATGACCACATTTTGTAATTGTTATATTATCTTCATCTATATCATCTAAACAAATTGGACATATCATGGTTTCATTTTTATTTATTAACGATTCTATACAAGATTTAAGATAATTATATGTTCTTGAATATTCTTCATAATTTTTTTTATGTATTGTTAATTGACGTTTTAATGTTGTTACTTTTGTTTTAAATAATTCAATATCAATGTCAACATTATCTTGAATATCTGTATATACATCTATTTTACCTTGATAATACTCTATATCATTTTTATATACATTTATCTTACCCATTTCATCATCTAAACATCTTTTATTCCAATCTAACATAACATTTTGTATCTCATCCAATGATTTACAATTTTTAATTAAATCCCTAGTATTCAATGACAACTCAGGATGACAACATAATCTAATCAAAAAATCAGAATATTTTTTTTTTGAACCCTCCAAATAACTATCATATATAGAACGTTCTTGATCTGTAAAATCTAATAACTTAACATAATCCAAAATATCATTTCCTGAAAATTCTTCTACTATAGATTGTTTTGTATCCCTTTTAAATAATATACTACTTTTTTCTATTATATTACCATCTAATCCCATATTTATTAAATTATCCGTAGAATAATTATTAGTATCATTAATCATACATTTTTCTAAATAATTCGTATTATATGACATTAAATTTATAAAACTTTGTAAATTATTCGGAAATGGTGTACCTGTAATATTCCATTTATAATCACTTTTTAATGATACAATATATTTATGTAATACATTTCCTTTTAACATCGTTTCTATCTCATGTACCTCATCACATATAACTCTTTCCCAATAAAATAAATCAAATATATTAAACTTTTGTGAATTTAATAACTCTTTTAATTTTTCTTCAGTTTTTGCCTCCATAAATTCTTCTATCACATTTTCTTTTATATTATACGTATTATTAATATATCTAGAATTTAATAAAAAATTATATGATACTATAATCATATCAGAAAACAATATATCCGCTAACGTAACATTTCTATATTGATCATATGTTACTATCATTACAATTCTATATGACTTTTTAAATTTATCATAATATTCTTGCAACCATTGATCACATAATTGATTTGGACAAATAATCAATGTACTATTCGTCTTTATATATAACCTATTATTTCTTTTTATAACACAATCTAATGGATTAAATTCTGATAAATTCCTTAAAATTATATCACGCTTATCTATAAATAATGAATTTATATGCTCCTTACAATATAACTTATCCATTTCACAATTATTTTTACACACTTTACCCTTTAATTTACCTCTTTTATAAAAATAATTACAATTATCACTATATTCCACAAAATTATTATATATATTATCATTTTTCTTAAAAATATAATACAAAGTAATTAATGTCTTACCTAACCCCATTTCTGATATTAAATTGCCACCATAATATCTAAACGTCACATCGTTTTTATATTTTTCATTTATTAACTCAGTTGGAAATAAACTATAATTATAAAGTAAACATTCATCATTTAATACATTATATGTCGGTGAATACGAAAATTTAATAATATTTCTATCATTTTTAATATTCATTTCAATACAATTCATCCAATTAATATCATTTATCTGATAATTATATAATTTTATACCTCTTTTTAATAAATCATCTTCTTCACTTAATACATTACTAAACAACTCATAATTATATGTTCTATTTAAAACCAATGATAAATTTTTATTATTTTCTTTATATATTTTTTCACGTTTATCATTTATTAACATTTCTATAAGCATATTTATCCTATAATTCCTCTTATTTTTTTTAATATCTTCTAAAACATCATTGTTAATATAATATGATATATAATACAACTCACCTACCTTGTTTAATTTAGCTATTATAAACAATTCCTTTTTATAAGTACTACTCTTTAAAAAAACATTAAAATTTTGTATTATATGATGATCTTCATTCATTTCTTCCGTAGTTCTAAAATTTAAATACGAATATATATTAAAATCATACCCATAATATGAAAATCTTATAAATGGAACCAATGTATCTACAAATTCTGTCTTGTTCATATGCACATTATTATTATTTATTATATCATTTATATCAATAATATATAAACTTTTTCTAGATTCACCATAAATCAACCTTATATCATCATCTTTTATCTTTTTATGTAATTTTATTTCTTTATTAAATATTTCCGTAAAATTATCTAATAATCTTTCCATAAATTAAATTATATATATATATTATAATTTAATCTTTTAAATTCCTTTATTTATTACTTTTAAAAAAGTTACTACATTTTAATACTTGATAATATATATCTTTTAAATAATATATAAATAATTATTAACATAATAGATTTTAAAATAGTCGTCATAATAGACGATTCTAATAAATAATTACTAATAAATGGCAATTTTGTCATATAATTATCAAAATCCGACCTTGATGAAATAATTAATAATACAAAAATTAAAATATTTTCTTCAGAAAATTGCGACTTTAAATATTGAATTAAATCACTTTCATCTTCCTCTTCCTCTTCCTCATTTTCATCATCGCCGTTATCATTATCCTTAAAACGTACACGTTTTTTAATATTCATTTTTACATTTGATCCATTCTGATCTTCCATTTCATTTATTTGGCGAGGATTTTCATTTATATCATCTTGAATTTGAGATAGATCATTTAAATATTCCATTTCACCCGGTAACTCATCTATCCTAGTAGACATTGACATTTTTTTTTATAATTATATAATAAAAAAAATATAATACATACGCGCATTATACCCCAGATTTAAAATAAATAGCATCTTTTTCATTAAAATCTTGTGGTTTAATAGTTAATTCGTTAAAAAAATTATTTCTAATTAAATCTAATGGCTTAGGTAATTTAAACATTGATTCTATACCATTTATCAATCTTCCATTACTTAAATATTTTGTTTCTAATATTGAACTATTATTACTTTCCATATTACTTTCCGTTGTACTTTCCGTTGTACTTTCCGTTGTACTTTCTGTTTTACTTTCTGTTGTACTTTCTGTTGTACTTTCTGTTGTACTTGAATTTACACTTAATTTAGATAACTTTTCAATTAATGATTTTTTATTAGATGTCGACGTCGTTTCCGATGATGTATATGAATTTTCACTAGATGAAGTTTCTTCATCTGGAATTAATTCTCTTGGATAAAGCCCTATTACCCAATCAAATAATTCTTGCGAAATATACAAATCTAACAATGATGTCAAAAAATAATGCACATCATACATTTCATTATAATTAAATGGAACATTTAAATCTTCTGTTTTTAAAGACGAATTACTATCATTATCATTATCATTATCATCTATTATAGTTTTATGTAACTTTTTATCATACTCATATGATCCTATTATAAATTTATTAGCATAACAATCCTTTATATTATTTGAATACACCATACTAAATTCAAAATCCCATAATTTAGGTATTATACCAGTATTCTTTATATAAAAACGCTTATCATCTATATCGTATACTAAATATCCAGAAGCCTTTATAGAATTATCTATTAATATATTTCCATAATGAAAATCATTATGCATCATTTTATAATAATGCTGAATTATATATATAGTATATATTAACTGAAAAACTATTGATTTCCATTGATTATCAGATATTTCTTTATCATTTTCATAAACATCAAATACCCAATTATCAATACTACCACCTTCTACATATTCCGATATTAACATATTTGAATGTGTTCTAATTTTATCTTCAACTTCTAAACGTTTTAAATTCAACATTTTTAAAGCTTTACTTTTATTACTTATTTTTTGTGTCCCTAAATAATATGTTATGTGAGGCGATATATTTGTATTAACTAACTTATCAGTCAACTCTTTTAATATTAAATTTTCAAGATTACAAGGATGCTCATGCTTTTCATATTTAGTTTCTATTGGAACAATTTTAATACCAAATTGAGTATTCTTAATTTTCATTTTTTTTCCTCTAAAAGGATATCCCTTTATTTCCGATGTATTTTTTACCTTTGTTAATTGCGTAAACTCATCTAACCCAAATTTATCCTTGCTTTCATCAAAAATTAACCTTTTCTTTTTAATCTCATGGCGAATGTCATTTAAATATTTATTTTTTTCATTTAATGACAATTTTTTTATACTAATACTTTTATCAGACATTAATTAATTAAAATATTTATTTTAGTTTTTATCATTTAACGAAATAGTAATAAAAACTAAAAATTTTTTTTATGTAATTTATGTCTGATGTCTGATATAAGTATTAAATAAAAATTTAAAAATTTTTAATATTTTAATATTTCATATTATCGGTAAAAAATTAAGTTTTTTTTATTTATTAACTTTAATATGAGTAAAATTGTTCAAATAAAAATTTTTAATGATATTTTAGATCAATTTTTAGATTATTTAGAAACAAACTTTATAGATTTCCGTTCAGATATCATTCTCTCCAGAAGTACTGTAGAATTTATAAGAAGAAGTAATCCGAGACTAGTAGTCGAACAATACATTAACTGCATTTATCCATTTAAAAAATATATTTTTGATTGCAATGAATATTTTTTTTTAAATTTTGATAATATTAATCTTGAAAATATTGGGTTCACATCTGATCATCTCATTTTAATTTCTAAAGTTAAAAATATATGGTTATCATCTAATATCAATGATAAACAAAAAGCTTATATATGGCTTTATTTACAAAAATTAATCCAAGCAGGAGAAAAAGTCATTTAAAATCATTGTGCGGCAATCTTTATTATCTATTTTATATTGTAAAATAAATAATAACATCTAATGGAATCATCTAATAATGAAAACCTATCATCTAATAATAAAAACCTATCATCTAATAATGAAAACCTATCATCTAATAATGAAAACCTAAATCCATTAATTAAAAATGAAATCCTCTCTACACTAGTATCATTTATTACACAATTAGATTTAGTCTTTGATTATATCAATAATGAATATATAAATAAATTAAGAGATTTCAGTACCACATTAAACGATGATATTACACTTTTAAATTTTTCTGAAACCACATATAATATTTTAAAACAATATGAAAATAATCTATCATATATTATTATGGGAAAACATAAAATCAAATCATCAGATTATAACTTCTTAAATAATATTACCTTATTTAATAATATCCTAGAATTCAATGTATTTCAAGATGAAAATAAAAATACAAAAAAAACCATTGTATCTTATTTATATAATTTATATATGTCTTGTTTTATTTTAAAATTCGGTAGACAAACTGATACTACAGAATTCGGACAAAATTTAACATCTTTTATAGAAAATCTACAAAAGGTCTCCCAAGAACCAACCAGTTCTAAAAATAAAAAGAAAAAACATAATCGACATTCACAACATACAAATAATAATAGTCATTCACAACATACAAATAACAATAATATGAGTATGAATAACATTATGAATTTAATTAATAATCCATCCAACTTAAACGGATTAGATAATGTTTTTAAATCACTAATGTCAAATAATGAATTAATGAATATAGCAAATGATTTAAGTGCAGATATACAAAATCAAAATATCGACCCCTTAACATTATTAACATCTATGATGTCTGGTAAACCAAATAATCAAATTCAAAATTTAGTAAATAATGTTACTAAAAAAATAGAACATAAAATAAATAAAGGCGAAATTGATAAATCATTATTAGAATCACAAGCTAAAAATATTTTAAATCAATTTCAAACTACTACAACTAATACAACAAATCAAGTCAATACACTAACTACAACTAATACAACAAATCAAAACAATACAAAACAAGACAATACAAAACAAAACAAAACAAAACAAGACAAGACAAAACAAGACAAATAAAGACAACAAATAAAAATTAAATATATATATAATATTAAAAAAGTAATGTAATTATGAAAAACTTTTTTTAAATGAATATATTAATATATTATAATGAATACACAAATTTCAGATCCTTTTTGGTATAACCAAACTGATATCTTATGGAATTCTAATCGTTTAACAGAATTTTTTCCTACAAAAGATCAAACATTAGAAGAACGTTTTAATTCTATTGTAAGATTCTCTTTTTATCTTTCAATAATTCTATATTTGTATCACAATGATATAAAATATTTATCTATATTCATCGGTGCCTTATTAATAACTTATTATTTATTTATAAATAATCCCAATAAAATAGAAATTAATTCTGACAGTAAAGTACCTCGTGAAACCATTGGATTAATCGAAAAATTAGAACCAACTGATGCAAATTGTACAGAACCAACAATAGATAATCCTTTTATGAATGTTACTATGAAAGATTATTTAAACATTGATCCAAAAACACAATCTATAATTGATAGACCACCAGCTTGTAGCACATCAAATCCGGATATTAAAAAAAAAATAGATCAACATTTTAATAATAATCTATATAAAGATGTAAATGACGTCTTTGGAAAAATGAATTCCCAAAGACAATTCTTTACAATGCCCTGGACAACTATCCCAAATGCTCAAAATGAATTTGCTAAATGGTTATATTTAAACCCCAAAACTTGTAAAGAAGATCAAGATTACTGTTTAAAATACGAAGACATTAGAGCAAAACGCCCAGTTGTATATGATGAAACAAAAAATCCAGTTAACACAAAAAAATTAGAATTAAATTAAACGATTACGCCTAAAAAATTTTATTAAATTCATCATTATATTTAAATGAAGAATTCAATTACAAATAGTACATCTTTTTTATTAATTGGACAACCACATTCTGAAAATTTTAAACGTCTTAAAAGAAAAATAAATAAACAAAAAGTATCACAATTATTTAAAACCCAAACCTTGAAAAATACAACTATTTTAGAATGTATAAAACAAAACTTAATAGAAATTAAACAAAATAAATCTAACGAAAACATTTGTATTTTATCTGATCAAAACATTATTGTACACAATATACAAAATTTACCAGAACCTCCTAATGACTGGGATATTTTAACATTACAATATGATGTAAAAAAATACCTATTTAATAATGAAGATGTACATTGGTCTAAATTAGAAATTTTAAATTCAAACCACTTTATTATTAATAATAAAATAATTGGTAATATACTTGAAAAATTAAAAACTTCTAAATCATTTTCTGAATTTATACCAATCTTAAACACATTTAATCTTTATGGTATTACACAATCGTTTTTTTCTGAAAAAATAGACAATTTTATACATTTCCCATATGATAAATATAATTGTAAAAAAACATTACAAACAGAAAAAAATGATATACTAATCAATTATAGCCAAACAGCATTTAATAAATTAAAATCACTAGACATAAATTCATTAGACTGGAATAAAACAATTAACCATTTTGATAGTAAATTATTAAATAAATCTCCATCTGAAAAATATATTATATTACCAAGTATAAGTATAATCTGTATAATTAGTGATGCTCCAAAATTTATACATTTATTACATACATTTTTAAAATTAGATTATCCAATGGATAAATTAGAATTAATTGTAATTGATCATCTAAATATAGAAAAAAAATTAAAAGGCGTTATACCTAATGATAAAAGAATTAAAATCGTAAACATACAAAATAAAAATACTATTACAGATTCAACAATACTACCTTTAGGATATTTGTTGAATTTAGGTGTTAAATACGCAACAAATAATCTTATTTTTAATTTTTTCGACACATCAATTTATTTTCCAGACACTTTTAGAAATATAGTTAAATGTTATCTATTATCTGGAAAAGATTTATTAATTGGCGATCACACATTACAATTCAATAAACAAACAAATAAATCTTTTAAAAATAATACCTATAATATATCAAATATGTTGTATTCTAAAAAATACTGGTTAACCAATATGTTTCAAGAAATAAATGACCCAAATGTCATTTTATATAAATTTATATCATTTAGAACTAATACAATTTCTAAAATACCTAGTGTGTTTTGGTCATTTCAATTACATATTAATCAAATAACAATTTGGAACGAACTTACTCAAATAGATTTAAATCTAGAAACCTTAATAACAAATCAAACCGTTAAAGAATCATATAACTTAATATGGGAAAAATTTTAATTTTTAATTTTAATTTTTAATTTTAATTTTAATTTTAATTTTTAATAAATTTTCTATAATAAAATAAAATATAACTTTCTTTTGATGATATATTATTTATATCATTAAATTCACTTACATCCGCATCATTATACTTATACCAATTATTATCTAAATTTTTACAAACACTCCAATAATGCCCAGACTTTGCATTTCCAGAATGATAATTAACAGCATACAACGAATATATATAATTATTCGGATCTTTTTTATCACCTGATATATATTTAGTTAAATTTAAATCATCTATTGGAAAATCCACATTTGTATCAATACGATTACCAGAATTTGTAAATCTTTTTAAATGTATAATTACATAATTTGGTAAAGACCATAAATTAATCGTCTTATTACATCCATTTTTCTTACACTTTTCACACTTCCAAGTATTAATCACTTCATCTGAACAAAAATAATTATCCAAACACGTTTTTAAATCAACTGTTCCATTTTCAGGTATCGTTACTGAAATTGAATTACATGGTTCAAAAACATTTTCTATAACATTACAATTATTACACTGTATTTTATTATAAAACATACCATGAAAAATATCAACTATATAAGAATAACTTTTTTCATAAAAATCTTTCCAATTTTCCAATGACTTTTTTACCAATAAATCCGTATCTGTCTTTACTTCACCATTAATGTCTACTTCAATCTCATACGCAAGACCCTTATGAAAAATTTCTAATATATACATCAAACATTCATGTGAATCTTGTTGTTCATAAGTATAATATTTTTTAACAAATTTACTCAAGTTTTCAACAAATGTTCTCGGTTTTAATATCTGATTTTTCTCCCATACATTTATTATAATATTTAAATAACTCAATATTACAAAATATTCCGGCTTACGTTTATTTAAATATTCCGGATCATCCTCTTTAAATTTGTTTGATAAAAAATAATCAGTTAATTTTAACGTATTACTTAAACATGCTAAAATAGAATTTAAAAAACATTTGTTACCTAAATTAATCAATCCTGATAACCCATTTCCTCGATATGTTTTTTTAGGGACAATTAATTCATAATTTTTATGTATATCATAATTATATAAATTATTATTTGTCATTATTTATATTTCAATCTTGATAAATAAAATCAATTATTTTTAAATTTTAAACTCATTATTTTAAATTTTAAAATATTCTTATATTATAATATGGATGAACCAAATATTTGTTTTAATCGTTCCGATTTAAATTTATATATATTTATATTATTCTGTTTAATAGTTTATTTAATATATATTGCTTTAAAATCAAAAGATACAATGACTAACATTGATTTAAATCGAGGATTATCACATAATCAACTAGAAAATAAAATTACATCTTTAAATAAAGAATTATATAATTGCACTGTCGAAAAACAAATGTGTAATCGTAATTTACAACAATTATCTAATAATAATAGTACAAATATACAACAAAAATTCCTCAATAAAATTTATAACCCATTAGCTCCACCAGAAAACGTTTATGGCGGTGGTAGATTAAATCAAAGAGGTTATGACAGTTATCAACAATTCCAAATGATAGGTTATTTATCTAGTAATGGAGAACAATATCCCGTTTTTGCAAGAGACAAATATCCTGGTAGAAGTGATAAACAAGAATATTATACAATTAATGACTCTAGAAATCGAGTCAAAATACCGTTTAAAACAACAAATTGGAACGAATTATTTAGTGGTGATACTATAGATATACCAGAAATATCCAACGGCTTAGTATTTACAAAATATGACACCAATACTTTAAGATACGACCCCAATTACGTTTAAAAAATTAATAAAAAATGAAATATTTTTAATTTTAAACTTTAATAATGAATAACCTTCCAGTTGAAATTGTTTTACAAATTGTAATAAAGTATAAATCGTTAGATGAAGTAAAAAGATTTTGTAGCCAATCAATAAGAAATGCTCGAATATGTAATGCAAATAAAAATTATATTTGTTTTAATATATTGAAAAACAATTTTCAACTATTACCATATAATTTATCTACAATATCTACAATATCTACAATAGTTTGTAAACAAATTACGAAAATACAAAAAATATATCCAGAATTTCCTATAAATATTACACAAAAAATCGCTTTTAAAATAATAAAATTAAAGTACGTAGATCTATTTAATATTCTTCTTTTAAATAAATCAATATGTATAAATACTATATTTCCACATTTTTGTAAATATTGGTCATTTCTTAAGACAAAATACGATGTACAATGCAAAATTAAAATTATACAAATAATTAACAATTATAAACCAGAATTTATTAATTTAATTATTACACAAGGTTGGCAAAATTCAATAAAAAATCCAACTATAAAAAGATTTTTTTCAAAAGTAACCTTGTAATACTAGTAATTCTTTATCGTCTAATGAATAAACAATTGCAATAATATTATATTTTACTAATGTATCTACATCTGTACTTTTAACGTTTACTTTATAAACACCATCACCATCCTTTTTTAAATCTGTTAAAAACATTTTAGATTTAGTTTTATCGTTTATTAAATACACTTTGTATTTTTGATTTACTCGTTTAGATTCTCCATATACATTTCCATCTAAAACCAATAAATTACAATATATATCAAAATTAATGTTTTTAATATCATCTTTCATATAAATAAAACGTTTTGCATGCCCAAATAATAAGCTTTCTGGATTATTAAAATCATCATTTTTAGGTAATAATGGCACTGATCTATAATCAGAATACACACTACTTTTATATTCATACAATTCATCATTACCAAATTCTTCTATTTTACATTTATCACAAGTACAACGTCTAAGACATCTTCTACACCCACATCCTTTCATATGTGGAGGAGAAAATACAATATTATCATCTGTGACTGGCGTCATTGGCATTAAAGAAGACATTATACTACTTGATATTATATAAACTACAAATAACATAAATAAAATCTTAAAATTAAATGATAACCAACCTCCAAATTCACTTGATAAAAAATTTTCACTAGTTAATTGTGTATTAATAGTTTTTGTCGCCGTTGAAACACTTTCTGACATTATTATTATATACAAATAAAATAAAATTAATTTTTGTGTCAAAAATTAATTTTTAACAAAATTCATACTTACAATCATTTATTATCTTACTATTATTTTTACTATCATTATCATTTACATAGCTCCATTTATATTTATCACATACTCTATTATTTTTTATACATTTTCTTAATGTACATCTTGATATACCACGTTTTTCATACAATTCTTTCAATATATTTTATTTAGAAATCATCTGAATCAAATACAATACGACGATCTTCTTCTGTAGTTCCTACATTAGATCTTTGGTAATTTGTTACCACATTTTCAAAGAAATTAACTTTTTCACCTAAACTAATCATTTCCATAAATGAAAATGGATTAGATGTATTGTAAATTTTGTTGTATCCTAATAAAACTAACCATCTATCTGCCACCATTTCTATATATTGACTCATTAAATTACAATTCATACCAATTAACGACACTGGTAGACTTTCTGTTATAAACTCCTTTTCAATTGCAACAGCTTCTTTAAAAATATCATGCACCGTAGATTCATCTAATCTATTTTCCAACATTTTATATAAACTCGAGGCAAACTCCACATGCAAATTTTCGTCCCTGGCCAAAAAACCGTTAGAAGTTGAAAGTCCTGGCATAAGACCTCTATTTTTTAACCAGTAAATAGCACAAAATGACCCTGAAAAGAAAATCCCCTCGACACAAATAAATGCTAAAAGTCTTTGTGCAAAACTTGGACGTTCTCTTACAAGGTAATCGAGTGCTTCTATATGTTCATCAGCTAATGGCATATCTGCACAATCATTAGAATTATGTAAAAAAGAAAAACTTTCCATATATTTATTAGGAATCATTTGTTGTAAAGTACTTCCTTCTCCTATCCATTTAATAGCCCAATCAGCTTTCTTTTTAACTGCTGGTATAGTTTCAATTGCGTTAAATAATCTAGACTTTTCTTCTGTATTAATTACATATGTATCAATTAATAAACTATACATTTCTCCATGTATTGCTTCTATCATCATTTGTACCGCATAAAATTGTCGTGCTTCTGGAATCTGGACTTCATTATAAAAATTAACAAGTAAATTTTCATTAACAATACCATCACTTGCTGCAAAAAATGCTAAAACATTTTTAATAAAATGTTTTTCATCCGCGTTCAATTTATTATTCCAATCTACAAGATCATCAGTTAATTTAACTTCTTCTACTGTCCAAAATGTTGCTAAATGTTGCTTATAAAATTTCCATAAATTTTGATGTTTAATCGGGAAAACCGTATATCTTTCACTACCTGTATTTTTTATAATAGATTCCATTTTATATTATAATCTTAATTTAGAATTTTAATTTAGAATTTTAATTTTAATTAATTTAAATTAAAATTCATTTTATTTTTTTTTTACATTATATTTATTTTATATTTTTCATTTAATTATAATTTAATTATTTTATTTATATAGTGTAAGAGATAATGATCAATTTAAAAATCATTGGGTATTATAATCATTATAATGCCGGTGATGAACAATATAAAATATCTTTTTTACAAATATTAAACACTTATTTAAATTCAGAATATTCATGCGATTTTTTAGATTGCGACCACATTCATAACAAACATTTTGACGAGCGTGATATTATTATATTAGGTGGAGGAGATGTTTTAAACAATTATTTTTTAGATAAAATATACAAACGCTTTATTAATACAAATAACTTAATATTAGCTGTTTCCGTAGGTTTACCATACGTTGAAACCTTAATTACATCTAATAAACTAAATATTATTAGTTATATTTTTTTAAGAACAACTTTTGATTTAAATATATTTAAAAAATACTTTTTTGAAGACAGAATATTCTATCTTCCTGATATATCCTTGATTTTAAATCAACCATCTCAAATTATCACATCAAAAATAATAAAAGACGAAAATAACATAATAAATAATTATATAGAAAAATTAGAAAATGTAAAAAAAACCAATAAACACATTGTTGTATTAAGTTTATCTAGACATATTTATAATAAAAATTACATCACAAATTATAATAATATAATTACTAAATTATCACAATTTTGTAAAATTTTAATTAACCTAAATTATCATATAGTATTTCTACCATTTAACACATCATCTATTAATACAAACGAAAATGACATTATTATACACAATGACATTCTTATAAATATAAATGACAACGATAATATAACATTTATAAATGATCAATTGTGTACAAATGACATTTTATCTATATTTAAATTAGCTGACTTGTCAATTCCTATGCGTTTTCATGCTTGTTTATTCTCAATTTATACAAATACACCTATAATACCTATTTATACTACGCGTAAAATTAAAAATTTATTAAATGAATTAGAATGGGAATATAAATATGATCTTGATAAAAATGAAAAAGATATACCACTTGATTTAGATTTAAATCACCTATTA
>Ga0102865_1000193_pt1 | contig 17520 bp, 20 predicted proteins | sample Colrivmet1449C02_FD_78440 | JGI IMG/M metagenome (GOLD analysis project Ga0102865, IMG submission 78440) | Estuarine microbial communities from the Columbia River estuary - metaG 1449C-02 | ecosystem: Environmental > Aquatic > Marine > Intertidal zone > Estuary | place: USA: Columbia River...
ATTTAAGAATATATTATTCTTTCGTATATAAACCTATATTATTTTTATATTTATAATTAAGATGATATTATTTTATAGTGCTAATTGTTCGCATAGCAAAATGTTATTGGAAAATGTAAATAGATATGATAAAAATAAAATAATTAAGGTTGTTCCTATCGATGAATTAAAAAAACAGAATATAAATATTGAAAGTAAAATACATTCAGTTCCTGCTTTTATGATATTACCTAGTAAAGAATTATTATTTGGAAAAGATGTTTTTGATTATCTTTTATTGCCTGGAAGAGGTATATTATGTGGTGTCCAAAATACTAGACTAGATAAGAATATTACAGATAGTGCTGAAAATAAAATAAGACCTATGGAGCAAAATACAGATAATGAACCTAGTGCATTTGCATTAAATAGCAACAAATTATCTGATAATTTTTCAACAATAGATGAAGATAATAAAATACGAGATGATAAAAATTATGGTTGGGATTTTATATCAAATGATAAAAATATAAGTGATGGTGTATCAAATGTTAACATAAATGACAATGATACAGGAAAAAAATCTAAAATGCCTTCAATAGAAGAATTAATGAAAGAAAGAGAAAATTTAAAATTATAAGTAAATAAATATATATAAGGAATATTAAATATATTTTATTATAGAGATTATAATGTCAAATCAATTTGTATTTAATCAGTATTATATTGATTTTATAAAGAGAATAAAACAATCCGCAAGAAAAATGAAAGAGGAAACAAGTGGTGAAGATGGTGAAAAAGAACGTGTCGAAGATGATTATTATTTTGCAAAAAAAATTTTAAAAACAATCAAAGCAAATTATATAACTTTCGATAAATCTTCGGATGAATATATTACATATATTAATTCACTACCAGAGACTTTTTGGTCTTCTTATATAGAAGCGGGAGAAGATAAATTAGGCGAGTGGTTTGATAAAGAAGAAATAAAGGATGTAGAATTGTTCTCAGGCATAAATGTTTCTAGTGTTAAACGCATAATTAATGATGACTTTTTATGCCATCACTTTCTAACAGTATTTTATTTATTCAAAGATGAATTAAAAGAAGACGATGTTAAGAAATATATTAAAATGTTTCAATCTTCAACGGAAGAGAATTTACTAAATGAAATTACAAATGATAAACACAAAAATTTAATAGAAAGATTAAATATGCTAAAAACTAAGAATATTAAAGATAAAACTAATTTAAATATGTCCGGTATGGAAGATACTATGCTTGGTAAACTAGCGAAAGAAATAATGGAAGATGTAGATATTGATAAATTGCAAAAATCAATCGGTGATAATGGTGATATACTTAAAGCTATAGGCGACCCTGATAGTGGATTTAGTGATTTAATTTCTAACGTTAGTAGAAAAATGGCAACTAAAATATCTAATGGTGAACTAAAACAAGAAGGTTTACTGCAAGATGCGATGAAATTTGCTTCAGTAATGCCCGGATTGTTTGGGGGCAATCCTAATGGAAATCCAGAAAAAAATCAAATGGACATGTCAAATATGATGAAGATGATGAGTACAATGATGAATAATAAAGAAGGTATGGAAGCTTTTAGTAATATGATGAACCCTAAAGGAGGAGGTAAGCAAAAAGATACTCGCGCAACTTTTAATAAAAATGCGTATAAAAAGAGTCTAACTATAAATAGACTTAAATCTAAATTAGATAAAAAAAATAAAGAAACTGAATAAAAATAATATAGATATTAGAATAAGAATAAATAATGTTTTGGTTAGATAATTTTAATGAATTATTTAAACCTATATTATACCCAAATATAAATATGAGTTTAGATGAAAAAATTAATGCTGTTGTAAGATTAATATTATTTATTGGAATAATAACAACATTAGTATTCAATGACTCAAGATACATATTATTTGTATTTATAATAATGATTATTTCAATAATAATATATAATTATCAAAGTGAGAAGAATAGTAAATTTGAAAAATTTTTAAATTCAAATGATTTAGATATCATTAATAATGAAATATGTACTAAACCTACAAAAGATAACCCTTTTATGAACCCTAATTTAATAAATACTAAAAATAAGTTTAAATCTTGTTCGATTGAAAATGAAAGGGTTATGAATTCAATAAATTCAAATTTTGAAGAAAATATATTTCGCGAGACTGATGATATATATAATAAATCATCTTTAGATAGAAATTTTTATACAATGCCTTCAACAACAATACCTAGTGAACGTGAAAAATATACTGAATGGTTATATGAAAGAGGCGCCTCGTGTAAAGAGAATAATGGAGAGCAATGTTATAATAATCTATATAATAATATTAAAAATGCTGCACATTATTAAATTTGAGTACATAATTTTATTTTTCTAAAAATTTTATAAACCTTTTAAAATTTCTAAATATTTTTCAATTATGTACTCATTTTTTAAAATAATGATATATAAATAATAAATTAGTAAATTAAAATAATGATTAAAAAGACAACTATTAAACTTGATATTGAGATTAATGAGGATAATACTTCGTCGAAAGAAATTGAATATAAGAACTATTCTAAAAATATAGATAATGAAGAAGACCTTTTAACCTATAAAAACGTAATTAAATATGATGCTGAAGGTAAAAAATTTTATAATACCGAGACATTTAATAAGATTAAAAAGGTAGATGATATGGTTGATGAATTAGTTGGTAACAGTTCAAACAAAGACGATTGGAAAATTTTAGAATATAAAAATCATATATTAGAAAGGGATTATATAAAGGTGTATGACAACATAAAACTAGACGTAAACTATGAAATAATTAATAATATTGAAGAAAAAAAATATATAGTAGATAAATAAATTATATTTATATTATTAAAATATAGATAATGAATAATAATACCTTTGATAATAACACTAATATATGTTCTGATGATTGTTGGAAAAATGCTAAAGATTTACATAATAACAAAATAGAAGGTTACAATATATATCCTAACAATTTAGTTGATTGTGTTAGTCCTTATGTAAGAATGCCTGATATGTATTTAAATCATCCTAATCTTAGAGGACGCCCAGGATATGGTTTGTCGGACGATTGTCTTATTGATAAATATTCTATGTTAAGAAATAACCCTAATTCAATGACTCAAGATAAATGCAAAATACAGTTAAATAATAGAATTTTTACCGCTGGTCCAAATTTAAGATGTGGTAAAACAGATATTGACAAAGAATTAGAATTGATAGAAGGTCGTGATACTAATAATGTAAGATGTAAAAAACAAATTATGGAAGAAGAAATGAATAATTTTATGCCTTTATTAGATTGTGTTAAAGATATTCAAAATCCTGAAAATATAGTTCCCAAATGGACAAATGGAGGCGAAGATACTCGCTCTTATATTCATCGAACCGAATTTAATAAAAATTGTAACTGGATCGGAAGAAATAAAAACTTTTCTCTATAATATAGAAGAGAGTAGATGAGTTTTAATAGAACGACATATGATAATTGTTCATATAGACAAGAATTACAAGATAATGTAAGTACGCTAAGTTATTTATTATCTCCTTACAGATATGAACACGAAAATAAATGCAGACATCAATTAGGTTTTGTAGGAGGTACAGTAGTATCGCACATTCAAGGTAATCTAGTTGATTTAGATAGTGAGTTAAGAGGACAAACAAGAATTATATCAAAATGCGGAACAAATCAATATGTTCCCACAAATGATGGAATTATAAAAAATGATAAAACGCAACCAATAGATACAACTATGTTACATTTACCTGCGTGTCAATCAATTATGTACAGAGAAGTTCCTATGCCGCCAAAAATAAATTATGATAAGTGTAAATAAATATTTTATTTTTTTATTTTTATTAACATAAATTACCTATATAATTTACGAAAAAATACCACAAAAGATATAAAGGACCTAATAAAAACGCCATTGTTGCAAATATTAGTCTATAAAAAAAGTTTTTAACAGCGCCTTTCCACGTACATTTAAAAGATAAATATGCTGCAGTCGCAGATATAATAAATGTTATCATGTATATGATAGCAACTAATATTTTATCAATAACGTCCCATTTATAATAAAAGTCTGGATTATATCCCATTATATATAAATAAACCCTTTCCATAGATGTATATGTATGTATTATCTCATTTTCATTATCTTCAAACCCTTCTAATTTTAATAAAATATTAGGAATTAATAAACTTATTAACATATCTATTTATTTACGCATAAAATAATATATTATTTTATTAGATATGAACCAATATATAGATACAAGATTAAATTATGATAGTTGCAGTTATAAAGAAAAATTAAGAAGAACCGTTGGCCCCGGTTTATATCAATTAGATGTTCCATCAAATGATTGTGAAGAATGTTATAGAGATATTCCGGCGGATCCATCTCTTAGATACCAAAATTATGGGCATAATACTTGTAGTATGAAAAATGCAATTGATGATTCTAATGAATTATTAGGATTAAATTATAAAAATACGAAATGCAATGAAGAAGAATATATGCCTGGAAAATATAATAAAACAGGGTGTTATATAAAAGGGGTAACTGACGCTAGACAATGCATGATACCTCGCGAAGATACGCGTTTATCAAATCCTCCATGCACATTGAAAGAAACTGGTATAAATAGATGGGAATGGATTTGTTACGACCCGCAAGAAAAAGCAATAGAACAATTTGATAGAATACCTGTTAATTATAGAATGGTCGCAAAAGATAACCATATTCCTTGTCTTGATAAACCTCAAGACCAATCTATATTTTTCCCTAATAGTAAAGTAAATAATAATAATTTAGAATCGTGGAAGAGTTGCAATAAAAATAAACTATATACACCTAGTTATCCCGAGGGTTCTATGTATCCTGGAGTACCTTGTAAAAATAACTAAATAATAACTAAATATAACTAAATAATAACTAAATATAACTAAATATAACTAAATATAACTAAATATATATAAAATGTATCTATTCTATTGTATTTTTTATCCTTTATTCATTAGAGATAATAAAGAATGAATGTATCATCTAATAATATACCATCTATGAAAAATGTATATGATTCTACATATTGGAATAAAATTAAACATGATGAGCAAGAACTTAGTAACGATCTGTATAAAAAATCTAGAAAACCATATGAAACTGGAATTGTATCTAAAAATGCAACTTCTGATACTTTTAAAAGAAATTTTTATTCTGAAATTAATAACGACGATGATATAATAGGAGATTATACATATTCTTTAACAGGAGAAAAAGTAAATGTATCATCACTATCCCATAATAATATGACGCCTTTTCTTAAAAAAAATGTAACACAAAATACAAATGTTGAAAACATGTATCCTATTCTCGATAATATATCTGGTATTAATTCATTAAAACCACAAAAACAAGAAGTTCCGTGTATGTTTAAACCCGAGATTAATGCCGGCGGTAATATATGCGGTATGAAAAATAATGATGATTTTTTTAAATCAAGAATAGAAATATCAGAAATTGCTAATAATTTTTTTCCAATAGAAAAAATACGCGTTGGTCCAGGATTAAATCAAGGGTATGGAAGTGAAAGTACTGGCGGTTTTCATCAAGGAGATACATTGGAATATTCTAAACCTAGAAATTTAGATGAACTACGAAGTAAAATAAATCAACATCAAAAGTATTTTGAAATACCTGTAAAAGGACACGTTAAAGGTCCGGATAGACGCGGAGAAATCGCACCGATGACTAAACAACGACCTGATACTGTATTTGAACAAACAGAAGATAGATGGCTTAAAACAACTGGTGCTAACTCAAAGGATACTCTAAGACCTGCGCAAAATATTCGTCCAACAACTAGACAAGAGTCGCATATAGAATACAAAGGACCTATCGCTAGGTCAGAGTTAAATCAAGGGATAAATGATGACTATGGTAAAAGTAAAATAATATTATATGACAATGAAAGAGAAACTACTGAACAACGCACTGTAGTTACAAATGTAACAAGTATAATAAAAGCATTAGTCGCGCCTGTTATGGATGTATTAAAATATACAAATAAGGAATACACGGTAGAAGCACCAAGAGGTGTTGGAAATCCAAGTGTTCAAATACCTTCAAAACCTACATTATATGACCCTGTAAATCATATTATGAAAACAACTGTTAAAGAAACAACTATTCACGATGGTGATGCAGGTAATTTAACAGGTAATAAAGAGACCTATTCGGCATTAATGGACAATGCAAAAACAACTACAAAAGAAACTACTATTCATGATAATGAAGCAGGTAATTTAACAGGTAATAAAGAAACCTATTCTGCATTAATGGACAATGCAAAAACAACTACCAAAGAAACTACTATTCATGATAATGACGCAGGTAATTTAACAGGAAATAAAGAGACATATTCTGCATTAATGGACAACGCAAAAACTACCGTAAAAGAAACTTTAATTCATGATACTGTATTAACAAATGTAAAAGGTAAAAACGGAGCCTATTTAAAAAATGGTGATGATGCTAAAAAAACCTTAAGACAAACAATGCCCACTGAAGATACTGTAAGAAATATTGGTGGTGTTGTCTATAAGGTTACATTATATGATCCTGATATTGTAGCAAAAACAACAACAAAAGAAACTACTATAATTGGAAAATCTGAGTATGGTTTTATCGGTGGTATGTTAGAAGGAATATTCGGAGGATATTTAAATAAAAATGTAGAAATGAAAAATACTCAAAAACAATTTACAATTGTTAATGAATATGGTATTGCAGGTTCTACAGGCGAATATAGACAAACTGATAGAACCGCTCAAGAAAATGCTGAAATAGATGGTACTCGCGAAGCAATTCTAATTGCCGCTGGACATACACCAAATCCAGGCAATATGAATATTGGTTTAGATTCAGGAGATATTGATATGTATAGTAAAAAACCTATTGAAAACAGTTTTCCTGCAAGAGAAAAAGGCAATGTAGGAATAATATATCAAACATCACCTACATTAGATAATTGTGGTATAACAAAAATGCCAAATAAAATGAATGCATTTTCAAATCGTTTAGATAGTGATTTATTAGAAACAATAAATAAAAATGATTTAATGAGAACACAAAAAATAAATCCTATAGTTTCAGGATGCAAAATATAAAATAGATATAAGAATTAAATGTATTATATATAATATGGGAGCAATTCCTCTCATATTCAATTTTGCTCTCGTAGCTTAATCGGTTAAAGCGTTGGTCTTATGAGCCAAAGATTGGGAGTTCAAGTCTCCCCGAGAGCACCCTTATTTTTATGAATTATTATAACTTTTTAAGTAGTTATAATATTCTTAAGTTTTCTAATGATAAAAATTGATAGTAAATATATATAATATTTTTTATAATGGTATATATTTACACTCTAAAGTTAAAACAAAATAAATATTATGTTGGTAAAACATCAAACCCTAATTTTCGCATAGAAAGTCATTTTAATTCAGAAGGTTCTGAATGGACTAAAATGTATAAGCCCGAAAAATTATTAGAGATTATAGACGGAGATGATTATGATGAAGATAAATATACAAAAATGTATATGGATAAATACGGAATTGATAATGTAAGAGGTGGTTCATACACATCTATAATATTAGATAAAGAAACCAAAAACCATCTTGTTAAAAATAGTAATAGCACAAATGATAGATGTTTCAAATGCGGTAAGGAAGGGCATTTTGCAAGTAATTGTAAAGAAGATAACGATGATAGTAGCAATAATGAAGAAAATGTCGTATGGTGCTGTGAATATTGTGATAAAGAATTTGAAGATGAAAAAAAATGCGAATATCACGAAAGATATTGTAAAAAGAAAAGCAAAAAAAATAAAGGCAATTTGTGTTTCAAATGCGGCAAGGAAGGGCATTTTGCAAGTAATTGTTGGTCTCGCAAATCATCTGCTACAAAATCTTCAAAAAAATGCGATATATGCGGAAATTATGGACATTATGAAGTTAATTGTTATCAATTTTAAAGTAATATATTTAAATCTTTGCGAATTATATGTATATAAGTTGAAAAATGATATAAGAATTAGGCGTATTATATATAATATGGGAGCAATTCCTCTCATATTCAATTTTGCTCTCGTAGCTTAATCGGTTAAAGCGTTGGTCTTATGAGCCAAAGATTGGGAGTTCAAGTCTCCCCGAGAGCACCTTTATTTTTATTACTTATTATAACTGCTTAAAAAGTTATAATAGATTACAGATTGAGATTTCATAAATCTCATATAAATATATTTTAAAATATAAATATAAATGAACAAAATTGCCTTTATATTTTTGATATATAATGTTATAAATCACGAAGAATTATGGCATATGTTCTTTAGCAATATAGATAAGGAAAAATATAATATATATATACATTATAAATACGATGAGCGTTTAGATTTTTTTGAAGAATATAAGGTACAAAAAAATATTCCTACTAAATATGCTGACATTTCTATTGTTAAAGCGCAAAATTTCATGTTAACCGAAGCATTAAAAGATAAAAACAATACACATTTTATATTTATATCTGGTTCTTGTATACCATTAAAACCATTTCACCATATTTATAATAATTTGGAAGAACAATATTCATATTTTCATATAGCGAATCCTGAAGAATGTCTACCTGATTGTATAGATGCATTATCATATATTGATATTAAATATTTGAATAAAGCATCTCAATGGTGTATATTAAATAGAAAACATAGTGAACTTTTAGTAAATAATAATGAATATATAGAATGGTTTAAGAGTTCTTATGCTGCAGACGAATTATGCTATATAACATATCTATCCTATACTTATGGCGATAGACTAGGTGAAGAGATTAAAGCAACTTCATATAATTCGCCTCCTGAAATTGCTACTACATTTGCAAATTGGGAAGGAATGGATTACAAATATGTATCTCAAAAAGAATTAAAAAATTATATACATATAACACAAGCAGAACTTATACATTTATTAAAAAGTCCTTGTTTTTTTGGACGAAAATTTAAACCAATTGCCGCACATTCAATAAATAAGGATTTTTATTTAGATTATATAATTAAAAATATAAAGGATAAAACATTCTATTGATTATAAATAATTATACATTGCTTTCATCAAACTTTCTTTTTACTCCAACAGAAGGAGGAATATAATTTGCATAAAAGAACAAATATTTTTCTGGAATATCTTTAATATTCTTATATTTATTGATAATAATTTCGCCAGCACGTTGAAAAAGCGTATTTCTATTTTCGCTATTCATATTATAATATTTTTTCATAATCTAAATCAATTTTTATTATAAATAAAAAATATATATACAAAATAACTAATACAGAGATATATGACAAATTATCTAATATTTTTTTCTAGTTTTTTCATAATTGTATTTGCATCAATTTTAAGATCGTCAATGTAATTTTCTTCAGTAAATTCTAAATATCTGTGATGACACGATGAGCAAATACGCAAATTATTAAGAATTAAAGTTTGCGTATCATTTATAGGATAACAGAACTTAGAATATTTTCCGCCAGAATAAGGTTTGAAAGTATGAATATTTTTATTAAAATTTTGCGTTGTATAAATCGATGGTTCTGATTCTTCCATTGTGTATTTACAAGGTCCTGGACAAAACTTTACATTTGAAAGGTCAATAGATACAACATCGCCATTATATTCGAAGATTTGATTAGCAGTAACAGACATATTTGTGTCTATGCGCTTCTTACAACTATACAATTTAGTGTCTACTAACACGTTACTTAAATGCTTATGACTTGTTCGATAAAAGTTTTAACTAATGCTTTTTCAAATAGTCTTATCAAACTGTATAGTTGTAATTAACAAATAATATAATAATCAAATTTTTACATTTATTTAATATTTTAGGAACATTTTATTCCTGGGTAGTAAAATAAAAATTGATATATATTTTATTATTATTAATTATAATAAAATGAATTCCGTTAACTTTCAAGATTGGGAACCTGTAGTTTTGAAAAATAAAACCAAAGAACAAAAAACGCAACAAAATACACAAAATCAACCAGGATTTAAAGAGTATATTAGATTAGTAGAAGATGATATTCCAAAGTTGAATAAAATTTCGCGAGAATATGCGCAAGCAATTATTGATGGTAGAAAAGCACTTAATATTAATCAAAAAGAACTTGCGCAAAAACTTTGTATTAAAGATAATATTATCAAAGAATATGAAAATTGTACTGTAGTAAATTTTAATCTGCAATTTTATAAAAGAATTCTAAAGGCTCTTAATATTGACCCTAAAACTGTTTGTAAAAATTAGTAAATTTATCTATATTCCATCCAAATATTTCCTAATAAGTTCCTACCAAATATAACAACATTACCATCTACTATTTTAGCTCTTCCTTCCCATATTCTAGATTTTTCTAATTTTTCCAAACTACATCTCATAGCAGGATGTATTAAAATTCTATTTTCACTTTTTTTCAAATCATTTCTTACTTCTTCATAATTAGCATATTTCCATTTGCATATCATATGCTGCACTTCAATACTTATTAAACTCCATTTATCTAATTCATCACTATTTAATAATAACCCTTTTTTCCCTCCCATTTTTTTTGCACACGTACATGTTTTATATTGTGAAGGTTTCAAAAACATTTTCCCATAATCTATCAAAACACTTTTTCTATTTTTATCTTCACATAATTCACCTAATCTAATATATTTTTCTCCATGAAAACAATGTTCGCCACTTTCATAAATTCTAATTTTACCTTTTTCATTAATAGCGACTTCATTTTCCCAAAAATTACTCAATGATCTATATTCTGTCTTTGCTGAAAAGAAGGTTGCAATAGAATTATTAAGAAGTATTTTGCTCATACTTATATTTTAAAAATAAATGTAATTAATCAATTTTTTACTATAATATATTTAATCAGAACCGTTTGAAGAAATAGAAGAATTATCATCAGAACTTTCTTCATCCATTGAACCTCCGCTACTATTGTAAGGTTCAAAACCAGCACTCATTGGTTCTGTAGTATTTTTTAATATACTAGGGTCTATTAATGTAGTCTTTGATATATCATTTAACTTACTATATTCGTTGTCTGTTATACCAATCATTGATAATATATCAGTTTTTTCATCAAATGAGAAATACATTAAAGTAAGGCAAAATACAAAAATTATTATAAATATCATTGCATTATTTGCATTAAATAAATCCTTAAGTATTTCATATTTTTTATCAGGATATTCTTCTAATTCGTTTTTAATGTTAAAATAATGATAAATTCCAAATAAAATTATTGCAATACACAAAGCATATAGTATTAATATATACATTATCTATTTATTTTTTTTATATTTCTTATAGGAATTATTACGCACTTAAATTCACACTTAAATTCACACTTAAATTCACACTTAAATAATTCGTAAATTATAAATACATTATTTAATTTTATCTACAAAACACTTATTTATATAATCTATTATACTTTTAGGTTCTTTAATTTTATTAATTAAAATCTTTTTATCTTTTTCTATTTTTTTTAATTCAGATTTTAATTTTTTTACTTCATCCTTACTTAACATATTATCTTGAGTTAATTTATCTGTAATTAATTTAACATTTTCTTCAATATTTGTTAAACCCGATGTTAATACACTATCATTTACTTCTATATTGCAAATAATATCTTCTGTTTTAGGATATGCAAATTTACTCCTATCACCACTCGTATTAATATAACTTATAAGACCAGAAATATTATTCATAAAATCCATTATTTTATTATCATTAATTAATCCATTTTCATTGCAGTATTTTTCCTTAAACATATTAAAATCTTCAGGCATTCTATTATCTTTTTCCAATAATAAATTAAGTATTTTTATAGAACTCATTGGGTCATTTGTAATTGGTGTTGCAGACATAAGCAATAATCTTAATGAATTTTTACCTGAAACAGCATATGACTTTTGTATCATATTTTGTAATACTTCAGGATTAGGTTTCTCCATATTTGAAAGAGTATTGCTATATATTTTATGAATTTCATCGATAATTATTAGAGTTTTTTTGAAAGGATCTTCTTGACCATTGCGTTTAACCATCATATCATATAGTTTATTTTTACCTTTTATCATATTTGTAAATTGTTTATAAGATATTGGTTGTATCCAATTAGAACCTAATAATTCTAGTCTTTTTATATGAGTATCTGGTATATCCTTTATTTCTCCACTTTTTAATTTATCTCTTATTATTATATTGCAAATTTTAACAAACATATTTTTCCATATATCTTCTTTTAAAGTATATCTTGTAACCCATATAATTGTATATCCTTCTTTATTAAAAGAATTTGTAGCAGTTGCAATTGCTGTGCATGTTTTTCCAGAACCAACACTATGATACAAAAATAGACCTTTATAAGGCGATTGAGGAGTTAAATATTTTTGAACAAATGCCTGGGTATTTGTAAATGCAACAATTTTATCGTCGTATTTAGTTTTGTTACTTAGATTAGATTGTTTATCTTCTATACATTTATTTTTTATTTCAGGAATATCCCAAATATAATTTTTATAATTTTTATATATATAATTGTATAATTCTATATAATCTAATTTTTTAGAAGGTGGTTTTTCAGTAGGTTTAATATTTTTATTAGTATCTTTTATATATTTATATATATTCTTATAATTCTCGATATTTATTTTTTTATATTTAAATAATTCTTCTAACTTATCTAATAAATAACTTCCGTTTTTATTAAAAAATGCATTACTATTTTTCCAAATTTCATTTATTGCTTCGCAATAATCTTTGCGAGCATTTATAAAACTACATAAAATATTATATGTATTTTTCTTATTAAACACCTTGATAATTTTCTTATCATTTGCATCAAATGTTATATTCTTTATAATTACTCCTTCCCACGATTTATTATCATTAGAGTTTGTCTTTGTATTTTTTAGTTTTGGTAATTTTTTAATATAATTTATTTTAACTATATGTAATGCTGCTGTTAGTAAAATATTAATAGGATCAAAATCATCAGTCTTAGTTTCTAATATACCTTTACAATTAGTTTCACAATCAATAACATCTACATCATTTCTATAAGTTTTTCCATTATTATTTATTTTTATAAGATGATTTTCTTTTCTTATTTTTTCTCTAATATAATTATAAAATCTATTATTATTAAGAGATAAAATATGTAAATTTTCAGTTAATGATAAATCAACAGCAGAAGATATCATAATATCTTCAATATCCGCAATGAAATTAAAAACACTAATGTTTTCATTACTATATTTTTTAAATAATTCGTGAACTGTTATGTTATCATCATATTTTATATCATATGTATATATATATAATGGCCACCCTTCGTTAGGATTAAATGGAAGTCCTACTTGTCCGCAATAACGTGTGCCTCTTCCTATAACTTGCGTTCTTTCTGATTTTGTAATTAATGGTTCTAATATATGCATATATTTAACATCAAATACGTCAATACCTTCTTTAAATCCAGAGTCTAATATTATAAAACGCATATTTTTTCCATTAACATTATTTTCCCTATTATTCATCAAATTCATCATATTTTTCTTAAGTTTTGTAGGTAATGGTTTTTTATTAACTGTAGATTTTGTTAATAAACCAAAAGTGTTATATTCATTATTAATATTATTTTTTAATATTCCATTATTATAAATTAAAATATAATCATTCGCAATCATAGATGATGCTACCATTTTAGCACCACTATTTCCATCAACATCACTGTATATAATATGTTTATAATATTTACCATCGCGTTTCATATCTTCTTCATCTAATATCTTTATTTTTTCAATTAATGCGTGTATTTTAGGAGACATTAATGGTAAATTTTTAATAACACTTGTTTTATTAAATCTAGGTGAGTCGAATTTAAATTCTGCTTTAACATGAGCCCACGAACTTGTATTTCTTATACATAATGCTCTTTTAGGTATATTGTTACTCATAATCTATAATTATTAAATATTATTATAATTATTTTCTTATTAATTAAATTATATAAGTTATAAAAATAAATTATAATTATTACAGATATTTACATATAAATATATATAAATACATTATGACATAGTATATTAATATTTTAATTAATATGAGAACAGAATTGATGTTGAAACCATTGAAAGAAATCATTGAAAATTATCAAATACCAGTATTGCAAAGATTAGTAGATAATGAACATATTAATAGTATGGTGGAAGACCAAAAGAATGAATATAATAAATATAATGCATTTTCTATGTTGCAGAGTTTTACAATTGCATATATTATAGAAGAACAAAAAGGGTATATATTAGATGGTCAACATAGAGTTGCAGTATATTCACAATTAAAAAAACAAGGTTATGATATTGATAATATTCTTGTTCCTGTAGTAAAATATAATTTAAATAATATAGATGAAGTAAATGATTATTTTAAACGCATTAACATACATTCTCCTATAGAACCTATATTAAATCTCGAAACCTCTGAAAAAAATTTACTTCAATTTTTGACTGATAGATTTACAAGAAAATATTTTAGTTATACAGATGAAGATAATACATGTTTTTGTCCTAACCTATCTATTAATTATTTGAAGAAACATATTAAAGCTATAAATATTAATAATAAATTAAATTTATATAATAAAACAGAAAAGGATTTATTTAATTATATATTAGACGTTAATAATTTTTTAGAAACTATTTCTTCATATCAATTGGATAAAATATATACTAATAGATTTGAAAAATGCAAAAATAAGAAAGAAAAGGAAGGATGTAAATACGTATGTTATTTGGGTGTATTTAGAAAATGCGAATGGTTAGATTTAGCGATGTACTCTTTGATTAATTCGTTAAATTCAAATGATTATGGTAATATAATTAAAAATATTATATCTCCTGAAAAAAGAGAAAAAATAACAAAAAACACCAAAAAAGAAGTATGGAAAAAATATAATATTGCGAATACAATGACTGGTAAATGTTATGTATGTGAGAATATTTTAGATTATGACAATATGGAATGTTCCCATGTTATAGCTCACGCTTTAGGTGGTGATATTTCTTTAGATAATTTGCAACCTTGTTGTAAATCTTGTAATCGGGATATGGGTATTATGAACCTTTATGAATATAAAAATTTGATATTAAGTATTAAATAAAAAATTGATACTATATTATATCTCATTAAGTATAATGAATTATTTAAATAAAACTCGTGAAGAACTTATTATAATTTGTAAGGAAAAAAATATTAATGGATATAGTAAAAAAAAGAAGGAAGATATTATAAAATTACTTTTGGATAATAGCAATATATCATCAAATATTAGTATTAATACTGATATAGTCCAAGTCCAAGTCCAAGAGCAAGAAAAAATTTATCGTTTAAATTATATTGGTTCAAAATTTAAGTTACTAGAATGGATAACAAATAATATTAAAGAAAAAACTGGTTGGAATTCTTTTGAAAATAAAATAATTGGTGATTTATTCTCAGGCACAGGAATCGTTTCTTATTATTTTCGAAAAAATATGGCGAAGGTTATTTCAAATGACGCAGAACTATATAGTTCTATTATAACACACGCATTTACACGTTCTTTATATACTGATAATTGTAAGAAAATAATTGATGATTTTCAAAATGAACTTAATGATAATAAACATTTAACCTATAATGGATTTATTACAAACAATTATAGTCCTAATAGTGAGAATGAACGTAAATTCTTTACAATTGATAATGCCAAACGTATTGATTATATTCGTAGTAAATTAGAATCTATAAAAGATACAATATTAGCAGATGAATATAAATTTATTTTAGCATCTATTTTGTTAAGTGCGGATGCTGTTAGTAATGTTCCTGCGGTATATGGTTGTTTCTTGAAAAATTTTAAAACAAAAGCAATTAAAACACTTATATTACTACCGATTCATAATAATACAATTATACCAGTAGAAGGTTCTATTACTTATAATACAGATGTTTTAGATACTACATTTATAAATAATAATGAATATGATATGGTATATTTAGATCCGCCATATAATGAAAGGCAATATTCGAAAAACTATTTTCCTCTCAATATTATTGCAAAAACTCCCGAACAATTACTAACAGAATTACCTTTAAAAGGTAAAACAGGCATTCCAACTGATTGTTTCTTATCTCCATTTTGTAAAAAAGGAAATAGTGTAGAAAATGCTTTTAAATTTCTATTTAGTGGTTTAAAAACAAAATGGATATTTCTCTCTTATAATAGCGAGAGTATTATTTCAAAGGAAAAAATGTTAGAAATTATGAATTTATATGGTAATGCTTCTGTAATAGAAAAAGAATATAAAAGATTTAAATCATTTGAATATAATAAAGATATAGATATCAAAGAATATCTATTTTGTTTAAATAAGAATTATAATTCAACAATATAAAGTTTGTCTTTAAAAATTGTTAGAAAATTTTCGTAAACCCAACGAATTGCCATATTTTGTCTACTTTTTGTATGAAATTGAAACTCTAGAAGCGAATACTCTTTATTATCCACTAAAATTTTTAGTGTTGATGAATTATTCCACATATCCCATTTATTTGTCCATTTAAATTCGAAATTATTCCATTCAATTGGAGAAATTAGTTTAATAAAGCGTATGCTGTTTTTTTCCCAGTTATAATAAATTGTAGGGCAATCAAATGTATAATTTACAAGAATAGGTAATATTGTTTTTATATCAGTTTGTATATATTTTTTTAATTCAATATTAGTTGTATATTCAATTTCTATGATTTCGCAAAATTTTTTAGGATGAGATTGTCCAATAACTTGAGGTGCTACTTTACCCATTCCTTTTTTAGTTGATTTTGCAGATAAGTGCAAATTATCATCTATAAGAGATGTATAATCATATCTTGATCCGTTTTTTGCACTATGAATACACGTAGAAATAGGAAATACTTCTATAAGTTTAGATAGACGTTCTTTTAATTTTTCAGAAAGTTCCATACTATACTTATATTTTCCATTATATTCAATGCCGTATGCATAACATATTGCCATCTCAAACATTTTTCCTGTATCTTCAGTTTTCAATACCATTTCTGGTATTTATCAAGTTGTTTACCTGTAAATATTTCACAGTAAGAGGTAATAAAATTTTATAATATTATATCAATTTTTAAAACTTAATAAGTAAATATGTACAATAATATATAATTATAAATTATACTAATAATTTTATAAAATTATAAAAATTGATTTTGTGCGTATATCTAATATTAACAAACAAATGCCTAAATATACTATTACAACTGTAACAGCAACTATTTTAGCAATTA
>Ga0102865_1000194_pt1 | contig 17513 bp, 7 predicted proteins | sample Colrivmet1449C02_FD_78440 | JGI IMG/M metagenome (GOLD analysis project Ga0102865, IMG submission 78440) | Estuarine microbial communities from the Columbia River estuary - metaG 1449C-02 | ecosystem: Environmental > Aquatic > Marine > Intertidal zone > Estuary | place: USA: Columbia River...
AATGATGAAATTAAAGCAGCTACTTGGAGCGGCATGATAAACAGTTACAAGATAGATTCTACATTAATCTTTACGAATGAATATAAGTTTTCCCTTAAAAAAGCTTCTTTTTTTAAACAAATTGGAGGAGATTTGTACGAATCTAACAATGATGGGTCAATTGATGTTTTTAACATCCTTGATAATAAAAAGAAAAATTCATTATCCATAAGTGAATTACCAATTCTTGGTTTTGATGTTAATTATAATCAGAGTCTTATTGTAACTTGGGATAAAGAAAAAATCCTTGTTTTTGATTTGCAGAAAAGACAAATATCTCAAACAATAAGGAGGGAAAATATAGCTTCAGTATTATTTATTCCAAACAAAAGCTCCTTTATTTTTTGTACATCTGATTTTCTATATCGGTTTATAAATCAAAATTTGGATTCTGTTGAATTAATAGATTCTTGGTCTCTTGCAAATCAAGGAGCCAACATTATTTCATCTGGTAATGATAGAGTTATTATTTCCAATGAAAATAAAAAAACAATATTGAGTTTTCCTGGAGTTGGTCAGATTTGGGTGTCCGAAATGAACGCCAATTTTTTAGTTTTAGGCACTTCGGATGGAAAATTAATTTTATCGGATACACTTGGCCATAAAATATTCAGTAAAAAATATCCTGATGGTATTAATGAAATTATTTTTATCAATAATAGTAACATAATAATAAATTGCCAAGATGGAAATTTGTACCAATTAAATTTTAAAAATAAGAAGAGTGAAATCATTGCAAGTTCTGGCCAGGAATATGGAAGTTGGGATTTTGTTCATAATAGTAAAACGAATAAAATTATTTTTCCAAATTCAAGTCGATGGAATTATCGTATGGACATAGACCTACTAGATGGAAATAAGCAATGGGGTGTTGAAAAGAAATTATCGGATGTTGATGGTGAAGTGGTTTGTGTTAGCAATAGCAATAGAAGTATAGCACTTAACCATCTTGACTCAAATGAAGTTATATTTTTGGTTTCTGATGGCTCATTAAAGCTTTGGAATTATGATAACAATGATAATAAAACAATTACGAATCTAGGCTTTCAATACAATGATTTTCTAAATAGTAAAGTAAAACCCTCGTTGATAAAAAACTCTTTTTTAAAGTCTGGACTTTTAAAAGTTATTTCAAATTTTAATGATACAGTAACGTTCATAACCTTAAAAAATGGAGACTGGTTGGTACACGACAGTAAGTACCGCTTTGATGGGACCCCTGGAGCGATTGAAAAATTGTATTTCACATGTGGTTTAGAAGTTGTGGAGCTGAATCAAGTAAAAGATTCTTTATATGTTCCAAACCTTATTCAGCGATTCTTGAATGGTGAGAATTTGGATCACCTTCCAAAATTGAGTGAATTGAATATTTGTGGTGTAACGCCTGTGGTTGAGCCTTTGGAGAATGATAAATCCAGAAAACAAGGATATCGAATCATTCCACGCTCCGGTGGTGTTGGCGATGTGGATGTGTATATCAATGGCGTGGTTCGTCTTTCAACCAATGGGAAAAACATTACAACCAAAGATAATAAAGGCAACTACCTGCTTTATCTAGAAAAAGAACTCCTAGACCTTTATCAAAATCCTGGAGAAGAATTGAAGTTAAAAGTCATTGCCAAAACAGCCAATAACAGCATCAGTTCCAGAGGTGTAGAAATCGATATTGAATCAGATGAAAAAACTAGCTTCAGAAAACCAGCTCTGTATGCCATCATGATTGGGGTGGACGATTACAAAGGAGATGCTTTGGATTTAAACTACGCCGCCAAAGACGCCAACGATTTGCAAATTGTATTGCAAAAATCAGCACAAAAGTTCTTTAACATTGATGATACGAGTCGAGTACATTTTTACAACCTAACCGTTAATCGATCTGGAGTAAATGGGAACGAGAAAATCAAAGGCATAACTCCAGATAGAACGAACATTATTAATACGATTGTTCAAATTGAGAAAACCAGTAAGCCTGAAGACATTCTACTTTTGTTCTTTGCAGGTCATGGCGAAATTGTAGATAAGGATCAATTATTGTTGCTCACATCCGAATCGAGTAGAGAAGATTTCAAGGGGCTCCAAATGCGTGAATTACTGGAATTCCTCAATAAAGTTCCTGCCGGAAAACGCGTTCTAATTTTAGATGCCTGTCATTCCGGGGCGGCAATCAACAACCTGGACATGGCTCAATTAACAGGCAAGCGCGACGTTAAAGATGCAGAAAGACAGTCCCAACGTTTGAAAGAATTAGATAAATTGGCTAGTAAGTCCGGGTTTGCCATCATCACCGCTTCTTCTTCGGACCAAAAAGCACTAGAGCTTCCTCAATACGAACATGGTTTGTTGACTTATGCTTTGCTCAATTCCATGCTCAACAATAAAAATGCATTGGATGAGGATAACCATCTCCAACTCGAAAAATGGCTTTTGGCAACCGAAGAAGAGGTGCGTAAACTTAATATTAATCAGAGTGCAGAGCGGATGGTTCCGATAAACTTCACCTTAGGAAAAGTAGATGATGAAGTACGGTCAAGCATTGTATTGAAAGAAATACCGCTAGTTTATATAAATAATGTTTTGAATGCTGACTTAATTTATGATGATTTGAATATAAAATCCAAACTCAACGAGTATTTCTCAAATCGAGCAAGAGGGGGTGATAAGAGTTTATTACTAGCTTCAGTTGATCAAACAAATGCAACGATGGTCAACATACTTTATACAAAAGAAAAAAATACTATTAATCTTAAAATTATAATACTTAAAAAAAGCATAGTTTACAAGCAATTTAACAAAACTATAGTGGAATCCCAACTTAACGGCCTCATACAAGAAATTGCATTGGAGATTGAGGAGGGGGTGAATGGAAAATAATATTTGAAGAGTCAAAAAGTAAATTCATAGTATCAAGATTGAAAACAAAAGTTTTAAATTTTCTGACCATTTATTAATGGATTAAATACGAATTAACAATCAAAAATAGAATTATTTCCCAAGAATAATCTTGACGAATTCTGATTTATTGTATAACCCCCATTTTCTTTTAAAGGACTCAATTATAAATCCAATTAAAAAAAATAAACATAAAAATATAGAATAAACAATAAATTTATTTGGAATTATTTGAATCAGACGATCAGCAAATAAATTATATAAAAATAAATGGAAAAAATAAAGGAATAGACTTAACTTTCCGAAAATGGACAGAAAATTTAAAACTTTTGTTTCCAATATTGATTTCCAAGACATTAATAAAGTAATAAAAACTATAGCTATCGGCAAATAAATAACATTAGCAGGATAAAAGATTTCTACTGCCAAAGGTCTAAGGTTAAATTTATACTTAATAATGCAAAATAATGCAAATAGAGAAATAAATAATACTAATGAAACAATCTTAACCACCCAATTATTTATACTAATATTTTTGAATAAATTCCCTGCAACTGGGAAAAAAAGCCAAGGAAAAATTGGGAACCAACCACCAATAAATAAATTATAAAAAACACCTTTAATCGAATATTTTTCTCCTAAATATGGTTCATCTATAGAAACACTATATAAATTAAAATTGTCAATCAAAATTACTGAGATTAGAAAGACAACTAGCATAATAAACTTTAACTTTTTACTCCAGTTTTTCGATATGAAAAGAAAAATAAGGGAAATCCCAATTGTATAAAGTACATCAAACGAATAAAAAGGGTAAACATTCCAAATAAAAACATCAACCAGGGTTGCAATAAAAAAAATAATTATAATCCTTTTATTAAGACTCGTTAAACTAATATTAACACTAAAATTGTACCCTACTAAAAATAAAAATATCGGAGCCGCAAGAGATGATATAACTCTATCAAAGATAGATAGTTCAAATCTAGTAAAATGTGGAAGTAAGTGGGCATAAAACATTATTACAATTGCTATTCCCCTTATTATATCAATACTTTTACTTCTGCTAATAATATTTTCCATACTAATTCATAGCTTGTAATGTAAAATAGATACAACCTCCAAAAAATAAAAATGAGAAAATCAAAAACATACTAAAATCTGTTTTATTTCTATCAGGAAGTTTCATTCTTTGTTCAATTATCGCAAAAGCTGCAATAAGAGTAATTACTAAAATAGTAAGTAAGTGTAATTTATCTGATAAATTTAAAGAATTTTGGATAGGTAAAATATCGTCAGTTACATATTTGTTTCCAACGGTAGTAAATAGAGAGCCTACGATTAATCCAATTTTCTCCTCTGAATTTTCATTCGGGTATAAAAGACTAATTATTGCAAGAATGAAAGAAAGTAAAAGTGTTAAAAATGATTTAAAATATAAATTCCAGGCATTTCTACTGAGATTCATCTCAAGAGAAATAGTGGGATAAGAAATCGGATCTTTAGAAGTTAAACTACCAAAATTTGATCCGTAATTTATCGATTTTTTATAAAACTTAGATTTGGTTTCCCATCCATATAGGTACTCAGGAATAATTTTGGATTGTTTGTTATCCAAATTGATATTTAAATCATTTGTAGAATAATTTGCAAACTCAACATTTAAAATTAATTTCTGCCTATCAAAAGGGAAATTTGAAACATTGAAAAGGTTCAAAATAGTAGCGTTTACTTTACATTCAATGTGGTATTCACCTGCTGTACTAGAGTCAATATAAACGTTTGAATATTGAGTGCTAACAGATTGTGCAATATCAATTTCATCTTCAGGGTTAAAAATACCATCTTTTGAATTAATCCAAATCCAAAAAACAATTTCGTACTTCCCCTCAACAAAATTAAGATTATGAATAGACTCTATGTAAGTACCATAGGTGACCTCTAATTTCTTAATATCTGTTTGACCAACGCAAACATTACAACTTATTATAAATATAACTACAATAAAAATTAAGTATTTCATGTTATTATTTAATTAGATAAAATTAAGTAAAATAAATTGTTTAATAGTTAAATTTACTACTGTGCTACTTCGCTGTGATAAAAAATCCAAACAAATAAAGGGGCGGTCTTAATATATTGCTACTTGGTTTTTGAAACTTGATATTCGAAAATACTTTGATAGCATAGATCATAAGCAATGTATGGAAATACTGCAGTGATTTCATGGCGACTACCCAAGTAGCCCCCAAACCAACCCTAGAGGTTCAAGTGAGGGATCTTACCGCGTTTTTCGCGGCGGCAGCTGGTTCAACTGCCGCTCAGAGATCCGTTACGACGACCCAGTCTACCGCAGCGGCAGCATTGGCTTACGCCCTGTTTCTCCTTAGTAAACAGGGGTTTAGCTTAAAAGGTGAGAGAGGGACGAACTAGCAAAAGGTAAATTTTTATATCTTTACTTAAACATTTTAAAAATATACAATGAAAAATAAATTTTCATCAAACAATATATACCACCCAAATAGCCTCCAAACCAATCTTAGGGGTCCAATTGAAAAATCTTCACATTAATTATTTGTTATGAAATTTGAAACCTCCTCCTCAAAAAATGCATTAATCATTAACGGAAAAGGCGCTCATGTAGTAAATCCATGGCATATTATTATCGATTTAGACCAGGAAACCATAACTGTTAGAAAACGAAATAAATTCTTAATTGGCGTCGATGAGCAAACAATTGCATTTAAGTACGTCAGAAATATTAGTATTGATGAACATTTTGTTGGAGCCGATATCCACATTAAAGTTATGGGTGGAACAGCCTCTGTATATTGTTTATCAAAAGATGATGCCGAAAAAATAAAAGAAATGCTACTCGAACATAATAATTCCAGAGGAGGCAGTATTACTATTTCTTGAAAAGTGAAGTAAATAAATATAAAGCATTTTTTATGTGATTTTTTTACATATAAATAATCTTTAACTTTATTAATTGGTAATAATGTTTAATTTAAAAATAAAAGATATGGCTGAAAAAAGATGGGGTAGAGATGGTTATGTAGTTACTGTACCCGATAATTACTATTGGAGAGAGGGTAGTGATGGCAGGGTTGTGATATATGGCCCGGATAGTTCTTGGCGAGAAGGCCGTGATGGTAGAGTTGTTGAAATCCCTCCTGGAAAAGGTTGGTATGAAGATAGTGAAGGGAGAATCGTTGTAAATTAATACGCATTAATTTCATTCAACGAAGTTGTCGACAAGAAACCATGGAGATTGATTGGGACTTGAGATAGAATAATTTAATTAAAATAAACATGAAAAAACTAAAACTTATAGTAATGCTCTTTTTGTTTTTAAATACTAGTTTTTCACAGCAAAGCTTGGATAGTTTTAGCTTTTCCAAACTGTCTCACAATCCATTCAATCCTAAATAGAGCGCATCGACATCCAACAGAACCTGAGAAATGGGCGGGATTTGTGTTGGTGAGGTAAAGGAAAAATTAGAATCTATGATTGAAAAATTACTGCTTTATTTTGCTATTTCAAGCTGTTTTTATTGTTTAAATGCACAGCAAAGCTTGGATAGCTTGAGATTGGTGTTGCCGGTGACTTCTGAAAAAAATCATAATGAAGAATTGGTATTTGGAAATAAAAATCACTTAATATTGATTAAAGAATTTGGTCAAATACAAATTTGGTACTCAAGAACAGGAAAATTAATAAATTCCTTTGGAAATGATCAGGATAAAATAATATGTGCAAAACTAAGTAATGACAATGAAAATGTTTTGTTTTCCACAGAAAAAGGATCTTTTCTCTGCCAAATATCTACAGGAAAGATATTATTAAGTCTAGAAGGCGGGGGGGCAGTCTTTTCTCCGGATGAAAAAATAATATTAACAGTAAAATCAAGTGAAATATTACTTTGGGATCGAAATAACGGAAAAAAAATTCAAACAATTTTCGGAGTAACGCCAATTTTTAATCATCAAGGAAGTAAGCTACTATACAGAGCTGGTTCGGATGAATTTTTTATCATTGATGTTGCCTCAGGAATGAAAGAATTTTCAATTCCCATTTTGGAAGGGGAAAATCTCGCGATTAACGATCTAAAATTTAGTAAGGATGATCGTAAAATATTATTCAGTGTGAGTGATAACCGATTTTCAAAAAAGTCTGTTGCGATGCAAAAGTCATTTTCGATAAAAGTATTTGATTTGACTACTAAAGAAGAATTATTTACAATTTATGATGCAAAGGGGTCTTATGATAAAGCAAGTTTTAGTAATGATGGAAGTCAAGTTCTGACCTTATTAAATAACAATATAATTCAAATTTGGGATTGTTCAAACGGAAAATGTGTACTCAGTATAAATCCATACTCAGATTTATATTTGAAATGGATTAATGTTTATACTTTAAATTTTAGTCAAGATGGACAATATATTTTATCTTCAGGAGATGGCTTTTGTAATTTATTTGATTCTAAATCGGGAAATCTTATTCGGAAATACAAATTGCTTTCTATCAAAGAAAGTGCACTAAGTTCAGATAATAAATTAGTATTAATTCACTCAAATTCTAATTATCAAATATGGGATGTAGAGAATGATAAATTATTAACTGAGATTAAATATGATAATATGTTGAAAGTAAATTCAAGTGATATAAGTTCGAGCGGAGAATTTATGTGGACTTATCTTTCCAAGCAGGGACAGCGACAAGTTAGGTTGTTTGATTTAAAAAATTTTGATCTTGTAAAAACTTTTTTTATGCCAGAAATTACTTATGGAATAAATGCATCTTTCAGTTATGATGAAAAGTTATTTTTTCAAGCACTTATTGTTTCCGGTTCAAAAAAAAACACACGAGAGATGGTTGTTAAAGTTTATAATATTGAAAATAAGGTTGAAAACACAATTAATACTGGGCAAACGGGTACCGAACCCCATGCATTAATTAGTATTGATAACAAGTATTTGTATACTTGGTCAAGTGGTTTGATTTCATCGAATGAATTTAAAATATGGGATTTGGAAAGCGGAAAGTGTATAAATGTTATTCCAAATAATAAGACAATTGATGCATTAGTTATCAGTCCAAAAAATAATTATATAGCTTATTTCTACCCCTATGACTCTATAATTAGGATTTGTAATTTATCTAACTTCGAAGAAATAACGCTCTTCAATCAAAAGGAACCTCTTGAATCAATTGAGTTTAACTCGGATGGGAATTTTTTAATTTCTAAAAGTGATTCAAAGACTCAAATTTGGGATATGAATAAATTAAATAGTGCTATTTCTTTTGATGAAGGTGCTGATAGTAATATATTAAAAGATTTTAATTTTCAAATTAAAAAACGATTTTCAGTCGAAAAAGATATTTCAATATTATGGTCCGATGGTTCGAATGAAAGAAAAATTGAATTTTATAATCTCGATAACAGCAACTACCTAGTCAAACTCCCCAACTCTCCTTACTACATGTGCTCCAAAGATGCGAGCAAGATGCTACATTACGTCACTCCAAGCTTAAAAGTGATAGGCTTCGAACAGCTAGATCCAGTTTATAATCGCCCGGACATTGTTTTGGATAGCATTGGAAAGTATTTCGGCAATTCAGATCGAGGAATGATTACCGAATACCGCAAGTCTTGGGAAAAACGTATTGATCGCTTAGGCTTGGATAAAGAAAAACTGGGCAAAGGCGAGATTGCAGTGCCAAACGCAGAGATTGTTGGCGCTGATGCTATTGCATACGATAACAAAAATGGTAAACTAGACATCAAGGTAATAGCCAATGACCCGAAATATCCGCTGCGAAGATTCAATGTATATGTCAATGAAGTGCCGCTCTATGGTTCTGCGGGTGTTTCTATTGCGCATTTGAAGAAACAAGTTTGGGATACCACGGTGAGTGTTCCTTTAAGCATGGGAGAGAATAAAATACAGGTTTCGGTGATGAACGAGCTTGGTTTGGAAAACTTCAAATACCCTAGCTATGTGAATTATACGCCTTCAGAACCTATTGTAGCTAAAACCTATTATATTGGTATTGGGGTAAACGAATTCAAAGAGCCGGGGCATAAATTGAATTATTGCGTCAATGATGTCACCGATCTATCGATTAGTTTTGGTGGTCCAAATACGGAGGTCAAGTTGTTTACCAACGCACAAGTGACCAAAGAGAATATCCTCTCCCTAAAAGACTACTTATCTAAAACAACCGTCAACGATAAGGTGATCATTTCGTGCAGCTCCCATGGTTTGTTAGACGACTCCTTGAATTTTTATTTGGCCATGCATGATGTAGATTTTAAGAATCCGAAAGTCAGAGGGCTCAAATACGAAGAATTAGAAAATTTACTAGACAGTATTCCTGCTCGACAAAAATTACTTTTACTTGATGCTTGTAATAGTGGAGAGAATGACAAGAGTGAACTGCTGAAAACGGAGTTGTCGCAAAAGGAGGCCAAGTTAAATGGCTCAGAGGTGCTTGCAGCACGTGGTGTAATCGTGCAGCTGGAAGATGAAAATAAAAGCAATTTCAAAAAAATGAACGAGTTGTTTGTGAACGTCCGAAACAATACGGGTTCTGTAATCATCTCCGCAGCAGGCGGTATGGAAAGCGCCTTGGAAGGAGAGGTAATCTTAGATGGTAAAGCGATTAAAATCAATAACGGCGCCTTTACCTACAGCATCTTGGAATGCCTTAAACAAAACGAGGGTAAGGAACTAAAAGTAAACACCCTGAAGCAATACGCCGAAAAACGAGTAGAAGAAATAACCAATAGTAAACAACAACCGACCTCGCGTCAAGAAACCATGGAAGTAGATTGGGGGGTGAGGTAGAATTTAATTAAATATATAAAATTATGAAAATGCGGTTATTACTTGTCTTATGTTTATTATTCAATTTCACAACATATAAAGCTCAAGAAAAGAGAATTGCCCTTGTTATTGGCAATGCTGAATATGTGCATGTCTCACCTTTGAAAAATCCAGTCAATGATGCTGAATTGATGAAGTCGACTCTAATTTCTTTGGGGTTTGATGTGATAATGGCGAATAATATAAAAACTGAACGCCAATTTCTAGATACACTCCGATCTTTCCAGCGCAAAAGTGCAGCATACAATGTGCGTTTTGTATATTACGCAGGACATGCAGTACAAATAAGGGAAGAAAACTTTTTGTTACCAACAGAAGAAAAATTTGAAATTATAACAGATTTTTCGGATTACGCCATTCCTCTGAGTAAAATTACGACTCCATTTACACAAGTAGAAAACAAGATTAATATCGTAATACTAGATGCCTGCAGAGACAATCCTTTTAAAAATGCCAGTGAGTCAAGAGGGCTTATTGTCGAAGAATTACTAAATGAACAAAGTTCAGACGGTGTTTTGATAGCATATGCTACTACCTCTGGATCAACGGCATCTGACGGATTAAAAGAAAGTAAAAACAGTGTATTTTGCAAGAGTTTAGCTAAAAATATGATGTTTCCTGATATTCCTTTTGAGGATGTGCTAAAAAAAGTCAGAATCGATGTAAAACAAGCACTCAATCAGAAACCCGAATATCGAAATAGTCTTGAAAATACGCTTTATCTTAAGAAAAGCACATACACTGACCAAATCATTGAAATTGATTCATTGATTAATGCGGAAGATTATGAGTTAGCTAAAGAAAAAGTAATTGAAGTGCTAACAAAAGCACCTGATTATAAATTAGCATTGTTAAGAAGAGGAAGAATAGAGTATAATCTAAAAAACAAAGATTACAATGGATCTCATTTATTTAAAGCAGATAGTCTCTATCCAAATGACCCGCAAGTTCATGAGTATTTAGGTCGCTATTATTCAACGATTGGAGAAATTGAAAAGGCAATTCAATCTATGAACAAAGCTATTGATCTTGATTCACAAGACCCTGAACTATTTTATTGGAGGGCAAGGATTTATGAAGACGAAAAGGAAACAAAAGAAGCTGAAAGTGATTATACGCAATCAATAGTATTAGATAGTACAATCATTCGTTTTTTCAATCGTGCTCAATTTTACAAGCGTATTGAGAACTATGAGCTCGCATTATCTGATTACTCACAAGCTATTTCATACGATAAGGAAAACCCCAGATGGTATGATGAAAGGGCCAATTGCTACATAGAAAAGGGCGATTTTACTGCTGCTTTAAAGGATTTAGATAAGGCGCTTGACTTAGCACAAGATAATCCCTATTATTATATTAACAGAGCTGATTTTTATAAAGAACAAAAAAAGTATGAACTATCTCTCAAGGATTATGCTACTGCATTGGAATTATCAAACGATCCTAATCAAAGTTCTAGGGCATTAAACAACAGAGCTACAATTTACGAGGCACAAGAGAAATTTGACTTGGCTGCAGAAGAATACACCAGGGCCATTGAAAAAAGCCCTAATGATCCTCTTTACTATTCCAATCGAGCTAGGATTTATAAGAAACAACAGAATTATGCACTAGCTTTAACTGATTATACACAAGCAATTTCAGTCGATAAGGAAAACCCCAGATGGTATGATGAAAGGGCCAATTGCTACATAGAAAAGGGCGATTTTACTGCTGCCTTAAAGGATTTAGATAAGGCAATTGACTTAGCTTCTGATGATCCCTTTTATTACAATAATAGAGCGGATTTTTACAGAGAACAAGAAAAGTATGATGAATCTCTCAAAGATTATGCAAAGGCTCTTACATTAGCTACAAATGATGATGAAACTGCAAGAGCTGTAAACAATAGAGCTACAATTTACGAGGATCAAGAGAAATTTGAATTGGCATTAGAAGAATATACCAAGGCGATAGAAATTTACCCTAATTATTCACTTTACTATTCAAATAGAGCAAGGATTTATCAGAAACAACAGAACTATGAATTAGCCTTAGCAGATTATACACAAGCAATTTCAGTCGATAAGGAAAACCCCAGATGGTATGATGAAAGGGCCAATTGCTACATAGAAAAGGGCGATTTTACTGCTGCCTTAAAGGATTTAGATAAGGCAATTGCCTTAGCTCCTGATGATCCCGTTTATTACAATAATAGAGCGGGTTTTTATACGGATTATAAGAATGATTATGAACTTGCTCTCAAAGATTATGCAACTGCACTGAAATTATCAACGGATCCTGCTGAAAGTTCTAGAACATTAAACAATAGAGCTACAATTTATGAGGGGCAAGAGAAATTTGATTTGGCATTAGAAGCATATACCAAGGCCATAGAAATTTACCCTAATTATTCACTTTACTATTCAAATAGAGCTAGGATTTACGAACAGCAAGGCAAACTCGATGATGCACAAAAAGACTACTCAAAAGCTATTGAGCTTGATCCGACAAATGCATTTTGGTATTATTCAAAGGGAGCATTTCTTGAAAATTTCATGAATAAACCTTACGATGCTCTTCTTGATTACACGATGGCAATTTCTTTGGATTCTATTGAAACAAGTTATTTGTGGCATAGAGGAAAATTATTTTCTGAAAAATTGAATAATCAAGAAATGGCAATCCAGAATTTTGAGCAGATATTGAAAATAGAGCCAAATGACGTCAATGCTATGAATTGGCTAACTATTTTTTACGATCGTAGTAATGATACAGACAATGCGGTAAAAGGATATAAGAAAATTATTTCCTTAGGTGATTCAATAAAAAAACTAGAATATTCCATTGAGGATTACGGTTGGGCTAATATTAATCTTGCAGAAATTTATCAGTGTGAGGATAAAATAGAAGAAGCATCAAAACTATATAATGAGGGTGTTTCATATTTATCGACATCTTCTTCTGACGGTTCGTCTTCTTACCCAATGGGATATTACTTCCGTGCTTGGTTTTTTGCTCTGTATTTGTCTAAATACGATGAAGCTATTAGTGATTTTTCAGCTTCCATTAAATTAGATCCCAAAAACCCATATTGGCTGCTCAATCGTTCTAAAATATATCATATGAAAGGAGATTTAAAGATTGCCAAAAGCGATATGAATGATGCTGTTAAAATTTCAAACGAATCAGCAATTTATATTGCAGAAAGGGGTAATTTTTATTCAATCATTGGAGAATACGACAAGGCAACTAAAGATTTCAAAGAATCTTTTAAACTTGATTCAGCAAATAGAAGAACATATCATTATTTAACGGAAAATTTAATTCGTCAAGGTAAAATAGATGATGCTTTAAAGAACGCATCGGAATCTATGACTAAATTTAAAAATGATACCATATCTTTTGAACAAATCGGCAGAATAAATTTTGCTAAAAACGATTTATTTAAATCTTTGAGTGCATATACTCAAGCAGCTTCCATTATGGAGTTTAACGAAGGGGACAGAACTATTTACCCCCATGATATTCAGGTTTTTTTAAGCGATGTTTATTTAAAAATTGCAGCCATCTATAAAAAGTTAAATCAAACAGACCTGGAATGCGATGCTCTCAGAAAAGCACAAGATATAATCATCTTTGAAACAAGACCCGATCGCCAAAAAATGATAAAAGAAATTAGAGAAAAACTAATTTCCTGCCAAAACTAATCACTTACCTTACCAGCACAAAACCAGCCCATTTAGATGGTTCATTTGGGTATTCTTTTCGCATTGATTTTTGTGCATTTTCGAATGAAATAACTGGATTCAAGGTCTGAACTAGATCTTTGTAAAAATAAGTCATTAAAAGTTTGGTTTCATTATCCGGCACGGACCATAAAGAGACAATCATTTGCTCTACACCGGCTAATTTAAATCCACGTTTTAAACCAAAAGTGCCTTCTGAATCCTCAATTTTACCTAAGCCTGTTTGACAGGCAGATAATACGACTAATCTAGTTTTTTTGAGATTTAATTGCGAAACCTCTAATGCGGTTAGTATTCCGTTTTGTTCTGAACCTAATTTCGAAAGAGTATCGCTTCCCATCCATGCCCAATTTGCTCCTGTGAGAATAATTCCACTTCGTACCATTGGGTTTGAACTATATCTGTAGCTATATCTAATGTAATTATCACTGCTGTCATTCTCTAAGACATTTCTCTCTGTAAAGGCAAAACCATGAGAAGCAATGTGCAATATGTTCTTAGCATACTTACCTTCTAGTCGCATAATGTTTTCCTCTTTGCCCTCATTGCCCTCAAACAGTTCAATTTTCCATGAAGATGGAGCGAGTATTTCACTGATTGTTTTTATTTCATCTTGGGTGCCTTGCAAGTAATCTAATTTATTTCCAACAAGACTACTACTTCTATTTTGTATACTGTTTATGTTTCTTTCTTTCGGAATAGTTGTTGATTGGTTAGGAATATAATCATAATTTAATCCTCCAATTAAGCCAATTGTTGGCGATAACGGTTTTTCCACTTTTGATTTTAAACCCAGGGCTAAGTAACGGGTTGATGTTAACTGATGTAGTGAATATTGATCCAATAAATAATTAGCATCTTCTACCACCTCCTCCAATTCGTCAACTCCAACTCCCCTGTTCGTATTATCAGAGATTGCGTAACTACTTGTCGATGAATTTGTAGAATAAAGCGCATGAAAGGGAACATTGTATAACTCACCGGTGGGTGCATAGTAAATGGTTTTAATTCCCTTGAGTGCGGTTTCTAGGGGCTGCCAAACAAGTGGATAATAGGCACTAAAACCAGACTGAGGTTGGATTTCTTTTAAATCATTTTCTTTGCACAAATAAAAAAACTGAGGAATACTATCATTATTTGTTAGCACTACTGCGCCATATTGGTATTCTGAATTCTTTTCATAGCGAATAAATTCAATCACTGCTTCACCTAGCTCAATTTGTGATTTTACCTTCTCCCAAGTTACAGTTAAATTCTTTTTTTGCTGGTCATATTCTGGCCATGATTTTATTAATAAATTATCCAAAGAATCGATTTCAAAGTCTAATTTATTATAATTTAAATTTTGAAGCGAATCATTTGAATTAAACCCATCAGAATCTAACTTTGCAAGCAATCTCCTTTTTAAACCTAATTCTTCACGTAGTTCATCGATTTCTCTATAATAATTTTCGGAAGAGATTTTAGTTTCCAATAATCTTCCCTTTAAAATTAGAGTGGCATCATACATGAGTTTTATAACTTGTTTATTTTGATTATGAAAATTAGCTCCAAACACGAATAAATCATTATAGAATGTAGCCTCTAGATTCCAATAAGCTTCTTTTTGTTCATCTGTAAGCCATTCAAAATTTAATGTAATTTCTTCAGTTTTTAAATCAAAGACCTTTTTATACAAGGGAAAAGCTGCATCAAACTCTCCTTTTTCTTCAAATAGTTTGGCAATTTCAAACTCCCTTTTGATTGTTTCCCTATGTTTAGCGCCAAGACTATTTTTGCTGATTTCGTATGCCCTTCTGTAATTTATTAATGCCTCATCATAATTCTTTTTGGCACTGTATAAATCTCCAAAATTTTTATAGACCATTGCTATTTCAGGATGTTTTTCTGACTTGCCGTATAATTTCAGTTTAATTTGTAGACATAAATTGAAATATTTTTCAGCCTTAATAAGATCTTTTTCTTTTAAATATGTTCTTCCAATATAATGATAGATTTCTGCATATAACTTTGATTCTGGTTTAATTGTATTATTTTTTTTATAAATTTCAAGGCATTTGGAATACTCTTCATGTGCACGTTTAAACTTTTCTTGTTTGTAATAGAGTAGCCCATATAATTGACACGTCTTTGCATAACCTATTAAGTCAGTTTTCTTTTGATACAGATATATTTTTCTTACCTCGATTAATGTCTTTTCTGCTTGTTGGTATAAACCGATCTGTATGTAGACATTTGAAAGTGAATTCAATGTATTTGAATTGCCTATTTTTTGATCGGTTCCCAATTGTTTTTTAATTTTCAAACAATTTTCAAAATAGGAAATGCTCTGTTTATAATCACCTTCTTCATAAAATAGTTCTCCTAAATTATGTAGTGATGATGCAACATAAGAATGGTTATTTGTGTAAATAAGTTTTCTAAGCTCTAAAGCTTCTAAATAATATTTTTTAGCTAGCTCATAATTACCGATTACTTTATATAAACTCCCTAAATTATTGAGACTTGATGCATAATCTGGGTGCTTATTTGATAAGAAAGTTCTTCTGATTTCTAGTACTTTATGCCTTAGCTCTAAAGCAGTGTCATATTCTCCGCGAGCCTTATAAACTTTAGATAGCTGGTTTAAACTAGTGGCATAATCTAAATTATTTTCACCATAGAGTTGCTTTTTTATATTGAGTGATTTTATAGCGTAATAATAAGCAGAATCATAATTTTCATCTTTTAAATAAACATCTGTTATTCCCTCAAAGATTTCAGTAAGTTTTTTATTAATAGAATCTCTACCGCAAAATTTTGAAGCCTCTAGGTAATTTATCTTTGATAATTTAATGCTATCAATCTTGTAATAATAATATCCTAAAATTGAAAAATACTTGAAATTTAGTTCATTTTTTGTTTTACCTTCAGGTAAACTATGAATTGTTACTTTCGTTTTTTCAATTTTTTCTTTTGCGTTTTTATAGTCATCTAAGTTAATTTTCATTTCTACATCTTCGAGAATTCCATTTATTTTAACTTCTGTTTTTTGAGGCATTGTATCAATAATAGAATTCCATTCTTTGAAAAGCTTATCTGCTTCTTTATAATTTCCATTATGAAATTCTAACTTAGCAATAGAATGTAGTAATGAAGTGTATTTTGACTTATCATTTTGATACAGTTTAATATAGGTTTGTTCGGCTTCCTTAAAAAGTGAATCAGCCTTTTTTAGCAGTCCTAATTCTAAAAAATAATTACCATAGTTATTTAAAAACCTAGCATATTCTTTTTGATCCCTAAAGTTATTTAACTCGTGCAATATGAGTGCTCTATCAAAAAAATGCTCTGTAGCTTTTAGATTTCCATGTTCCTTATTGAAAAGAGCAAATGAATTAAGCAATTTAATATATTCAAAAGAAGTATCTTGCTTTTGATATTCAAATAAATCGACAGACTTTCTAAAGTAATATCCTGCCGAATCCACTTCATTTTTTTTATTGAAACATATTCCAACGAATTTTAGAGATAGCGCCAAATGATAACTTGTGTCTCCATCTGATTTGAAATTATTAAGTAAGTTTTGTGCAATAATTAGAGCAGAATCATAATCTCCGTTACTGTAGAAATTATCAAATTGTTTTTTTTGAACTGAAAAGTTATTATTTTGAGCTTTTATATTGCTCGAGGTGAGAAAAAGAAAAATAACAACGATACTGTTTATTAGTTTCATTCATCAATATTAAAAAGCTTCATCCCTAACTATGGGGCTAATTAAAAATCTAATTTACTTTCTCGATAATTTTAAATAGAAATGATTTCACTCCTATATCTTCGGTTCCTAGGGATTCTTGCTGCACCCCTCGCGTATTTTCATTCGATCTAAACGAACTATTTAGCAAATCTTCGAAAGGAGAACTAGAACCTCTAGTTCCTGCCCCTTCGGCGGACATTACAGTTCGTAAATCAATGGCTTGA
>Ga0102865_1000196_pt1 | contig 17464 bp, 16 predicted proteins | sample Colrivmet1449C02_FD_78440 | JGI IMG/M metagenome (GOLD analysis project Ga0102865, IMG submission 78440) | Estuarine microbial communities from the Columbia River estuary - metaG 1449C-02 | ecosystem: Environmental > Aquatic > Marine > Intertidal zone > Estuary | place: USA: Columbia River...
AGGTAAATTATAGTTGGATACATCGTGTAATGTATCTGATTTATTGCTTCTACATAGATACAGCGGTCTTTTTAATCTATTTATATGATTATAAGCTATTTTATAAATGTTTTTAGAACCATTAACATCTCTGTTCCATAATCCACAACCGCTCTTACAGCGTAATAGACCATGTACTAAAGCATTGGAGTCTTTCCAAGGTTTTGGGCTTTTTCTTATCATAAACTTCTTACATTCTCCTCCTTCACAATTACAGCATTTGCAACTTGTCCTAAACTCATCTACCAAATATGTATTATAACCAGATTTTCTAAATAATGTTCTAATACCTTTACCCTTAATAGGTTCTTTATATTTCATATGTTTGCGTTGCTCAAAATCACCAAAACATACTACAACCTCATTAGGATTGCCAAATATTTTCTTAAACTTATTTATAATCTTCTGTTCGTTTCTTTTTCTATTGATATATCCATTTAGTTTCAATTTTCTGAATATATATCTTTCATAGAACTGGAATAGTTTCTGATTGATTTCATTTTTCTTTTTGATATAATCTTTGTATTTATTTATATCTAATGACTTTTTATTATATTGTGATAGTTCAGTTTCATATTCTGTTATTGTTTTACCATCAATCTGTTCTTTCTTAAACTCCAATATGAGTTTATTATACTTCTTAATTTTACATTCTTTTCTTCTACTATCTTGTGTATATCTAAATGTGGTAGCATCTTTACAACATCCATCTACACAATATATAATATCACACTTACCAGGGTCTGTTGCAACGATCTTCTTGTTTTGTAAAGGAGTATAATCACACAATTCATCAATATATAGTTCTTTTGATATGCTGGTATTTTTAGGTTTTGAAAACTTATCTATTAAGTCATCTCTAATCAGTAATATGGAACAACTAACACCATCAGTTTCTATCATATGATGAAATGAATATCCTTCTCTTTTAAAGCATTTTCTTTGAGTTCTAAAAAAAAAATCCCATATTTCTGATTTCCTTTTCTTAAGATTACCCTTTGATAAGTAGTCATATTTTTTCCCTTGTTCTTTTCTTAACAAAATGTTTACTATGGTTGTGCTATCAAGAGTAATATGTTTTGGTATGACGTCTGACCTTGAAGGAAAAACATTATTTATACTAAATCCTTCTTGTTCTATATGCTTCATCATATAAATCATACAAGGAAGGTAATCAAACTGATTACAATGTATATCATAATGAATGCTATTTTTAGCAAAAATCTTATTAGGTATGATGTGTTGCTTTACATTATTAATCCAAGAGTGATATACTAAATGTGATTTATATTCGTTTGTTTCAACATTAAGGATATCATTCTTAATCTTCCTTAATTGACAACATAACTTATTTATCCTATTGTCTTTTTCTTTTTTAGTAAACTTTAGTTTTCTTATTTTGTCTGTAATATATTTCTTCTTCCAACAAATATTAACAAAACGCTCTACATATTCCACATAATGTAATTGAATATTGTTTTTATACATAGTAATAATATCATCTGCTAAATAGTCTAAAATGGTATTCATATGAGTATATTTTAGATTATCATCTTGTCTTAATGGTTTGTAATGTTCTTCATAAAATGAATTAAGTTTATCTTTTAGTTCTTTTGTTTCATCCGATGGTAGTCTTCCTGAACCACCTTTGACACATACAATTTTCATGCAATTGACTACAAAAGAATGATCTATTTCTGGTATAGTGTTATGAGTATTATAATAGTTCAATAAATACAACTTCATAAACATCAATCCGTGAATTACAATCTTATGAGCTCTCATAACAGCATCGTTAATTTTAGGTAAATTAATTTCAGGATGTTTAAGGACATATTTGATAGGCACTTTGACACCTTTGTAGAAGTCAGGAGGTTTCTCTTTAATGTTATTCATCTATTATAAGAATGAGAAAATATATTTTTAGTATTTTCGTGTTATATATAATATTATAGTGTAATCTTTATATAGATTTCGGAAAAATAATGATATAAAATGATAAAACAAAGTCATATTATATATGATAGAATACCTAAACATATCCAAGTATATACAACCATATTTGCCACGATTTTTAATTACTGATTATTACAAGCAATATTTTGAAATATGTTTAATAGATATTATATATTTTTATTTTAATCATCCTTATTTATATGATGCAAAATCTATGATATATAAAAATGTTAAAGATATTGTTTCACAACATATGATGAAGTATGATTTTACTTGCAATATGTATGATGATATTTATGATGTGCAAGAATTAAATTTAAATGAAACAAAATTACATGAGTCGAATTGTATGATAGAATGCTACAAACATGAATTAAAAAGAGTTGAAAAAATTTATGAAGTTTTTCAAAAATATTATAGTTATGATGGAATAAAAGAATACAAAAACTCCCATTTAACTTATGAGTTAGGAATAAAGGATAATATAAGGTCATGTTGTAATATAAAAGAATTTATGAAGAGTAAATTGTGTAAGAAATATGTTGAAATAAAAATTCAACATAAGTTAAATAGCAAAAAAATTAAAGAGCAAGATAAAACTATTATATTTATATTAGATATTATAGATAAATTGTTTAATAACTATATTGATAGTCTCAAATATGGTATTGATGTTTTACATAAAAGACCTTATATTTTAGATTATAGTGAAGAATACTTACCAAAAGTATATCAAGATAACTTTATAGAGAAAGATAACATTATATATGTCAAACATTTAGGGTTTATAAACAACATTTCCATAACAAATAGTTCGAATGAAGATATACTTAATAAAGGATATGTAAAGATTTTCATATCAAATAAACGCAATAGAATAGTCATATGGTTTGAATAATTATTTCATATATATACAGAATATATATTAGTAAAATCTTCCCACTGTTTCCTGATTAGAGGGTCTTTCATAATTTTAGTATTGGATTTGTATGTTTGACGTTGTGTATACATGAAATGAGCTAATAATTTTACATTATCATCAATATCTCTTATAGAAGGAAGTTTTTCATTTTTGTCAATATATTCTGAAAGAGTTTTTAATTTATACCTCCAAAATTCTTCTCTTGTCATAAATAAATGTCTGTATTGTGATAATATGTTTTCCCATTCCTTCCTAATATTTTCAAATTCCATTATTTTTTGTTTTTTTATATAATTTCCTTTTTGTGTTTGAACCCATCTTGCTAAACTTTTAATATTGTCTTCTTTATAAGAATTAGAAGGTAATTTATTATGATTTTCAATATAAGTTTTTAATTCATTTAATTTATCATACCATACTTCTTCATTGGATTTGAATAATACATAATTCATTCCTATAAATTCATCCCATATTTTTCTTATATTATCATATTTCATCAAATCATCTTGTTTTCTGTAGTTTTGATTTTGTCTTGATATCCATATTCCTAATTTCATAATTTTGTCATCTTTATCATGTTTTGAAGGTAATTTATTATTTTGAAATATGTAGTTTTTTACTTTATCAAAATTATCAAACCATTTTTCTTGATATGTTTTGAAAGGTTTATTATCATTATCCATACATAAATTATCGTAATCATGAATGAATTCATCCCATAACTTATAAAAGTACTCATTATTTAATATTTGTGTTTTGTTTTTATAGTTTTGTTTTTGAGAATTTACCCAATTTGATAATTTTCTAACTGCATCATCATTATCGTCTCTTGGTGGTAATTTTTTATTCAATTTAACATAATCCTTAACACATTGTAGGTTTTCAATCCATTTATCTTCTATTGTTTTATATTTATCATATTTACTAACAAATTGCTCCCATATCAATCTAATATCTTGATTTTCAAATATACTTGACTTATTTTTATAGTATTGTTTTTGATGTTGTATCCACTCTGCCATTTTTTTAACTTCAATATTTGTACTACTTCGTGGTGGTAATATGCTATTATCTTCTATATATTGTATAATTATATTAAATCTATTCTGCCATATTTCTTCTTTTGAAAGAAAGAACTCTGAATATTCTTCAATAAACTTTTCCCATTTAATACATATTTGTTTGTTTTTCATATTAAATTCTTGTTTTTTATAATTTTTATTCTGATGAGATATCCAATTTCTTAATTGCTTAACCATAACATTTTTATCTGTAGATAATGGCAACTTCCTATTTTCCTGAATATACTCTTCTACCATATCAAGTTTCTCTTCCCAGCTCATCACCTTGAACTCCTTAATCCCCAATGTATAATTACTTATTAATACCTTATCATTCTCTACTAATTCAATATCTTTATCTTCTTTACTATGATAGAACTCTACAGCATTTACCTTGATTTTATCCTTAAACATTATATCATATTCTTTGATTGATGATAAGGTTTCTAATATTTCTTCATATTCTTCACACCAAATATAGATATTTGCAACTTTATAAGGGTTATTCTTATCTGTTCTGGTTGCTCTGCTAATTCTTTGTATTGTGGTTATTTTATTTTTAGGAGCATAACTGATATAGATACTATCACAAGATGGTATATCAATACATTCGTTCAGTATCCTAATATTGAATAGCAGTTGTATTTTATCATTATTGTTAGCAAAGCTTTCTAATGTTCTCTTTCGTTTTTTTTCTCTATCCTCGCAACTAATACTATTTATTTCAATATCCATGATGTAAAACTCATTCAAAGTCTTCATACATTCTATCATACTCTTCATATCTTCTGTATCTTTACAATAAACAATACACTTCCTTGAACCATTATTTGCTATACAAGAATATAAGAACTTACATCTATTCTTTATTTCATTATCAATCTCATATATAGAAAGTTCTTTGTCAACTTCTTCATTATTTTCGTGTATAGAAGGCAACCATATTTTATAGTCTGTTATATACTTGTTAGCAATAGCATCTGTAAATGTCATTTGATATACTACATCTCCAAATAACCATTCCATATCAAATGCTTCATCATCATATTCAATATCATAAATTCTTGGCGTTGCAGACATAAATAGTATTTTATAGTCTGACATCAATAACTTAAATATATGATTTTCATCATCTGATATATTTGCCTTTGAAAGATTATGAAACTCATCAACTATAAATAAAGCATCCTTGAACAAATCTAAACATTCTGTTATTAAGTCCATAGAATTATAAGTGCAACTGATAAGTAGTTTATTCTTGTTCTTGATAATTTCTTTGATACTATCTATATCTCTATTTCCATCACTATCAACTAACAAAGTATTATTTTTATCATATCCATATTCAATAAACCTATTTAAGTTTTGACTTGCAAACTCTCTTAATGGTGATAAGATAATGATATGACTATAATCAGATGATATTATATAACTGGTATATGTCTTACCACAACCACAAGGAAGAGATAAGATGCCTCTATTATTGCTTTCAAAATGTTCTTTGAATTTAGCAACTGCTTCAGACTGATATGAATATGGTATTATTTCAGTCTTTGTAATTTCTTGATTATTCTTATCTTCATAAGGCAATTTAACAAAGTATATTTTATTATCAATAGATACTTCTAATAACTTATCTATATTAACACTACAATCAATATTGACAACATAAGGACTTAATATTGATGTGTATTTAACGTTTCTTGATAGACAGTTTGTATAGTAAATAAATGTAGGAACATCTCTCATGAAATTACTTCTCATCATAATACCTGATATGTCATCTACACATAAACCATTACTATAACCATTTTTACATTGGACTATAGAACATCTATTATTATCAAGTTGTATGATGTCAATACCTATATCTTTATGGGTATGTAAGTATCCTTCTTTGATGTCTTTTCTTATCAGTCTCATATCATTATGTGAATCAACCAAAGCATTATCTATCAATATGTTTTCAGGACATTCATTCCATAAATAAGCATTACAACCAATCTTTTGAATGATAAAGTCCTTAACATATTTTTCATATAATAGACCTTTTTCTTGGTTATTCATATTGATATATGTATTTTATACTAATATAATCAACTTTTTATATCTTGCCTTCGTACAAAATAGTATCGTTTTGTTCTTATATTTTTTGGTTCTGTTTTGATAGTGTATTCAGTGCTTAAAATCTGATATTCATTTTTCAATAGATGGCGAATAATTGATACATATGGTCTTTTAATTTTATCAGGATATGATATTGCTGTTATGGTACTCATAGAAAAATAATTATGTATCCTTGGTAATAAATCCATTATCTTTTCTTGTAGTTCTTTATCTTGATCTAACTCATATAAAATAAGACAATTAGTTTCTTTTAAGTTCAATAATTCTATTAATTCTTCTCTTATTTGTTTTTGTTGTTCTGCATACAATTCAGTTTTAAGTCTCATTATTATGATAATGTCTTATAATATACTTAATATATTCTTATGTTGTTTTATATGTTTTAGGTTTTCTGTATCTTGTTGATAGTTTCCTCGTGTATTGTCTTAACCCTTCTTTGTTGTAAGCATTATTGAAATAATTCTTATAGTTCTCTTTTCTTACCATCTTAATAGCATTCTTAATTTCATCATTTAACTCATTGAATTTTAGTACCTTCTTATTCAATTTGAGATAATGCTTTATTTGGTTAAAGTAATTTTCTATAGGAGCATTTGTAGTAGGAGTATATGGGATTGAAAATAAATATTTATTACCACTATTGAGAATAGCATCTTTTACAAACTGATTATTATGACTTCCAGCATTATCTAATATAATCAGATTGTCTTTGTATTTACTAAATATATGTTCTTCTAAGAAATCTACAAATCTTTCTTTTGTCATTCCACCTTGTTGGTATAATTTAGAACCTACACACCCTGAATTATTAATTGCTACTAATAATGTAAATTTTTTGAATACATAATTATCATCTGTATTTACTACACACTTATGACCTAACTGACACCGACTATATTCCAACATCATAGCAGGTTGTATTGATGTTTCATCTAAACATATAATTTTATCAATTGGATATTTACTTACCTCATTATAAAATTTATTTAACTCATTTTCTTTATTTACTTCTACACCATACCTTGTTACTGGAAAATGTTGATGTTTTGTTCTTTTTCTTGTCTTATTATTATCTCTTAATACTTTACCTAAATGTTGTGATGTAATGTCAAATGAAGGATATTTATCAAGTATGAGTTTCTTTAGTTCAGTCATAGTAATCTGTTCGTTTTGTTTCAGTAGTCTAATAGCATATTTAACTTGATCTTTTGTTATTTTATAAGACTTAGAAGATCTGTTAAGTCTTTCAATATGTTTGTATGCCTTGTATTTCATAATCCATCTTCTCAATGAAGACTTCTTACAAACAAAAATATCACATACTTCATCTAAACTAACATCATTTTGTAAATAGTACTTGACAGCACTAATCTTATAGTCTTGTGTTTTATGTTTCATAATAATACACAATAAAAAATAAATATTTGTGCCATTTTAAATCTTCAAGGGTTTAAATGAAAATCCAAACATCATTATGTTACTAAAAAAAAGATTGAAATATGAAAATAGTTTGAGTAAAGAAGAATATGATAAATTAAAATACAAAATAAATCGTAATGCTCTATATATAGTACAAGATTTCGTACTTGATGGTTTGTGCAATGATAAACACAATCAAATAGATACAAATATGATAAATTGGTGTGATGTAGCAAATGATATTGGTGTAAATATTACCAATATAAGTAAAACAAAATATATAGAATTAGAAAGAGTATTAATTAATTTTATAATAAATGAATATGAAGAAGAATTAGATGCACTATCATATTATAGTTTGTACAAAAATAATAAAAATTTTTCATTAGTTATAGGAGTTCTTCCTACAAGTTTTAATTTGTTAAATTATAGAAATATTTTAATAAAATATGAAAAAAAGTTAAGTAAGGAAAAATATAGAAATATAGAATGCATATTAGATATATTTAGAAATACTCATAAATTTAATACATTAAAAGAAAGAATAGAGTATGAAAAGGGATTAAGTGAAGAAGAATATGCGAACTTATCTAATAAAATATCTTGGTATTCTTTATCAAAAAATCCAAATGTAATTGAATTGTTAAAAGAAAACCCTGATAAAATAAGATGGGATTGTTTATTGAGAAATCCAAATCCCGAAGCATTTGAATTATTAAAACAAAATCCCGATAAAATAAGATGGAGGTATCTTGAAAAAAATAAAAAAGGTATAGAATTAATGAAATCTTATCGTGAAAAAATAGACTGGGGAGAATTATCAAAATGATATTACTTAAGGGAAGCATAAAAATGTAATGTAATTAATATTTGGCGATGGGGTAATTTTGTAATATTCGTATTCGCTTTCTTTAAATGGTATAACATTTACTAAAAATCTGCAATTATTGTAATAGTCTTCATTCTTATATAAAGATAAGATAGCTTATCTCTTGGTGTATCTTGGTTCCTTTTGGCTATTCTCTATAATTATTATAAATGTGTTTAGATTACACCTTAGCAGTTCTTGAAACACAAGAATATTTATATTTTTTCATTTTTAAATTTGAGTACATCTATTGATTTATTTTGTAATTTCCAAAAAACTTTTGAAATTTTAGAAAAACGGAAAGATGTACTGAAATTTTAATTTTCAATTTTTATAAATATCTGGTTGCTTTTAGATACACCACAATATGTATATAATAATACTGAAATATATAAAAATTGACAATGCGTGTGTGAATACCTATTATTACAAAGCCTGTATAGAAAATCGGATAAGCCTTAAATAACTAATTGATAACAGCGCGAGCATCCTATGTCGTCAATTTCTCTTATGGATATTATTTACACCGAAGCTTCGCTGGGCGAAAAGATATTCGGTGATAACAAAACATATACTATAGCATGTATTAGCAATACTTGCTCTACATTTAACAAAATTGCAAAGGACGAGGTAACAAAACATCGCAATAAATATTATTGCGAACATATTCCTAAAAAAATTGAAGAAGCTATGAAAATGTTTACTTATTCGGAGCTTGGGATTACAACTAAAAAATATATGAAACTTATCCCCATTAAATATCGCAACAATTATATGAACTATTCTAATATGGATAGAGAACATTATCTATCTATATATGAATCAACTATAGATGCTCTTGGAGAGAAAATAAATAATAGCATTTATTACGAGAATATTCTTAGGCAAATGATAAAACAATTCAAATATTATATTATACTTAGTAATAATAATAATTATATATGGTACGGATTATATAGTAATCTTTATAAAAAAATGATGATAGAGCACTATGTATTTATAATATCTATAATGAATTATGTATTTAAGAAAAAAGATTTTGAAGGAGAAGAACATCTTATTGCAATGTTGCAACATCTATTCACAGAAGAACTCATAGAAATCATAGAGTAAGAAGAATGATAATATATGTTATATATTTTTTTGACTTTATAGAATATATATTCTAAAAAATAATAAAAATATAAAAAAATGATAAAAAAACAAGAATATACACAGTACCTCACTTACGTGTAATATACAATAAATGTTATCAATTACATTGATGGATATTATCAATATAGAATCTTCTTTAGGTGAAAAGATTTTATGTGATAATAAATCATATAGTATTATATGTTGTAATAATACATGTTCTGCATTTAACAAAATTACAAAAGCCGAAATTTCAAATCATCGAGAAGAATATTATAAGGTACTCCTTCCTAAAAAAATTGAAGAAACTATTGAAAAAAAAATGTTTGCTTTATTAAAAAATAAATATAACTCTAATGTTTATAAAAAACCGAAAGAGTATGAAGAAGATTTACAAGAATTGGTTTTAAAGATAAATGAGAAAAACTATGATAGTATTCTAGAAAAAATGATAAACCTATATCAAGAAAATGTTAGAGATTATGATATGTGTTGTAATATAACTCCCGTGTGTTATATATCTGGTGTATTAATGAAAGAGTTTTATAATTTCATAAAATTTCGTATGAATTACGATTTAAAAAGAGAAGAATTTGACAATGAAGATATAACTATTTGTGATATGATTAGATTATACAATAAGATGTAGAAAAATCTTTGCAAACTAATTATATATGTTCTAAAAATATACTAAAACTATAAAAAATGATGGATTACCTAATTTATTTTATTGCCTACCAATTAAATTGATAGAGCCACTAGAAAACCTTAATAAATCTTCATAAGGTTATCTTTGTCGCCCAACAAGTTGCAGAAATCATCGCAATCGCATCATTCGAGAGTATTTGAAAGTTTAACAAAATGTCATCAGTTTCACTTATAGATATTATTAATATGGAATATTCTCTTGGAGATAAGATTTTATCTAAGAATAGAGCATTAACTACAATGCGTCTTAATAATACTTGTAAACTTTTTAATAAAATTACAAAAGACGAAATTTCAAACCATCGAGAAGAATATTATAAGGTACTCCTTCCTAAAAAAATTGAAGAATCTATAGAAAATAAAATGTTTGCAATATTAAAAAATCCTAATAACACAGGTGTCTATAAAACGCCAAACGAATATGAAGAAGAATTGAAAGTATTTATATCTCATATAAATGAATACAATTATGAAAGTATTCTTGAGAAAATGATAAATATCTTCAAAGATTATGTTCGCGAGTATTATCTCTATGATAATCATACAGGGAGATATTGTATGTTTGGTATATTGATGAACGAGTATTATAATCTAATAAAATATAGGATGAAATACGAATTAAAAAAAGAAGATTTTAATGAAGAAGATGATGATATCTATGATATTATTGTGAATTATGATTATAAAGCATAATAAATATTAATTATAATTTATTGTAAATTATGATATTTACATATATATTTTTTAATTTGAAAGTATATTTATTATAATAATACAATGTTACAAAAATACTAAATTGAAAAAATATTCTAAAAATACAAAAAATGACTATATTTTTTACTACCTTTTTTTACATAACTTATTCAAAAAGTTAGAAAACTAAATATGTCATCAATTACTCTTATGTATGTTATTGATACAGAAGTTTCTCTTGGATACAAAATATTTAGCGATAACAAAGATCACACGATTGTATGTATCAGTAATACTTGCAGATTATTAAATAAAATTACAAAGGAAGAAAATGCAAAGCATCGCGAGAAATATTTTGCGATTGTCGATCTTCCCAAAAAGATCAAAAAATCTATTAAAATGTTAACTTATATCAATCTTGGATTTAGATATAAGAGTGAAAAATATATATCAAATGTCGAAAAAAATTATGTTGATGATTATATGATTGGTTTTAATATGGATAGAAAAGAGTTTGGATTACACTATCAACTCACAATAGACGCTTTAGGTGAGCAAATAAATAATAACAATAAATATTATGATAATATTCTTCAACAAATGATAACAGAATTCTTAATTTGGTTAAAGTTTACCAGAATTTATTATACATCACAAGAATTCATATGCGATTTTCATACAACTATGATGATAAATACATATACATTTATAAAATGTGGTATGAAATATACATTGACTAAAAAAGATTTTGAAGAAAAAGAATATGTTTTATCCGTTTTAGAAAACTTATTTGGCAATGATCATAGAATAATAGAGTAAAGGAATAATGCCATATATATTTACATATATATTTTTTAATTTAATAGTTAAAAAAAATATAAGATATAAAATATAAAATATTATGTTATTACATTTATATATAACTTATTAAAGAATATTTAGGGAATAAAGGGTGCCGCTAAGAATTTTTTTCTTTCCATATTAATTTCTGCACCCTTAAGAGTATGTGAACAATTCATATGTGTAACGGCAGAATCTTTTGAAATCCTAAAGCGAACAGGAATTACAACTCTTGTAGTATAATTTGCATAATTAAAAGTTGAAGTAACAGACGAAGATGAAGCGCTATGTCCATATCCTACTCTTGCAGCAACACTATTATCTAGAATAGATCTAGTAATACTGCGAGAGACACCCCCACTTCTCATATTGCTACCTCTACTAATTTCTTGCGTAACCTCTTTTTCTTTCTGAAGAACCATAAATGTCAAATACATTAAACCTGATGATTCAGAAGTTTTTTCAATTCCAATTTCTTTTTCATCTTCAGCGATCTCTTCGCCCATAATCTTAGCGGATGAAGTTGTCCATTGATATTTTGCCTTTGCATTTTGATAAAATGTCTTTTCATAATTACTAGTATGTTCATATGGTTTTTTAACAGGAATTGACCACATAACACCATCTCTATCAATATTAAAAGGTGTATAATTTTTTTGTTCAAGATATTCAGGTTCTTCAAAATCTAAAGCAAATCCAAGAGCATATTCGCAATTATTATTATAACGAGAATAAATATCTAGGTTATCAATTCTAATTACGAAGGGACCTTCGTCTGCTACAACATAATAACATTTAGAATCATCATTCTCAATGGTTTCAACTTCATAATTTTTAGTAAATTCCTTGAGTTCTCTTTCATTAGAGAAGAGAAGACTGTCTTTACCTTTGCCGAATAAAATATTGAAACTAACATTGATTTTATCAGTTGTCGTATTGATATCCTCGTTATAAGCATTATAAGATACTGGGATATTATTACTAATTTTAGTAGTGGAAGAGGCATTGTTGATAGAAGAGTTCTGCGACATTGCAAATGAGTAATTAATTATAAAATGCTAACTATCAATTTTTATATTTATTAGTAAAAATTATATATATTTTATTTATAACAGCACTTATTTTATAATCTTCGCTCTTATGTTTCATAATAATTCTATATATTATTTACTAAATTAAAAATAATATATATATATATATATGAATTTTATTTCTATTGGTGGTTGGTGTGGAACAAAAATGGCTCTTAAAGATTTAGGTTTATTTAATGAACCATCATTACCATTTGATAGTGTAAGAACTTCTATTGAAGGAATTATAGATTGTATTGAAAATAATTTTCAAAATTATTTTCCAAAAGAAATAAAAAAAGATAATAGATTTCCAAAGTATGTAGGTTTTATTGGTGAGTATGTAGGATTTTATCATCATAATTTGTTAGATAAAAATGTTATTGAAAGTTTAAAAAGAAAAATTATTCGGTTTGATGAAAAAATAAAAAAAAATAATTGTGTATTTTTACGAACAATAGCAAGAGAAAAATACGAGGATGAAATAAAATATTATAAAAAATTACAAGATGTAATTGATAAAAAATATCCCGGAATTTCTTATATTATTTGTTTCATCATTCCTAATCAAGCAAATACACAATATTATAAACATTTAGACAACCGAACATTTTTATTTACACTAAATGATAAATCAGATAATAACAACAATTTAAAAAACGAATACGAACCTATTTTTGATTTTATTATAAATGAAAACTTATTTATTAATATACCAAATTCAAATGATATTGAATTAAATGATAATCTATCAACAAGATTATGGTTAGTTGATGATTATCCAATGGTTAATTTTATTGAAAAATAATTGGTGTAAATGTCTAAAGGTGTAAAGAAAAATGCCTATCTTTGAAGATCGTGTGATGTTGAGCAAGTATTCCAGCAAAATTCATAATGAAAATCCTAATATCACTCGTGCGGAGTGTATGAAAATTGCACTTAAAAAACTTAGAAATGATAAACATATGAGAACATTTATTCACAATAAATCTTCTCTTATTAAAAAAAATAATCCCGAGTTATCATATAAGCAATCTATTATGACTGCTCTAAATGAATGGAAGAAAATCAACTAAAAAATATTAGGATTTTATATACCATATTATATATTATATATTTTTTATTTTTATTTATTATATCTTATATATTTATAAGATAATATAAGATAATATATAAGATATATATTTATATTATATATAAATAATGTATCAAACTACAATAAGAAATAAAAAAAAAAGTACAAATATTGTTAAAAACTATATTATAGATGAAGAATATGAAGAATATGCTCTATCTGTAAAGTTATTAGGAAATTGCAGAGTATCTTTAATAACAAATACTGGAAATGATGTAATAGGAATAATTAGGGGAAATATGCGTAAGTTTAATAAACGTGTACTTATAGAGGTTGGCGATATTGTAGCTATTTCTAAAAGAGATTTTCAATCAAATAAAGTAGATATTGTTCATAAGTATAATTTAGAGCAAACACAAATGTTAATAAATAGCAAAGTATTATCTGATGTTTTAATCAATAATTATTATAAAAATTCTCATAAGACTGATAAATGCGATGATACACATATAATTTTTGACGATAAAGATGAAAAGGATACAAATAAAAATACTAGTTCAAGCGACACATATGTAGAATTTAAATTTTCTAGCGATAGTGATAATAGCGAAGATGATATTGATGATATATAAGGAATATTAATATAATAAATATTATTATATAATGAAACACTATTGGATTAATATAGATGAATGTATTGTTAGAAAAGAATTTGTTGAATTACAATTTAACGAGAGAAATATACCTAATTATCGTATAAGTGCTGTAACTCCTTCAACACTATTTAATTATAATATTATAATGAATCAAGGTTCTTCTAATTCTAGTCCAGCAGAAATATCGTGTATAATATCTCATTTACTAGCGATAAAAAAAGGGTATGAAGACGGTGATAATTATTTTTGCATTACTGAAGATGATATTGTAACAGAAAAAATAGATTTTAATAAAATAATTAATTATATTGAACAAGAAGAAAATATAATTAATCAGAAAATAGAGGTATTGCAATTACATACGTGTAGTCATCCATGTGTTGCTAAATTATTTAATGATTATTTTTTAAATAATAAGGTAATTATAAAAAGTAATAATACATATCCTTCAGCAGCTTATTATTTAATTACTAGAGAAGGTGCAAAAAAAATATTAGATAAGTATTTATCTATAACTGATAATATTATATCTATAGATTTATCACAAGGAGAATGGTATGTTGCAGATAATATAATATATATAACTCTTAACACATATATTTTAACATATCCTATTATATATACAAATATAAAATTAGGTAGTAGCATACATCCTGACCATCTTATAAATCACGAAAATTGTAATATCATTATAAAAGAAATATGGAACAAAAATAATTTTTTAAATTTATTTTTTTAATTTAGGCAATTATTTTTTATTTTTACTAATACAACTATTTTCAGCATAGTTGCCTGGCATATAACTATGATAATTTCCTTCATCGTCTTTGAAAGACTCGCGTTGTAATCTCTTACTATATTTAAATTCTAGTTTTGATAATTTATCTTTATCGTATAATGTCATTATTATAGTTTGCAATGGAGCATCACCCCATCTACAATAAAATATATTTCCATTTTCATTTATCTTATTTATTATTTCTTTAATTTCAGAAGATTTCCATACGCTTGTTCTAATTACCGAAAAATTATTATAATACATTATGGGCATCGCCATGTTAATACTAGTATTTTTGTAATCCTCGAGGTTTAATGCAAAATATAATTTTTTAAATCTATCAAAATGCGGGTTAGATTTATCGAGTGTATGTTCCATAAATAAATCACCTATTTTGTCAATTTTATCAGGCATTATTTTTTCAAAAAATGACTTCATTCCATAATTACATATACTACAATCGACGTGTATTATATTTGACATATAGTTAAAATTCTTTTCTTCTATGATTTTAAATATATCAACACATATAGGTTCTTCAATTATACTATCATCGTCGATACGCATTATATAATCGTAATTATCGCAATATTTAATGAAATTATTTATCCAGAAGTTACACATTAATCTATAATTTTTATTTCTCCAATATGGAACAGGTACAGATTTAATACATCTATTCATTTTATCTTCATCAATATATTTGGGAATTTCAAAATCACTACTATCTATCTTTTTAAACTCTATAAGATATCTACAATCTTTGCGTATAGATGTGCTAATTTCATTTATCGCAATATTATCATAATCACCCTCGTGTAATATAATCACAGGATATTTATACTTTGCATTAAAATTTTTAAATAAAAAATATAAGGTCGTCTTTAAATATATCTTACGTTCAATAGTATTTTGCGTCAAAATGAGGATTGCTGATTTAGACATATTAATATATATTATATTTATTATATTTGCTTTATATATTCATCTTATTATATAAATTGTATTTATTATATAATTTGTAATTATCTATACTTTTTTTAATAGTTATATCATTTATTAAAAGAGCATTACTATATAATGTAATATCACAATCTAAGTTTTTATTAATATAAAAAGGGCTATCTATTGTAATTTCTCGAGTATCTAATCTTTTAAAATCGTATATTTTATCATTAATATGAAAGAATATACTATTTTTATCTATTACTAACCCTATAAATATTGCATTTTCATTTAACATATCTTCAGTTATCTTGTATATATAATATTTATGAGCATTTATTAAAATTTCTATATCATATTCTTTTTTATTATTTAGATTATAATCATCGTCTATATTAATAAGGCCATAATTATTTGCGATATTTACTATACAATCATTATTATTTTTTTGTTTATTAGAATGTATAATATTTATTGAAATCATATCATTATAATAATCATTTATTGTTAGTAAATTGCTATTTATAATATTGTTAATTTTTAATGTAAAAAATAATCCAATATTATTTATAAAAGTGTTATAATTATTATTAAAGGCAATTGATATATTATTTAGATTATAACCATATACATTTGGATTTAATATATATAGATTTTTTAATGGTTGTTTACTAACAATAATATCATTAATATATTTAGAATTGTTATCTAGTTTCCATTTTAAACCTTCAATATTTTCTCGATTACTTTCATTTTCATAAGAAGAAATTAAATGTATTAAAGATGGTGTTTTTATAAAACTATTTATCTTATATTTATCCTTTATATTTTCATCAAATATACTATAATTATCATCTTCTTTTATAAAATTGCTTTTTTTTAAGTCTTCATAACTTAAAATATTTAATTTTTTATCTTTTTCATCATAATAATCTAAATTATCATATTTATCGTGATTTTTAAAATGCTCTTTTATATTTTCTGTTCTGTCATTAATTAGAAATATTTTTTTAATTTCACCTGAATACAATATTAATAGAGTGGATACAAGTATGCCAAAAAATAAACCTATAATATATATAAATAAATCTTTCATTATATTCTATTATATCTTAATAAAAACAAAGTTTATAAATATATATAAGAAATAATATTATATTATTTATATAGGAA
>Ga0102865_1000197_pt1 | contig 17409 bp, 10 predicted proteins | sample Colrivmet1449C02_FD_78440 | JGI IMG/M metagenome (GOLD analysis project Ga0102865, IMG submission 78440) | Estuarine microbial communities from the Columbia River estuary - metaG 1449C-02 | ecosystem: Environmental > Aquatic > Marine > Intertidal zone > Estuary | place: USA: Columbia River...
ATGACCTGCGGGATTCCCTCCGCCTCCCGGGCCTGAAGAGCCTCCGCATCCTCCAGCGTTACGACGTCGAGGGCGCCTCCGAGGCCGCCCTCCGCCAGGCGATCCCGACGGTCTTCGCCGAGCCGCCCGTCGACGACGTCTTCGAAGAGTGCTTCCCGCTCGCCGCCCATGAGACGGCCTTCGCGGTCGAGTTCCTCCCGGGCCAATTCGACCAGCGCGCCGACTCGGCCGCGCAGTGCCTCCAGATCGTCTCCGGCGGCGACCGCCCGGTCGTGGCCGCGGCCCGCACGTTCGTCGTCAGCGGCGCCTCGCCCGAAGAGCTGAAGCGCATCAAGGCCTATCTGATCAATCCGGTCGATTCCCGCGAAGCCGACCTCGCCAAGCCCGCCTCGCTCCGTCGCGCCGCGCCCACGCCGGCCGCCGTCGCCTCGCTCACGGGCTTCCTCACCAAGGACGTCGCCGCGCTCGCCGCCCTCCGCAAGGAACTCGGCCTCGCGATGTCCGACGCCGACCTGCAGTTCTGCCAGGCCCACTTCCGCGACCAGGCCCGCCGCGAGCCGACGATCACCGAGATCAAGCTGCTCGACACGTATTGGTCCGACCACTGCCGCCACACGACCTTCCTCGCCGAACTGAAGTCGGTCGAGTTCGCGGATTCGCCTTTGCTGGCGCCCTTCAAGGCCTCGTGGGAACGCTACCAGGCGGTGCGCCTCGGCCTGAATCGCCAAGGCAAGCCGGTCTGCCTGATGGACATCGCGACCATCGCCGGCCGCGAACTCAAGCGCACGGGCAAGCTCGACGACATGGAAGACTCCGAGGAGGTGAACGCCGCCTCGATCGTCGTCCCGGTCGAGATCGACGGACGCGTCCAGGAGTGGCTGGTGATGTTCAAGAACGAGACGCACAACCACCCGACGGAGATCGAGCCCTTCGGCGGCGCGGCCACCTGTCTCGGCGGCGCGATCCGCGACCCTCTTTCCGGCCGCTCCTACGTGTATCAGGCGATGCGCGTGACCGGCGCGGGCAATCCGCTCACGCCTTACGAGCAGACGCTCCCGGGCAAGCTCCCGCAGCGCAAGATCACCACCGGCGCCGCCGCCGGCTACTCCTCTTACGGCAACCAGATCGGCCTCGCGACCGGCCTGGTCTCCGAACACTACCACCCGGGCTACGTGGCCAAGCGCATGGAGATCGGCGCGGTCGTCGCCGCGGGTCCCCGTGACTGCGTGCGCCGCGAGGCGCCCGCTCCGGGCGACGTCATCGTGCTCGTCGGCGGCCGCACCGGCCGCGACGGCGTGGGCGGCGCGACGGGTTCCTCCAAGGAACACACCGAGACCGCCCTCCAGAATTCCGCCGAGGTCCAGAAGGGCGACGCCCCGACCGAGCGTAAGCTGCAGCGTCTCTTCCGCGATCCGGCCGTCAGCCGCCTGATCAAGCGCTGCAACGACTTCGGCGCCGGCGGCGTGTCCGTCGCCATCGGCGAGCTCGCCCCTTCGCTCCACGTCCACCTCGATCGCGTGCCGCTCAAGTATGACGGCCTCGATGGTTCCGAGATCGCCCTGTCCGAATCGCAGGAACGCATGGCCGTCGTCCTCGAGCCCAAGGACGTCGCCGCCTTCCTCGCCGCCTCCCGCCGCGAGAACCTCGAAGCCGTGCAGGTCGCCGACGTCACCGACTCCGGCCGCCTGATCATGGAATGGCGCGGCCAGCGCGTCGTCGACATCGCCCGCGACTTCCTCGACACCAACGGCGTCACGCAGTCCGCCTCCGCCAAGGTGCTCGCGCCCGACGCTTCGAAGCATCCTTTCCAGGCCGGCTCCGCGCCGACCGTCGACGACCTCCGCCAGGCGGTCTCCGATCTCCCGAACGCCGCCCAGCGCGGCCTCGTCGAGCGCTTCGACGCCTCGATCGGCGCCAACACGGTGCTCCATCCTTTCGGCGGCGCGACGCAGTCGACCCCGCAGGAAGCCATGGCCGCCAAGCTGCCGGTCCTCGGCGGCGAGACGGACGTCTGCACGATCATGGCCTACGGTTTCAATCCCGTCGTCGCCCAGTGGTCGCCCGGCCACGGCGCGGTCTGCGCGGTGGTGGAATCGCTCGCCCGTCTGACCGCCGCCGGCGGCAACCCGGCCCGCGCGCGTCTGACGCTCCAGGAATATTTCGAAAAGCTCGGCCAGGATTCCTCCCGCTGGGGCAAGCCCCTCGTCGCGCTCCTCGGCGCGCTCGACGCGCAGCTCGAGTTCGGCACGGCCGCCATCGGCGGCAAGGACAGCATGTCGGGTTCGTTCAAGGACCTCGACGTCCCGCCCACGCTCGTCTCGTTCGCCATCGTCCCGGGCAAGGCCAGCCAGGTCGTCTCCGCCGAGTTCAAGCAGGCCGGCTCCACGGTCGTGGTCGTCGACGTGCCCCGCACGTCCGCGCTCCTGCCTGACCTCAAGATCGCCCGCGAACGCCTTGCTGCCATCCACGCCCTCGTCGTCGCCGGCAAGGTCCGCGCCGCCGCCGCGGTCCGTCAGGGCGGCATCGGTCACGCGCTCGTGCGTATGTCCTTCGGCAACCGCCTCGGCGTGACGCTCTCCGCCGCGCCTGCCGCCGACTTCCTCATCCCTGCTTACGGTTCCGTCGTGCTCGAAGTCGCTGGAGCCGCCGAGCTCGGCGCGCTTCCGCACCGCGTGCTCGGCCAGACCAACGCCGAAGCCCAGATCGCCTGGCCCGGCGCGTCCGTCGCCGTCGCCGAACTCCTCGCCGCGCATGAAGGCGTGCTCGAATCCGTCTTCCCGACCAAGGCCGGCGAGCCGCAGGGCACGCCCTCCCCGATCAGCTTCACCGTCCGCTCCGGCCTCAAGCCCAAGGCCCGCGTCGCCAAGCCGCGCGTGATCATCCCGGTCTTCCCTGGCAGCAACTGCGAATACGACACCGCCCGCGCGTTCCGTCTCGCCGGCGCCGAGCCCGAGATCCTCGTCCTGCGCAACCTCGACGCCGCCGGCCTCGGCGAATCGCTCAAGGCCCTGGCCGACGCCATCTCCCGTTCGCAGATCCTCATGATCCCCGGCGGCTTCTCCGCCGGCGACGAACCGGACGGCTCCGGCAAGTTCATCGCCGCCGTCATCAAGGCCCCCATCGTGCGTGACGCCGTCATGGAGCTGCTCAAGTCGCGCGACGGCCTCGCCCTCGGCATCTGCAACGGCTTCCAGGCGCTCATCAAGACCGGCCTCGTCCCGTATGGCGAGATCCGCGACGTCGACGCCTCGGCCCCGACCCTTTTCCATAACCGCATCGCCCGACACATCTCGCGCTACGCCCACACCCGCGTCGCGTCGGTCAAGTCGCCGTGGCTCGCGCGCATGGAGGTCGGCCAGGTGCACACCATCCCGCTCTCGCACGGCGAAGGCCGCTTCACCGCGCCTGCGTCCGTCATCGCCGACCTCGTCAAGAACGGTCAGGTCGCTTTCCAGTATTGTGATGCCGCCGGCACGCCCTCGAACCGTATCGAATTCAATCCCAACGGATCGCTCGAAGCCGTCGAAGGCATCACCAGCCCGTGCGGCCGCGTCCTGGGCAAGATGGGCCACTCCGAGCGCACCGGCGCCAACGTCGCCAAGAACATCCCCGGCGACAAGCACCAGCCCCTCTTCCAGGGCGGGGTTGATTACTTCGCGTAAGCTCGCTTACGCGAAGGGTAGGGATGCGATCACATCGCATCCGCTGTATCTGAGGTAGGGACAGCACCACGTGCTGTCCTTTTCCTTTGGTAGGGCGGGCTCTCCGAGCCCGCCGTCTCTGCCTTCGGCTCGGTAGGGTCGGGACCGCGTCACGACATAGCCTGTCTTGGGTAGGGTTGAGCGCCCTCGCTCAACCGTCGGACACCTCGCCTTCATAGTCATTTCTACTCACCCAATTCTTAGAGTAGACGTATGAATTAAACCCCTAGGGCACCTCTGTTGACCCACATATCAGGCCATTCATCATTCCACGAAACGCCCGAAAGAATGGATAAATCAAAACACGACTAACGTGCCCAAAGATTTGGACTTGCGGGACGTTGGTTCCTGGGAGTCATGAATCTCATAACGGCCCGCTCCTCTACGTCGAAAGATGCACGAGCGGGTCTTTCTTTTTGTGCCCACTTGCCCCCTTCGAAGGCTTCGCCTTCGCACGGTAGGGTCGGTACTGCGTGCCGACCTAGTCTTGGCTGATGCAGTTCTCGTCATCCGGAAACCCCATCTCTGATCTTGGGATGTCCGGATGCTGCTTTAACAGCTCGTTTACGCGATCCGTCCATCCGCTCTGCGGGGCGATTTTCCTAATAAGGTAATGGCAGGCCCGGATGACGCCGTAAGCACTGCCCATGTCGACTTTGTGAGGCGAATGCCAATCCGGGAATCTGTCCGCAGGAAGCTCCATGAGTTTAACCCCGAGGGTGCGGTTCCATAGCCGGCCATGATGCGCGCAGATGTTTCTGACCGAAACCAGGCCAAGGATCCAGCTGCCTAGCACCTTGTCGGGGACCCCGAATTTCTCTGCCAGCGGCTTCTTGATGGCCTTAGGGGCGTTCTGATACATCTGCATCAGCTTTCCGAAATCGATTAATTCAACCGTCGCCCAGATTGGCGGGACGGGGTGGCTGTCTCCGTATTTTTGGAGGAAATGGCGCACGTATAGCTCCTCGGCATTTCGTTGGACGACATGGTCAATCTCCGCCTTGAGCTCTGCGTGCTTTAGGCCAACAAGCTTGGGCAGTGAAGCAGGGGAGTCATAGTATCCGAAAGGACCGAAGAGCTTGGAGTGGTGAAAGGAGAATTGGGTGCGAAGCGCGACCTCGAATCGTTCAATCGCGTCCAATACCAGCAGCCTCAGTTGCCTATCGAAAACGTACCGGCGCCAGACGGTCTCGAAGTCGGTTCCAGGTACGAATGAATGATCACTTAATCTGAACGGGTGCCAGTAGGCGGTGAGCCGATGGTAGTTGGCCACGCTAAGGCGTTCGGCAATCACCAAGGGGTCGCCTTCCATTCCTCTGGAGGTCAGGCGGGCGACTTGATCATCGATGCTAAGGTGCGACTTGTCGTAGCGCATTTTAAATAGGCAAAAAAAGACCCGCCGAGAGAAAGCTTATCTTACGACAGAGGCCCGGCGGGTTTGCTGACTGAGAAAAAGTCGAACTGGGTTAATTGGTCAACAATCTTCACGACATATGGGTATAACCTGATTTAAACCGCCGAATTGCCACCCAGTTACGCGCGGGCTCTCCGAGCCCGCCCAGGCATAATGGGGTCAGACCCCATTAATAGGGTCTGACCCCATTATGTGACCCCATTAAGTTCGGATCGCTCGAAGCCGTCGAAGGCATCACCAGCCCGTGCGGCCGCATCCTCGGCAAGATGGGCCACTCCGAGCGCACCGGCGCGCACGTCGCCAAGAACATCCCCGGCGACAAGCACCAGCCCCTCTTCCAAGGCGGCGTGGACTACTTCGCTTAAGCGACCTTCGGCTGCTTAAGCAAAGAGGGAGTATTCTAGGTAGGGTCGGGACCGCGTCACGACATAGCCTACCTTAGGTAGGGTTAAGCGGTCAGCTCAACCGCTTCACGGTTACACGCAAAGGGCGGGCCCCCTTTATTTCTTATCAGAGGATGAGGCCTTTGCGCGAAGCAACATGCTTACCGCTGCCGAACAAATTGTGACCATAAAAAGGGCATCATTTCGTCTTGGCGCATCTCCGCCTTCATTCAACGCATGCCGGATTCCTTTTGCGTCGGATGTGTAACTGTAGAAGTTACCTAAACCCTTCTGAAAGCATGGGTGTAATTCTATGTCGATTTTCCGCTTTTCGGCCTCTTTGAGGTACGCATCTATAGATTTACAACGCGTCCCTATCAGCTCTTCGAATGCCGCTTCAACGGCGGAAATACTTTCCTTGATTGAAGAGCGAACCGAATCGTCGTCGCTCGTTCCCTTAAGAGCTTTTAGCGCTGCCTGAATGTGCTTTCTTGGAGCTTCGAATGGGCAGTTACAGGCTTCCTCTATTGAGGCAGCTTCGGCTGAAGATCCGACTTCAATAATCATACCGTCCACTACGCGGTATGAGGTATTTTCGGCCTCCAGGATCGACTCTAGTTCTTGGTAGCCAATTATTGTAAGCATCGGGTCTGCAAGGTCTGTTTCGAAAACCACTTTTTCCATCAGATCTATCAGATGGAATGTAGGACCTTCTTTAAGCACCACGTTCTCAAGAATCTGCTGCGATGTTTTGTCGTTAAACTGATCAATCCTGCCACCGAAGAAATGCTCCCATAGGTGGTATGAGAGCGACGTCTTCACTCTACGGCTGGTGTCGGTAAACGTGCCAGCACGATTGGCTTTAATGAGAAAGTTCCAAAACCAAACTCGTACCTTCGGAGGAATGACACCTGGCTGAAAGGTTGGAACCGCAGGTACAAAGCCGTTGCGCTTGGAGAAGGGAACACGCTTTTCGCTCATAAAATCACGCCGCCCAGTCCTTGCAGAGTAGTTCGGCCTGAAGTAGGATGGTCTGGACTGCGGCGTCCTGGAAGTCCGGCGGGTAGCCGTACTGACGAAGGATGCGCTTCACCATGACCCTGATGGCGGCCCGGGCTGACTCGCGCATAGTCCAGTCAATCGTGGTACTCTGGCGAACCTTGGTCACTAGCTCGGCGGCGATGACCTTGAGCTTGTCGTCGCCCATAGCCTTCACGGCACTCTCGTTATTCGCCAGGGCGTCGTAGAAGGCGATTTCCTCCTCCGTCATCTTGAGTTTCTCGCCTCGTTCGGCGGCGGTGCGAACCTCTCGGGCTAGGTTAAGCAGCTCCTCGAGGACTTCCTGGGTGGCGATGGCCCGGTTGTGGTAAGCGTTCAGGGTCTTCTTGAGCATCTCGCTGAAGAGCTGGCCCTGGACGGCGTTACGGCCAGACCGGAGCTTGATCTCGCCGGTCAGCAACTTGGCTAGGAGTTCGGCTGCGACGTTCTTATGCTTGATGCCTTGGACCTCCTTGAGGAACTCCTCGGACAGGATCGAGATGTCCGGCTTCTTTAGGCCGGCGGCAGCGAAGACGTCGATGACCTGGCCGTCGGCGACGACCGCCCGGGAGACGAGCTGTTGGATTGCTGCCTCAAGGTCGATGTCCTTGCCCTCGCTGTCCGCGCGCTTGGTCAGCTGGGCCTGTATGGCCTGGAAGAAGGACACTTCGTCGCGGATGCCCTTAGCGAAGTCCGAGGTGGCGCAGAGGGCAAAGGCCTTGGATAGGTTGCCGATGATCGCTACGAATCGCTTCTTACCGTCCTGCTGGGCTAGGATGTGTTCCTGGCCGGCCGGGATGAGGGCCAGGCGTTGGGCTGGGGCGCCGTTCAGCCATGCGGAGTAATCAAACCCATGGAACATGCCCTTGGCCTGTTCGTAGTAGGTCTGGAGGGCCTTTACGGCCTCCGCAGCGTCGATGCTTGGGGTGCCCTGACCGCCACTCTCGGTGTAGGTCGAGAGGGCCTGCTTCAACTGATCGGCCAGACCTAGGTAATCGACCACCAAGCCACCCGGCTTGTCTTTGAAGACGCGGTTCACGCGGGCGATGGCCTGCATGAGTCCGTGGCCACGCATAGGCTTGTCGGCGTACATGGTGCTGAGGCAGGGGGCGTCGAAGCCCGTCAGCCACATGTCGCGCACGATGACGATTGAGAATGGGTCCTTGGGGTCGCGGAAGCGGAGGGCCAGTTCGCGGCGGCGCTGCTTGTTGCGGATATGGTGCTGCCACTCGGGGCCGTCGTCGGCTGACCCGGTCATGATGATCTTGGCGACGCACTTCTTCCCGGACTCGACGTCGTCCTTGTCCTCAGGGTGGCCGGCCCACTGGGGGCGCAGCCTGATGATGGCGTCCAGGAGGTCCACGCAGACCCGCCGGCTCATGCAGACGATCATGGCCTTGCCCTTGATGGCCTCCTGGCGGCGTTCGTAATGGTCTACGATATCCTGAGCGATGAGGGCGATACGCTCCGGGGCGCCGACCAGGGCCTCAAGGGCTGCCCACTTGGACTTTAGCTTCCGCTTCTTGTCCTCATCCTCGCCTTCGGTGACTTCCTCGAAGTCGTCATCGATGTCGGTTAGCTTGGTATCCTTGAGGCCTAGTTTGGCAACGCGGCTCTCGTAGTAGATCGGGACCGTAGCGCCATCGGCCACGGCCTTCTGGATGTCATAGATGCTGATGTAGTCCCCGAATACCCCGCGAGTATTGGCGTCGGTCTGTTCAATCGGGGTGCCAGTGAAGCCGATGAAGGAGGCGTTCGGCAGGGCATCGCGCATGTTGCGGGCGAAGCCGTCGATGAGGTCGTATTGGCTACGGTGGGCTTCGTCGGCGATGACCACGATGTTACGGCGTTCGGAGAGGGCAGGCATGCGCTCGCCTTTCTCCTGGGGCATGAACTTCTGGATGGTCGTGAAGACGACCCCGCCGCTGCCGACCTTGAGGAGGTCGCGCAGTTGGTCGCGGCTATCCGCCTGCTTGGGCTGCTGGCCGACGATCTCATAGCATCGGTCGAACTGTCCGAAGAGTTGGTCGTCGAGGTCGTTACGGTCGGTCAGGACTACGACCGTCGGGTTCTCCATGGCCGGGTGCTTGGCGACCCGCCCGGCGTAGAAGAGCATCGAGAAGCTCTTACCTGACCCCTGGGTGTGCCAGACCACCCCAGCCTTACGGTCGCCGGCCTTGGCGCTGGCACGGACTGTTTCCTCGACCGCCTTATTGACCGCGTGGAACTGGTGGTAGCCGGCGATGATCTTGGTCGTGCGGCCCTTGTCGTCGTCCTCATAGGTGACGAAGTGGCGAATCAGGTCCAGGACGCGGCTCTTGGCGAAGACCCCCTTGATGAGGACTTCTAGCTCGATTGAGCCTTTCGGCGCTTCGGCCTCGCCGTCGATCGTACGCCAGACCTTGAACCATTCACGGTTGGCAGAAAGAGAACCGATGCGAGCCTGGATGCCATCCGAGATGACCAGCAGCTCGTTGTAGCGGAAGATGGCCGGTACCTGGAGCTTGTACGTCTGGAGTTGCTCGTAGGCCGACCAGATTGTCGCGTTCTCGTCGGTCGGGTTCTTGAGCTCGATGACCGACAGTGGGATGCCGTTGACGAAGACGACCACGTCGGGGCGGCGGTTCACCTGACCCTCGACCACCGTGAACTGGTTCAGCGCCAGCCAGTCGTTGTTCTCGGTCTTTGCGAAGTCGACCAGGCGAACGTGGTCACCGGCGATGGAGCCGTCGGCGCGGGGGTACTCCACCTCCACGCCGTCGCGTAGCATCGCATGGAAACGCCGGTTAGCCGTGATCAGGTCTGGCCCGTCGACGCGCAGCACCTTGCGCAAGGCCTCCTCCTTTGCTTCGGGGGGCACGGAGGGGTTCAGCCGCTCGATCGCTTCCCGCAGGCGCCCTACCAGGATCACATCGCCGTAAGTCTCACGCTCGGCCCTAGACTCTCCGGGGGCGAAATCCGGGCCGTGTTCGATGGAGTACCCAAGCTCGCGGAACCAGCCTAGGGTGATGTCTTCGACTGTGCCTTCGTTGAGAATCATTTATTCGGCGATGATAGGCGGCCGTCCCTTGTTCTCTCTTATGCCAATTATAGCAACACGGAGAGCCTGAGAACAGAGCCTTGCGGTGAGAATATCAGGGGAGAATCTTGACGCCATTTGCGCGTGTGGATGGATGTAGTTTCGGAAATCGCGTAATGCATGACTGAAGCGCCTGGCGTCTTCACGGAGCAAGCCAACCTCATGGGAGACATCTATAAGGCTGGCCAATGACCATTCCTGAAAATTCTTTACAACATTGTCACGACCGCGCGGCGCCGCCGGCGAGGAGTTGAAGTCCTTTGGGTTATCAACCGCGATAGATAGAAGAATGCCCTCCAGAATGCTGCCGCATAAAAATATAGATGCCAGAGGCATGTTCGACCCTTCGCATTTATTCATTTCTGACAATCTCGCCTCCAGTATAGGAATCAATTGTGGCATGAGATTAAGGCCTTCAAAAGAAACGTGGCCGAAGTCATTCCTTAAGAATGCTTCGGGGTCATCCTTCCCTGCGTTTTTTCCAAGCAGTCGGGCTGCCACTTGGCAGCATTCACCGTAGAGTCGCTCAAGCCTGGGGTCTGTTTGCTCACTTTTTTCGTATCTCCATACCTTTAGTAGCTCATCCAACGCCTTTCCGACATTCTGTCGTGACTCTATCTCCAAAAATTGTCTCAAGCGTTTAGCCTTCGATGTCCCTAGGGTTGAAAACCTTTCAGAATAGATATCGATGCCGACATCCTGCCGAAAGAAACTTGAGAAAGATTTGTCCGAGAAATTAAGCACGTATCCGGAAGACATGCCGAATAGATCCTCCAGCTTCCTGCGTTCGATTTCCGAAAGATTGGGCATAAAGTTAGGCGTTACATTCCCCGGAAAGCAATTGAGGGATCAGCAAGTCCCTCATTTCTGCGAGAAGCCGAGACTCGTTGCCATTGTTTCCAATCATAATGACAAGCCTGCCTGCTTGCTCGTCGAAACGTGCAAGCAGTTCTTGGGTCGGAATAATTATCTGATATTTAGCCAGAGAGTCCCATTTGACATAAGGCATGGTAGTCCCAATCGAAGCAGTCGTGGCGTATCTAATCAGTTCGTCGCTGAATACGTGAAGTAGTGCGAAGTGGCGCAGGAAGCATTTCTTTGGGGTCAGGACCATTGTGGTGCTTCTGGTTATTCCATCAAAGAAGGCTAAGCCGACCTTGTGAAAATATGGCCTCATCGCGCCAAGCAGAATGTCGCCCTCGAGGAACTTGATGATGCTGCTATTCACCGCTGAGCCTGGTTGGAATTGGGAAACATCCAACGAGCGCGAAGGCATGTCCTCCAGTGCTAGATATCGCATTCCATCTTTCGCCGGTGTCGCTGCGATTCGTTCAGTCCTCAGCTCCACAAGCTCATCGAGAGTGCCCACCCTCCACCCCTTCGGGACATTCCCCAGCTCCGAGTCCACGAAGCTGTCAGGGAAGAGGTCAGCGGTGGCCTTGTCCATGCCGACAGGCTGGCGACCGGCGGCCTTGGCGTGGACCGGGTCGAAGTCAACGAACCAGGACTTGAACAACGTCTTAGCCATCTGCTCCAGCGTTTCGTTCATCTTGCGGTTCAGTTCGATCTTGTCGTCCAGCGCCCCGAGGATTCCGGCTATGCGCTTCTGTTCAGGGAGGCTAAGCACATGGCAAGGCATTCCCAGCAGTTGCTCGCGGCTGACATTTGGGAACGTCGACCCAGTTGCTGCCTGCAGTAACTGCGACAAGCCAGCTTCGATAACCGCGCGTACATAATGCGCAGTGTCGAGACCATGCTTTGGCCTAATAGCTGCCAATCCTCGGCCTATGGCGTAAGGTCTGTCTGCCCAATTCATTTTCCCTGTCGTAGAGCCGCGAACGCAGAAAAGTATATCCCCCTTGGCGGCCAACTTACGGGCGTCGGAGGTGTATTGTACGGGGGTGGGGTGGTGACCGCCGAATTCGGTTGGCCCATTCAGTAGGGGCATGCCGTTGCCAACAGTATTACAGGCCTCACCTTCAGGAGATTGCCCCATTACAATCTCCGCTATGTCTGCGAGCTGTCCTTGGGGGGGCTTACCCATGTTGGCCGAGAGACCTGAGGTTAGCCTTGATGAGTTGCTCTAGTTTCGCCGATTCGGCGAAATAGGCGTTCAGCTCGGAGACTAGCCGCTTCATCTTTACATCGTATGGCTCGCCATCTTCTTCGACGTCCTCGGAGCCTACGTATCGGCCAGGTGTGAGTACGTAGCCGTGTTTCTTGATTTCCTCGAGGTTAGAGCCTTTGCAGAAACCGGCGACGTCCACGTATTTGGCTGCGCCTTTATCGCCACGCCAGGCGTGATAAGTCCCAACGATCTTGGCTATGTCATCGTCCAGGAGTTCACGGTGTACGCGGTCGACCAAGGTGCCCATCTTGCGTGCGTCGATGAATAGGGTCTCACTCTTGCGGCTGCGGCGCTTGGCGTCGGCCTTGTTGCGGGCTAGGAACCAGAGGCAAACCGGAATTTGGGTGGAGTAGAAGAGCTGACCTGGAAGAGCCACCATGCAGTCGACGAGATCGGCATCGACTACAGCTTGGCGAATCTCGCCTTCGCCGTTTTGGTTGGAGGACATGGCTCCATTTGAAAGGACGAAGCCGGCGAAGCCGCCAGGTGCTAGGTGGTGGATAAAGTGCTGAACCCAGCCGAAGTTGGCGTTACCCTTGGAAGGGATGCCGTATTTCCAGCGGACGTCCTGAGGGTCTAGCGACCAGTCGGAGTCGTTGAAGGGCGGATTGGCTATGATGAAGTCCGCCTTAAGGTCCTTGTGTAGGTCGTCGCGGAAGGTGTCCTCGTTCTTGGGGCCGAAGTTGGCCTCGATGCCGCGAATCGCCAGGTTCATGACCGCTAGGCGTCGGGTTGTGTGATTGCTCTCCTGGCCGTAGACCGAAATGTCGCCGATCTTACCACCGTGTGAGCGTACGAACTTCTCCGACTGAACGAACATGCCGCCGGATCCGCAGGCTGGGTCGTAGATGCGACCCTTGTAGGGGGCGAGCATCTCGACGATACAGCGCACAATACAGGAAGGGGTATAGAACTGGCCACCGTTCTTGCCCTCGGCTGATGCGAACTGTGTCAGGAAGTATTCGTAGACGCGGCCTAGGACGTCCTTAGAGCGGTTCTCGGCGTCGCCTAGTCCGATCGTGCCTACCAAGTCGATGAGTTCTCCGAGGCGCTGCTTGTCTAGGCCTGGGCGGGCAAAGTCCTTGGGAAGGACGCCCTTTAGGCGATCGTTGTCCTTCTCAAGCGCCACCATCGCGTCGTCGATGGCCTTGCCTATCGTCGCCTGGCGTGCCTGCGACTGGATGTGGGACCAGCGGGCAGTCTTAGGTACCCAGAAGACGTTGCCGGCCAGGTACTCGTCCTTGTCCTCCGGATCAGCACCCTTGTCGGCTTCCAGCTTCTTGCGCTGCTCCTCGAAGGAGTCGGATATATACTTCAGGAAGATCAGCCCCAGGACCACGTGCTTGTACTCGCCTGCGTCCATGTTGTTACGGAGCTTGTCGGCGGCCTGCCAGAGCTTGGCCTCGAAGCCTATGTTGGCCGTCGAGCCGGTCTTTTCTGCTTTCTTGGGTCTAGCCATGGGGGAATTGACTAATGGATACCCCGGATCACCAACCGGGCAACCACTCATTACCCTCATAGGCTTACAATCCTAGGGGTTTATTCCCATCCGCCTTTCCGGTTGGGCAGGGAAGTTAGGTTTTATAATAAAGTGAAGCTACAAGCGTCAGTCTATAGTTAGGCTTACGCTAACTTGCCGGCCTACTTCGCGGCTGCCATTGCCTGGATCTCTTTCTGCAACTCCTTCGTGCGCTGTTGGCCACGCAGCACGTTCTCCGCGGACATTGTCTTTTCCAGATTGTCCCGCGTCTTTCGAATATCAGCTATGCCAGCGAGGCTATAATAAGCATATGCCTCTACCTCGTTTTTAGTCACGCCGTAGCCGATGCCGTAGCATAGCCCCATCATTGCCTGGGCTTTGGCATACCCTTGGTGCGCGGCCTTACGCCACCACTTCACTGCCTCGACTGCATTTTCCTGCACGCCGGTACCTTTGTCGTAGCAGCTCCCCAGGTCGTGTTGGGCTTCTGCAAGTCCTTGCTCAGCAGCCATGCGAATCCACTTTGCCGCCTCGGCTTGATCCTTCGCCACGCCATGTCCTTTAGCGTAGCAAGCCCCTAGGTTTTTTTGGGCAAGGCTGTTTCCTTGCTCAGCGGCCATCCGGAACCACTTTGCCGCCTCGGCCTGATCCTTCGCCACGCCTTGGGAGTGGTAGTAGCAAAGTCCTAAGTTATATTGGGCGTCAGCAAGTCCTTGCTCAGCGCTCATGCGAAACCAGGAGACGGATTGCGCGAAGTCCTTAGCCACACCTTCTCCGTTGCGGTAGCAGGCACCAAGGTTGGATTGGGCAAAGGCATTCCCTTGTTCAGCGCCTTTGCGCCACCACTTCGCCGCCTCGACCTGATTCTTGGCCACGCCATTGCCTACGTAGTAGCAGGCGCCAAGGATGGTTTGGGCTACTGGGTCACCTTTTAGGGCCTTCTCTCTGTAGCCTTCAAACGCCTTCACTTCCTCTGGAGTCATTCCCGCGGAGGCCGACTGTGGTAGTAGCGCTAGGACAGTGAGCAGGATAGAGCACAGCAAGGTCCTGGTTGTTAACTTCATAAGGTTCTACTACGGTCTAGGCTTGTTCTCGTCAATCGGCTAAGGCCTAAGGCTTCAAGGGTGCTACGTCTTGTAGGGGAACTTTTTTTAAAAATGAAATTTTAGCGCGCGTCCAGGAACGGAAAAACCGCGGGCGTTTCGGGGGTGTACCCGGGGGTGCCGGGGTGGGGGTTACCTGCTCTTGATGTTGATATTAAGGGTCGGGTCCTTGGTTGAGTCGAAGTCACCCATGCTGCCGAAGCTCTCAACCTTTCCATCCACGAACCGAACAAAATATTTATCGACGGTGAAGCCGCTGTGATCTCGATATATGATGTAGTTGGTACCCGCCTGCGCCTTATTTTCCTCGGGGTCGCCAAGTACGGCTATCACTTGCGCCTTGGTCATGCCTACGTCGATCTTAGCGAAGTCTGGGCGAGTCTTGAAGACGCGTGAAGGAGTCCCGGTTCCGTTGGTGCATCCGGTGAGCGATAATACGGCCAGCGCAAGAAACCCGAGGCATAGAAGACGCATAGTCCTATTCATTCCTCATTATATTGCCTGTCAAGGGTCGGGGCCTTTGCTCGGCTCCCATATCACCGGCCGGGCAACCCCTCATTGCCCACTAAGGTTTCAATCCCAGGGGTTTATTCCCACCCGGCCGCAGGGCAGGGTGATACTTTAGGTATGCGCGGCTGGCGGTCAGTCCGCGCTCACTTGCCGTCCTTCTTCGCCGCTTTCTTCGCCTCGATTTCTTTTCTGAGTTCAGTGAAACGGTTGATTCCCGAATTTATCTGTTCGGCCGTCATCTCGCTTTTCAGCTTAGCTAGATTGGTCTGGGTGACTTCCTGCTCAAGGCCTGAAAGGTTGTAATATGCGTAGGCTTCTATCACGTTTTTGGGTACGCCTTGGCCGGTAGCGTAAAGAAATGCCACGCCATTCTGGGCCTCGGGTAATCCAAGTTCTGCTGCGCGTTTGAACCAATAAAACGCTTCCTTCGCGTCATAAGCCATGCCTACGCCGCGAGCATAGCACAGGCCAAGATTGTATTGAGCCTGGGGGTGGTCCTGATTTGCGGCCTTTCGCCACCAGAACGCCGCTGCGGCAAGGTTTTGTTCGACGCCTTCTCCTGTTTTAAAAAGAAGACCCATGTTATATTGTGCATTAGGGTGCCCCTTCTCGGCAGCCTTACCATACCAGTATGCTGCTTTCACGGAATCGACGGTCACGCCGTTACCTGTTTGGTGGCAGAGGCCTAGCTCGTTCTCCGCTTCAGATCGACCCTGCTGCGCTGCTCTCTCGATCCAGAAAACTCCTTTTTTGGGGTCTTTCGCGGCGCCTGCGCCGGTAAGGTAGCATATTCCAAGTTCGAGCTGAACTTCCGCTATATCATGTTCGGCAGAATTGATGAGATTCTCCAAGGGTAGTCCGTCGGCTACGGCTTTCCGTAGCCATCTGGTTGCTTGGGTTGAATCTCTAGTAACCCCGAAGCCCTTCGTATAGCAGAGTCCCAGGTTGAAGCCCGATAGCGCATGGCCTTGTTCGGCAGCCTTGTGAAACCAGTTGGCAGCCTGAAAGCCGTCTTTTACGGTTCCTATTCCCATCGCATGTCGAAGTCCGATGGCATATTGTGCTTCTTTGAATCCCTGTGCTGCGGACTTGGTATACCATTCGATTGATCGTGATTCATCCTTCTGCACTCCTTGGCCGGAAGAGAAGCATACCCCTACCAGGTATTGGCTCTCCATGTCGCCTTTCTCAGCCTTGGCTAGGAAACCCTTGTACTCCTTCACTTCCTCTTCGGACATCCCAGCATTTGCCGTAACTGGTGAAATCGCAGATAATCCGATAATGACTGCAGCAATTAAATGGCGTACGCAGGAGCTCATTGCGGTGGGTAGATGAAGGGATACCCCGGATCACCACCCGGGCAACCCCTCATTACCCACATAGGCTTACAATCCCAGGGGTTTATTCCCACCCACCGCGCCGGGCAGGGCGATGCTTTAGGTATCCGCAGTTAGCGGTTGGCGCTCGAACCATATGCATAACAAAAACCTGAGTCTGGTTGGGCCTTATGGGTTGTTTTCTTAAACCTGCTATATAATCTTCAGAAAAATAGCTTATGAAATATATCAGGATTCTTTCCGTTGCCTGCATTTGCGCCATGTCATGCGGATGCAAGCCCTCGCCATCCGAGCAAACTGCTACGCGATCCGAGCAATCTGATAATGAAAAGAAAATGTCCGACTTTATCAGAGAAGAGCGGATTCGGGAGATAGAGGTCTCAAAAAAAAGAATCGAAGTGCTCTTGGCTGCTTTGGCCGATTTAGATAATAATGATGAGCCGGAATCTGAGAAAGATATCTCTTATAAAATTACAGGAAACCCATTTGCCCATCTTGGATTTAAATCGCCCTCGGAAACAGAAGCCTATCGACAAGCCAGGGCCAATTATTTTGCAAACAAACTTGATCAGACTGAAAAGGCCAAAGAAAGAATCAACAAAGAGGTGGCTGAACTTCGCATCCATTTGAGATCACTTCTTAATCCAGAGCGGCCGAACAAAGGGTCAGGCCGTTAGTGCTCGCAGCTGTTAGTTAATCCCCCGTAAGGCCAGTTTTTTGTAACAGCCTGTTTCGCTAACGGCCTGACCCCGTCCCCTAGGTCGTTACGCGATCCCTGCCTTGCCTTCAGATCCGGATAAAGACTTTCCGGCGGTAGAGCCACCAGCAGAAGGTCCACAGGACTCCGAGGACGAGGAGGCTTGAGGCGAGGGCGCCGTACGTGCCGGTGAAGAGGTCGTTGCCGAGCCAGGTCTTGCCGACGCTGTGGATCCAGCCGGCGGTGAGCTGGTACGCGACGTAGATGGCGATGGAGTTCATGCCGACGACGACGAGCGGGAAGGTCCACGCTTTGCGGCCTTTGATGTCGATGAACCAGTAGAAGAGGGCGAAGGCCCAGAGCACCACGGCGCCGCTGTAAAGGGCCCAGGAGGGCGTCCAGAGGCGTTTGATGACGGGGCAGAGGGTGGTGCCGGTCACGAGCGCGAGGACGAGGCACAGGCCGCCGGCCTTGAGCAGCCACTTGAGCTTCTCACCGGGAGTCTTCTCGCTCCGCAGGTTCTCTCCCGCCATGAGCCC
>Ga0102865_1000200_pt1 | contig 17023 bp, 14 predicted proteins | sample Colrivmet1449C02_FD_78440 | JGI IMG/M metagenome (GOLD analysis project Ga0102865, IMG submission 78440) | Estuarine microbial communities from the Columbia River estuary - metaG 1449C-02 | ecosystem: Environmental > Aquatic > Marine > Intertidal zone > Estuary | place: USA: Columbia River...
CCGCTACTTCGGCAACGAAGTACTTAGCCACGAAGCCGACGCCGCCGACCTAGGGCGCCTAAATGACGGCGCTCCTCTGCTGTTCAACCACAACCCCGATAAGGTCGTCGGTGTAGTAGAGCGTGCCTACATCAACGACAAAGACAAGCGTGGCTATGCCAAGGTCCGCTTCTCCCGCAACAAATTCGCCCAAGAAGTGCTGGATGATGTGAAGGATGGCATCCTTCGGGGCATCAGCTTCGGTTACGCCATCGACAAGATGGAAGAGCGCAATGGCGACTATGTAGCAACTAAGTGGTCACCGCACGAGGTAAGCGTGGTTAGTATCCCAGCTGACCCAACCATCGGAATCGGGCGCTCACTAATCACCGAGGCTGCTCCCGAACTCCCTACCGCGCAACGTACTAAGGAGTGTCAAGGCGCCACACCTATTATCACTAATGAAGCGCCTGTTCCCCCTACGGAAGTAGAGGAGATGCAGGACCAACGCCAAGCGGCCCAAACCGCATCTACCCCCATTCCCGAAATGGAAAACACCCCTGATCTGGAGGTGATCCGGTCCAAGGCCGCTGAGGCCGAGCGGACCCGCATCGCCGCCATTAACGCACTGGGCTCTAAGTACCAGATGCAAGACCTGGCCCGTGAACTGATCGAAGGTGCTCGCACCCTCGATGAGGCTCGCGCCGCCGTCCTCGACAAACTCGGCTCTACCCCCATGGAACAACCCATCCGCTCCGCTGACATCACCACCAACGACGTGGGTCTGTCGGACAAAGAGACCAAGCGCTTCAGCTTCGTCCGCGCCCTCAACTTCCTGGCCAACCAAGGCGATGCCTCGGCCCGCCGCGCCGCTGAATTCGAGATCGAAGTCGGCGAAGCCGCCGCTAAGAAGTACGAGCGTTCCTCCAACGGCATCGTGGTGCCTAACGAGGTGCTGCGTCGTGACCTCGTTGCCGGCACTCCCTCTGCTGGTGGCAACCTCGTCGCCGACGAGCTGCTGAGCGGCTCCTTCATCGACCTGCTCCGCAATCGACTCGCCCTGGCTAACGCCGGTGTGACCATGCTGAGCGGCCTGCAGGGCAACATCAGCATCCCCCGCCAAGCCTCCGCTTCCACTGCTTACTGGGTGGGCGAGAACGTGGCCCCCCCGGAATCTCAGCAGTCGATCGACCAAGTCAACATGACCCCCAAGACGGTGGGTGCATTCGTTGACTACAGCCGCCGCCTGCTGCTCCAGTCCTCCATCGACGTGGAAGGCATGGTGCGTAACGACCTGGCCCGCGTGATCGCCCTCGAGCTGGACCGCGCTGGCATCTACGGCACCGGTTCCACCAACCAGCCCCTGGGCCTGGTGAACACCACCGGCGTCGGCAGCCAGACCATCAGCACCTACGGCACCTTCGCCGAGTACATCGGCATGGAAACCGATGTGGCCAGCGCTAACGCCGATGCCGGCTCCATGCGCTACATCATCAACGCTGCTGCCCGTGGCGCCCTCAAGTCCACCGCCAAGTCCGCCACCGCCGTGGCTGCTGGCTTCGTGTACGAGAACGACGAGATCAACGGCTACCCCGCCATCGTCTCCAATCAGCTGCTCAACAACGACGTGCTGTTCGGCGACTTCTCGATGATGATCATGGGCATGTGGTCTGGCCTCGACCTGACCGTCGACCCCTATGCCGGCGCCACCGCAGGCACCGTCCGCATCATCGCTCTGCAGGACGTCGACTTCGCCGTCAAGCAGCCCGGCGCCTTCTGCTATGGCACCTGAGCCTAAGCAGTTGCACCATCGCTGAGCACCGATGCGAATCACCCTGCTTAGGCAGGTGATGATCTCAGGAGAGCCGGCCCTCGCCGGCTCCACCCTGGACATCGCTGACGCCGACGCCACCCTTCTACTTAGCAGCGGCAAAGCCGAACGCGCCAAGGCTGAAGAGGTCGCACCCGCCGAGGTGCCCGCCCTTCCTGCCGAAGCCGAAGCCAAGCCCGCCAAGCCTGCGGCCACAAAAGCCAAGGCTGCCAAACCCGCCCCTCAACCCCCCGAGGACTGATCCATGTCCATCCTGTCCACCGGCCTGGAAAAGCTTGAGCACCTGGCTCTGGCCCCCACCGCTGTCCGTACCAGCAACCTCGACGGCACCGCCGTTGACCTCAACGACTACGAAGGCGACGTAGTGCTGATCCTGGATGTTGCCAATGGCGGCACCAGCACCCTCGATGTCAAGATCCAAAGCTCCGACACCTCTGGCGGCAGCTACGGCGACGTGACCACCGTCTTCTATCGCGGTGGTTCCGAAGTGGCGTCCTCCGCTGTGGCCTTCAGCCAAGTGAGCACCACTGCTTCCAAGCAGTACATCGTGTTCCCCAAAGGCGCCGCCAAGCGCTACGTCAAGGCTGTGAGCACCACCTCCTCCTCTTCTCACACCTACAGCATCAATGCTGTCGCCGTGAAGAAATACGCCTAAGCTTTTAGCGGAAAGCATCCCCGAGCCCCAGGCCTAAGCGGTCTGGGGCTTTTCTTTGCGCTCTACCTAGACTTCCATCACACCCATCAAAGCAATGGCGCTAAGCGAAGACCTAAGCCTGTTCCTCAACGACTTTGGTGTCACATGTATCAGTGGTCGCACCACCGCCCTAGGCATCCTGGACATGCCCAGCAACATCATCAGCGATGGAACGGTCCTGACCACGGATTACACCCTTACAGCTCGTGCATCTGACTTCGGCACGCTGACTTACGGCGCATCGATCACTGTTGCCGGTGCGGCCTACACCGTGCGCGAAACCATGCTCATCGACGACGGCGCCTTCATCCAAATCGCCCTCCAGAAAACGTGATGGACAAGCACACCCGAGACAACTGGGTCAAGGTACGCGCCGCCTTAGAAGCAGCTGGCAAACTCGACTGCCATCTCTACCGTCGTGCTGTAGCCATCACCAACGGCGCCCCTGACCCAGGGCCATTTGGCTCACTGCCCACTAAGTAGACTGCATTAAACAGCGGAATAGGCCATGACTATTTATGGGCAAAGTGCCGACATCAACAGCAACATCTATACTTTTGCCACGCTTACGGAGGTAGGCACATCAGAAGTCGTAGAAGTTCGTGGCAGTAATTTGTCCTTTATCTGTACCGTAACTGGCGGTGACATCACCTGGCAGATCCAAGGTTCCCACAACGGCACCACTTGGGCATCACTGGACCCCGCTAAGACAAAAGCCGCTGGTACGCACGGCGACTTCTACGTCGGCTACGTCGTTCGTTACGTTCGCGTCGTAACTACTGTTCAAGCAGCAGGGCGCACACTGAGTATAAGTATGGCGTGTAATTGACCCACAGACTTAGGCTGTCATAGAACAAGTGCGGCAAACCTATGTCCAGACGTGAACAGATCCTTGCTGCGATTCGTACAGCCCTCACCGGTACGGTCGGCGTTAGCACGCGCATCTACCGCAGCCGCGTAGAGCCTATGGCCAGGGCGGAATCCCCCGCCATCATCGTTGAACCCGTCAGCGACACCCCTGAGCAAAACACCAGCCTGCCCACCCTCGACTGGACCCTGCGCGTCCGCGTCGTCGTCATTGTCCGTGGCAACACCCCCGATCAGCTGGCCGACCCCACCATCGAAAGCCTCCACAGCAAGCTGATGGCCGACCTAACCCTCGGCGGCTTAGCCATCGACGTTCAGCCGGCGCAAGTCACCTTCAACCTCCTCGAGGCCGATCAACCCGCTGGCGTAATCTTCTGCGAGTTCGACGTGCGCTACCGCACCTCAGTAACCAGCCTCGCCTAAGTAGCGCCACTGTGCCGTGGTACGCCTAAGCAGCATCACGGCTTAGCCTAAGACTGCCCGCCAAGCAACTTATGGCTAAGAGTTCCAGCTCTTCGGAGCAACTTATTGACGTGGTGGATGAGCAATCAACTGCGCCACTTAGCGAAGCCGGCGTCGAGGTCTCGCAACCCACTCCGCCTAGCGTTGTCGATGAGTTCCACGGGCAAGGAGGGTCTTACCTTCTCGACCCAACAACCGGTAAGCGGACACTCCTTGAGCGGACTGCGCCGGCCCAATCTCCCATCCAACCCGAGGTAATGAGCAATGGCTCTGACACGTAAGCGCCTGATCCTGGTCAAGAAAGAATCGACCTACGGCACGGACAGCACTCCTGCTGGCACCGACGCCCTGCTGGTCCGCAACCTCGAGATCACACCCATCGAGGCCGATGTCGTTTCCCGTGATCTGATTCGCCCGTACCTCGGCAACAGTCCCCAGCTGTTGGCCAATAGCCGCGTGAGCATCACGTTCCAGGCGGAACTGGCGGGTTCGGGCACCGCCGGTACGGCTCCTCGTTACGGCGCAGTGCTGCAAGCCTGTGGCATGTCTGAGACGATCGTGGCCACCACCAGCGTTACCTACGCCCCGGTTAGCGCTTCCTTCTCAAGCGCCACGATCTATTTCAACAACGACGGTATCCGCCACATCCTGACCGGCTGCCGCGGCACCTTCACCTTGAATGCCGAAGTGGGGCAAATCCCCACGATCGACTTCACGATGACCGGTATCTACAACGCACCGACCGACACAGCACTGCCCTCCACCACCTACAGCCAGCAGGCCAGCCCGCTGATCTTCAAGCAGGGCAACACCTCCGCCTTCCAGTTCTTCAGCTATGCCGGCTGTCTTCAGTCGGTCAGCTTCGACATGGCTAACGAGACCATCTACCGCGAGCTCGTGGGTTGCACCAAGGAAGTGCTGATCACTAACCGGGCCCCCAGCGGCACCGTGATGCTTGAAGCGCCCGCCCTTGCCACCAAGGACTACTTCAACATTGCCCAGACCGAAACCACCGGAAACCTCACTTTCCTGCACGGTACTGCTGCCGGCAACCGTGTCACCCTGACGGCCGGCCAGTGCGACATCAGCAACCCGAGCTACTCGGATCAAGACGGGATTCAAATGCTGAACATCCCCTATGTCGCCACACCAACAACTTCGGGTAACGACGAAGTAAGCCTCGCCTTCACCTAAGTTGCGCATCCACGCCACTTAGGCCCCACGCCACTTAGCCACTAAGCTTCACCGCTTAGTGGCTTTTTCACTTAGCCGCTAAGCTAGAGGCGTTATCACCCACACAACTTATGGCGTTCGTCCGTAAGAAGGTCAAAACCTTCAAATGGCCTGTAACGGTTGAAGAGCCCGCAGACGGCGGCACCTTCGACAGCTCGACCTTCGACGCCACCTTCAAGCGCGTGGGCCGCAGCGAATTCGCCAAGCTCAGTGACAAGGGCGATTTTGACCTGCTCAAAGCGGTCCTAGTGGGCTGGGATGGCATCGACGATGAAGCCGGCAAGCCCGTGCCCTACTCCCTCGAGGCCGCCAAGGAGCTAAGCGACGATCCATACTGGATCCGGGGTGTGCTCCGCGCCTACACCGCTACCTTCGATGGCGCTAAGCAGGGAAACTAAAAGGCGCTGCTGTCCATTGGGCCAGTACCGGTAAGCGGATAGAGGACAAGACCGACGACGATGCCAAGGCCTTCGGGATTGTCCTCCCGCCCTCCACTGACTCAGAGAGTGACGGCAGCACCTACGAGGTGTGGGAGGAAAACTGGGACACCGTCATGATGTTCCTACGTATGCAGACGCAGTGGTCGACCACCATGGCCGGCCACATGGGTCTGAAATACGAGATCCTGCTCGGTCCTGGAGGCTTATTCGCCCTCTACAATGTGACCAATCCACGCGAAATGCTTGAGGATCTCCAGATCATGGAGGCCGCAGCACTGAGCGAGTTAGCCAAGGAGGCCGATGGCTAAGCAAGTAAGCGAGATCCTAATCAAGCTTGGCCTTAAAGATGTTGAGGGCCTTGACAAGCTAAAGGGTGCTTTTCGCGAGCTTGAAAAGTCCATCGGCCCTAATAATGCTGCCATCGAGCGGGCCAGGCAGAGCATCATCGATTACGGCCGCGACAGCCGTAACACCGAACAAATAATCAAGGGTCAGATCGACGCACTGCGCGGTCTCCAATCTCAGGTGGAGCGCGGCTCCTCAACCTGGGCCCAGCTCGCCACAGACATCGAGCAATTCCGCCAAGCCTCCCGCCGCACAGACCGTGAGATTGAGGTACTAAGGCAGAGTATTCTTAACTCTGCCTCTACGCATAATCAGTCTCGTGATTCTGTACAGGGACACATACGCAGTCTCCAAGCTCTTAGCAACCAAGCTTCACTAACTGGCACAACCTTAAGTAACTTAAGGCGCGATATTGCGAACCTGGAACAGCAGATCGAAGTTGCTGAGCAGGGCAGTCGGCGATTCCGCAGTGCTCTGGGTCAAGCTCTAGCTGTAAATCCGCAGTCCATACTTAATCAGTGGCGAGCCTACCGCCAGGTTTTACAAGATTCCGCTTCTTCTGCTGAGGATCTAGCAACAGCCGAACAACGGTTACGGTCTTTATCAGGCGCTCCACGGATTGAGCAACGTCGTGCAGTATCTGCGCAAGCAGAAATCGTGGGGTCTGCCGAATACCAAAGGCGCTTTGGTGTTGGCGGTACTGCTTTAACAGAACAGCTTCCTGACACCACCGCTGCCTTAAGGCAAGAATTAAACGAGTTAAACGAAGATCTCGCTAATCTTGTACGAGGTGGCACGGATTACGTCACTGTATCTAACCGTATCGCTGAGGTTCAGCGCGAACTACGCCGCGAACTTACCGGCACAGCAGACGCATTTGAACGTCTTGCCCGTGCCCAGTCCGCTACTGAACGCCGCGGCCAGAAGGTAGCAGGCATTCAAGAGTATTACAGCACCCAAGGCCCCTTAGCTCCTGGCGTCGGCGGTTACCGCGATCCCGCAACAGGGGCAATGATCGCCCGTGGAGCGCGTACACCTGACCGTATCCGCGTAGATGAAGCTGCCTACGCCCAACCCATCGGCCCTCAAGCCTTCCCCGAAGCAGGTCGTCGCGCTCAACGAGACATCGAGAGTGCCCTAGACGAAGTAAACCGCATCTACGAAAACTCTAAAGTTCAACGTGCCGAGATACAAGCTAAGTATGACCAAATTTTCTTGGATAAAGTTGAGCAAGGCCTAAACATGGAATCTAGGCTTGTCATGGAGGCTAGTGACAAGCAGTTTAAGCGTGAACTAGATAAGTTCGATGAGAAAATGGACATTGCCGACCGCAAGCGCCGTAGTCGACTTACAGCAGGCCAAGCCGTCCAAGCAGCCGGCGCGGCCATCTCTGGCGGTATCTTCGGTGGCCCGGAAGGCTTCTTAGGCGGCGTTGGCGGTGCGGCTATCGGCTCTGCTATTCCTGGCCTCGGCGTGGTCGGCGGCTCCTTTGCCGGTGCAGCCATCGGCGCCCAAGTGGGCATTTTCCGCCAGCAACTAGGTCAATTCACTGAACAGGCCGCACAAATCAGTAAACTCCGTCTTGGTCTTGCTGGTGTATCTAAGGACTTAAAGGAGTTCGAGACTTCAACACGAGCTGTTGAGGCTGCCAGCCAGGCACTACTGCTCCCACTCGCAGATACATACAGGTACTACACGCAGCTTAGAGCCTCTACAGTAGAACTTAATTACAGCGCGGATGAGACTCGCAAGATACTAGAAGGTACCGCCTCTGCTGTCTTAAAGACAGGAGGAAGTCTGGCTGATGTAGACGGTGCTATGAGAGCCGTCGTTCAGATTCTCAGTAAGGGCAAAGCCGCAGCTGAAGAGGTTAGAGGGCAGCTAGGTGAACGCTTCCCAGGCGCAGTCATTAAGTTTGCGCAGGCAAATAAGATGTCTGTCCAAGAATTGGACCAGGCATTCCAAGCTGGTACTGTCACTATTGATAAGTTTATCACATTTGCTAAGCAGAATTATGAAGAAGGAGGTAAGTACATAGAAACACTTGCGGATAGCACAGAATACGCAGGTAAGCGCATGGAGAAAGCGCTTGAGAACCTGCGTTTAGCTATAGGTAGATCCTTAAAAGACAGCGGAGCAGGTTTCCAGAACTTCGCTGCAGAAGCCGCCGAGAATTTACTTTGGCTTGGTCAGCAAATGGCAGCGTTTGCTACTAATGCTGAGATGTTTCTAGGGGGAGGTATGAAAACCCCAGGAGGCACAGCCAAGGAAATAGCAGAAAGGCTGATTGGTGGAGGTGTCACTGTCAGGGAGATTGATCAGTCTATACAGGATTACGAAAATAAGATAAAAGAAGCGAATGATCGGCTGGCTTCAATTAAGACACGTAACATACTTCAGACTATTTTCGATGAAACGCTCGGTGCTGGCACACCCACCCAAGGCCAGACAGCTACCGCAACTGCCGCCCTTGAGAAGCGTATAGCCTTACTACGCGAAGCACTAAAACTGGCCAACGACTTTACCCGCAAAGGTAAACCAGGGGCAGGTGGTGGGGGAGAAGAAGATACCAAAGCTGCGCAAGACCGGGCTAAAGCCTACCTGCAAGCGTTTGACCAGCGCGAAGAGGCCCTCGCTAATGCAAGACTTCAACGCGAAGAGCAGATTGCTCAGATTCGCAAGAACGCGATCGAGCAGGCCTTCCAGATTGAACGCCAGCTTGGTGACGAGCGCCAGAACATCGAACGTGATATGCAGCGCATACAACGTGAGATGGACTATTCCGCTGGCGAGGTGGACCGCTTACGCCGCCTAGCTTCCGGGGAGGATCCTCGTGTAATTGATGCGGAACGTCGGGCTGCCTCAATCAGCCAAAACGCTACAGAGAATAAACTTAAGATTCTCGAGGACATTCAGGACAAAGAGCTACAGCAATCGCGCACAATTGCTGATTTCCAGAAAAATACTGCAAAGCAGATCGCTGACGCTAATCAAGGGTACGCAAAGCAAGTCGGTGAGATTCAACGTGATTTTGCAAAAGCCTCTGCAAAAATTATTGAAGAAGGGAGCGGTAGGGCCGCTAAGCGCATTACTGCTGCTGCGCAGATTGTTTCGCTAGTTTTAGAGCGTTCTAATCTTAATCAGTTACGTACTGGTTACGGTTACCAGCCTGTTAGTGAGCCTACTGGATTTTCTGGTGGCCGTCCGATGTATCAAGGCCTTTCCGGGGAAGAAGTTCCTACTCAAATTAGGCAGATTGATGTCAAACTTGAGCGACTGCTACGCACACTTTTCCCATCGCAAAATACGCAAAGCAGTTTGCCAGTAAATAAGGCAACCGGGCCCGGTATCGGTCAGCAGTTTCTTGGTCTGCTTGGGTCTGAGCGCGGCTACGAAGACGTTGCTGGCTTGATGCCACTTCCTATCCAACGCATGCAGCAACAGGCTGCACGGCCCTTGCGAATGGTCTGGGAGCAAATACAACGCGCAACGGAAGGTGTTTATAGAACTTCTGAAAAAGAAATACAAAAAGTGTTTAAGCCTAATCCTGCTAGGAATCAGCAGGTGCTTAAGCGCATACAGAGAATGCAGGAAGCTGTTCTTGATTGGAATCCGCTTGAGGCGGAGTGGAAAGAACGCGACAACAGGACTCGCGAGCAAAAGCGCAGCAAAACAATCCCCACTCCGGCCTCCGCGGTTAAAAGTATCGTCAATACGCTTTTAAGCCCCATTGTTGATCGAGTAAATACAGCAGAAACGCAGTCTGCAAGGCTGACGCCTCAGCTCGGTAGTGCTGAGTATGCACGTATTTACAGTGCAAATATGGGCTCGTCGCGTGACTTGAGCTTCATGCTCACAGACAATGAAAAGACTATTATCAAAAAGACAATTTTAGATATATTCTCTGCCACTAAGACTGAGGCGTTTAGATTGCCCCGGCGGTTTACTTCTGCCGAACAAAAAGCTAATACGTTGAATCAACTTAGTGCATACGAAAGTGGAGTAATAGATTCTGCAAAAGACGCCGGAAACTCACTAAGGTCAATCATCAGTAATTTTCCTGGCTTCTATGAAGAAGTCATTCAGGAGGCTAGGCACGCTGGCGAAGCCTTTGCAGAAGGCGCACTAAGGAATCTCGGCACATACAGAAGTGCTCCCGCCGAAACGGAACAGTGGCTTAAGGAGCAGGAAGACAGACGCTCGAAGCAGTGGTCAGATATTTTCAGTCAACCAATTATTACGCCAGGCGTCGAGAGTCAATTTGAAGGCGCCATGCTTCCTGGGCGTGGATTTAACCTATCACGTTTGACCAAAAACTTTGGAAACATTGCAAGCGCATCGCCTAACCCGCTTGGTATGCTCGCTCAAGCTATTCAAGGTGCAGCTCCCACGTCCCAATTAAGGCAGCAGGGTGCTCAGCAGCAGCTACAAAATGAAGACACGAAGATGCTTTTAGAGCAATTTGCAAGTTTGTCTGAAATTACTAAAGCCAGCCGCGATAGAAGCCTTGCTCTAAAAGACCAAAACCGTGAACTCCAACTACAGGCGGACTATCTCAACAAGGGTATCGAACCCTCCTTGGCACGAGAGCTTGCAAACTTGCAGCAGTCTTACGAGACGCAGAAACTACTGGTTGAGCTTGAAGCCCAAAGCCTCATCAAAAAAGGAGAAAATGTTTACCAAGTACAGCAACAGAGAGATTTGGAGTTACAAAACCTAGACACGCTAAACAGGCAGAACCAAGCACAGGCCACTCAAAACGCGCAGCGTGCTAAAGCAATCCAAGACGCCCAGCAGCTCAAAGATGCCGTGCTGAATCCCCTACAACAAGGACTTACACAATCCTTTGACCTACTAATCAACGGTACCGAAAACTGGGGCAATAGTCTTCGACAGATTGCCGCAACTGTGCTGCAGGACATCGCTCGTCAGTTGATTCAGATTTACGTCATCAACCAAGCAATTTCCGCTATAGGCAAGCTGTTCCCCACCCCTGGAGGCATAGGAACTATCCCGGTAGCTGCTGTTGCTGCTAACGGCATGGCTTTTGGCCAGAACGGCATCGTCCCCTTCGCCATGGGTGGCATCGTCAACAAGCCGACGCTGTTCAAATTCGCCAATGGTGGCGTCCCCGGCACAGGCCTTATGGGCGAAGCCGGCCCAGAAGCCATCATTCCCCTGAAGCGTGGTCCTGACGGTAAGCTTGGCGTCAGTGGCGGTGGTAGCACCACCAATGTCACCGTGAACGTGGACGTACAGGGCACGCAAGCTCAAGGTGACGATGCTCGAGGTCAGCAGCTGGGCAGGGTAATTGCAGCGGCCGTCCAGACCGAGCTAATCAAGCAGAAACGGCCGGGAGGTCTGTTGGCCTAATGGCGACATTCACCTACATACCAGATCGTCCAGCAACCGAGACGTCTCAGCCCCGCGTAAGTCAAACACGCCTTGGCACGTATGAAGAGCGTACAACATTCGGAATAAACCCTTTTCGCGACACCTGGAACTTGACGTTCAGTAATCGCAGCACATCGGACATCGCAGGCATAGTCACATTCCTCAAAGCACGTGACGGGCTAGAGACATTTGAGTGGGTAACACCCTTTAATGAGACTGCCCAGTTTATCTGTACTGAATGGGATGTACGTCTTGAGTCCTGCAATTACAGGACCGTCGTCGCTGCCTTCGAGCTTCGTTACGAACCGTCTGCAACCAACGCCTTAATTCCCGCTGGTACCGCAACCACGTTTACCTGGATTCCTGACTTCACTGCAGATCATAAGTACAAAGCAAATACCAACACATTTATGTATGGCGAAGGTTACACTAAACGGTTGAAGTTTGGCTTAAACGCTCAGACTGAATCATGGAATCTACAATTACGCAACCGGACAAACACCGAACGGGACCAGATCAGGACCTTCCTTAGACAAGCTCGCGGACAGACAGCATTTATGTGGACCGACCCTCTAACTGGCGTACCAGGCAAGTATACCTGCACCGACTGGACAACCACATTTAATAATCACAATAACAACGACATCCAAACGAGCTTTAAGAAGGTATTTGAGCCATGACAGTACCCGTTTCAGCGCTACAAGAAACTGCCCCAGGAGCGATCATCGAGCTGTTCGAGCTGGAACTGAACGCGGCGCAACACGGCATCAGCGAGATTCGCCGTTTCCATGCTGGTACCAGCCTCAATAACAATGGTGAGGTGGTTTGGAACAGTAACAGCTACGAGCGTTTTCCTATCGAAGCCGAGGGTTTTGAGTACAGCGGCAACGGGCAATTACCGAGGCCAAAAGTCCGCGTAAGTAACATCCTTAATGCAATTACCACATTACTAACAAACTTGCCCGATGGTTTGGAGGGCGCCAAGTTTACGCGTATCCGCACGCTGGCCCGCTACATCGACGCAGTCAACTTTCCTGGCGGCGTAAGTCCCTACAGCCCCGACCCGACAGCCGAATTCCCGCGCGAGGTCTACTACGTCGATCGCAAAACGATTGAGAACCGCAACGTAGTGGAATTTGAGCTGGCAGCAGCGTTTGACCTAGCCAACGTCAGCGCACCCAAGAGACAGTGCATCGCCAACATCTGCCAGTGGGTCTACAAGTCCACCGAGTGCAGCTATAGCGGTGTGCTGCCTTCGTGTCTCAAAACACTGACGGATTGCAAGGCTCACTTTGGTGCCACAGCTGAGTTACCATTCGGGTCTTTTCCAGGTATCGGGACATACATCGGATGACCTGGCGCACTACAGCACTTGAGCACGCCAAGACCGAGCACCCCCGCGAGGCGTGCGGGTTGGTGGTCATCGTCAAAGGCCGTGAGCTGTATTGGCCCTGCCGCAATCTGAGCACCGGCAACGATCAGTTCATCCTCGACCCCGATGATTACGCCGCCGCAGAAGACAGGGGCGAAATTTTTGCAGTGGTGCATTCGCACCCCATGACCCCACCTACACCCAGCCAACCGGACCTGATGGGTTGTGAGGTCAGCGGTCTGCCGTGGTACATCGTCAACCCCAAGACCGAATCATGGGGTGAGTGCCGGCCATCCGGCTACCGCGCTCCCCTTATCGGCAGGCAATGGACTTGGGGCATCAGCGATTGCTGGACCTTGGCCCGCGATTGGTACACCGAGCATGGTCTGCGCTTGCGCGACTGGGATCGTCCACTGACGCCGGAGCATTTTGAAGCCACTCCAATGTTTGACGACTGCTGGCGTGAGGCCGGATTCTGTGAACTCGAGGAAGAGGACGCACTACAAAAAGGCGACTTTCTACTGATGAACATTAGTGGTTCTGGCTTAAACCACTGCGGCGTGTACATCGGCGACGGCATGGTGCTGCATCACATCCGTGGACGGCTCAGTAGCCGCGACCTTTATGGCGGAGGTGGATGGCTGCAAAAATGCACAGGCCGTCGATTGCGGCACCCGAACTTCGTTACCATGGGTGGAGGCTGAGTAGGGCGATGCTGCGTAAAATCCGCGTTTATGGCCAACTTGCCAAGTTCCTAGGGCAGCGCATCTTTGAAGCGGATGTCAGCAGCGCAGCCGAAGCAATCTGTTTTCTGGTGACCAATTTTCCACAGCTGGAACGCCACATGGCCGATCAGCACTATCGGGTAAGTGTGGGCAGTTATGACCTAACCATGGATGAGCTGCACGATCCGTCAGGCCAACAGGAAATCAAAGTAGTGCCCGTAATGGTTGGTGCCGGAGGCGGCACGGGGAAAATTTTGGCTGGCATTGGTTTGATTGCCTTGTCTTTTCTTCTGCCGGGAGCTGGTGTTTTTGGTACGTTTAGTGTTTTTGGGCAAGCAGCAACTGCTGGTGGAATCTTGACCGGTATCGGCACTGCGGCAAGCATTATCGGTGCCACCTTGGTACTTGGCGGTGTATCGCAGCTGTTAACACCGGTTCCAAAAGTCAATCAGATTACCAGCGGAACTGCTGCAAACACTGACCAGGATCCACGCAAGTCCTACAGCTTCTCGGGCGTTCAGCAAACGTCACGGCAGGGCGTGCCGGTCCCAATTTGTTATGGGGAAACGCTGGTGGGGTCGGTGGTGATTTCGGCAGGTATTGACACAGTGCAGGTGTATAGCTGATGGCCCGCATCTACGGCGCTGGCGGCGGTGGTGGCAAAGGCGGCGGCGGCGGCGGCGGTGGAGCACAGGCGCAGCCCGTACCACGCACGCCTGTCACAGAACCCGACAGCCTTAATTCCAAGCAGTACGCGCAAGTCCTTGACCTACTCAGCGAAGGCGAAATCGAAGGGCTTAAAAACGGCCATCAGTCAATTTTTCTTGACAACACACCTTTACAGAGCTCCAGCGGCACCTACAACTTTCAAAACGTAACTATTGCCACGCGCAACGGCACTCAAAATCAAGCGTACATCCCTGGAACCACCGACATTGAAGACGAAAAACCTGTTGGCGTTGAAGTGCAATACGGCGCCCCTGTCGTCAAAACAATTAGCGATCCACTGGTAAACGCAGTTCGAGTTACCATTACAGTCCCACAATTGCAGACCTTCACAGACGAAGGTGACGTATACGGCTCCCAAGTTGGCCTGCGTATCTACGTCAACTACAATGGGGGCGGCGACACGCTAGTCATAACTGACACCATCGTCGGGCGCACTGCTGATGCATACCAACGCGATTATCTAGTCAATCTTAATCCCATCTATCCACTCACAATCAAAGTAGAGCGGGACAGGCCAGACAGTACAAACACAAAAGTCATCAACGCATTCAACTGGACTTCGTACACAGAGATTATCTACGCAAAGCTCAAATACCCAAACAGTGCATTGGTTTGGTTGCGTATTGATGCTGAACAGTTCAACAGTATTCCTTCACGCTCCTACCTAATTCGCGGCATAAAAGTACGCATCCCCAGCAATGCCACAGTCGATACCACCAACGGCAGGTTGATATACGCAGGCGTTTGGGATGGTACTTTTGGCGCCGCCCAGTGGTGTAGCGACCCGGCGTGGATTTTATGGGACTTGCTCACATCTCGCTACGGGTTTGGTGATCATATCCTTACTGATGCAGAAAAAACTAGCTTTAATGGCAATGCCAGTAGGCTAAATAAGTTTGCCTTTTACGCTGCTAGCCAATACTGCTCCACGCTGGTGCCTGATGGTTTTGGCGGACAAGAGCCCCGCTTCTCCTGCAACGTTAATATCCAAACCGCAGAAGATGCGTACAAACTTATCAATGACATGTGCAGCGTTATGCGCTGTATGCCTTTCTGGAGCACTGGCGCGTTAACTATCAGTCAAGATAGGCCTGCAGATACTGCTTACCTATTTACGCTGGCAAACGTCACCGAAGAAGGTTTTACTTATCAAGGCGCTAGCCGCAAAACACGACCTAATGTATGCGTCGTAAGTTACCTTGACCTCAATAGCCGTGACATCGCTTACGAGGTAGTCGAGGACGCGGAAGCTATTCAGAAGTACGGGGCTGTAAGAACTGAAATCAGTGCTTTTGCCTGTACCAGTCGTGGTCAGGCTTACCGCATTGGTGAGTGGCTTCTGTACTCTGAACGCTACGAAGGTGAAATTATCAGTTTTACTGCGTCCATCGAAGCCGGTGTATTAGTGCGCCCTGGGCAAATTATCGAAGTAGCAGATCCTGTAAAAGCTGACGCCCGTCGTGGTGGTCGTATCTCTGCTGCAACGCCCACTGCCATCACCGTCGATGATGCCACGGGCCTAACGGTGCCAGGATCTGATCTATCAGTCATCCTGCCTAACGGTAGTGTCGAGACACGCAGCATCGCAGGCATTGCAGGCAACGTCATTACAGTCGGCACTGCTTTTTCATCGGCACCTAATTCCAACAGCGTCTGGGTTTACCAGACAAACGATATCCAAACGTCAACTTGGCGAGTGCTAAGTGTACAAGAGCAAGACGGTACTACCTATGCCATCAGCGCCGTTGCCTACAACGCCAGCAAGTATGACTACATAGAGCGTGGCACTGCACTAGAGCAGCGTGACATCACCAACTTAAACGAGCCTGCCGGTTCACCCCAGGCGATGACATTCCGCGAAGTCCTTTACGAAGAAGCGGGCCAAGTTCTTTGCAAGCTGATCATCAGCTGGTTGGCACCTGTCAACGAACGCGGAAAAGTAAGTGCGGTCAACTATCGAGTGCAGTGGCGTAGACAAGACGGCAACTGGACACAGGACACAGTCACTACGCAGGAGTACGTCATCTATGACACCGCACCAGGCAATTACCAAGTTATTGTTTACGGACTGAATGCCGGAGGATTCCCCTCTGCAGTAGCAGCCCGCTTAGATGTATCCGCACGCGGCAAACTAATTGAACCGGCTGGCGTACAAAACCTCACCCTTGAGCAGATCAGCGCCAATTCAGCCCGATTGCGCTGGGACGCTACGACTGACCTCGACGTAAAAGTGGGTGGCCGTGTCCACATTCGCCACACCAGCGTCGTAGACGGCACTGGCACATGGGCCAACTCACAGGATCTCATTCCTGCAGTGCCTGGCTACAGCACTGAGGCAATTGTGCCAATGGTTGAAGGCGAATATATCGTCAAATTTGAAGACAGCAGCGGCAAGCAGAGTCTTGCCGAGGCCAGCGTCATTGTTGACCTTCCTGATCCACTCAGCGCATTACTTGTCATCGACAGGCGTGAGGACACAACCGTTCCACCATTTCTAGGTGAAAGTACAAATCTTTTCTATAGTGCTGCGTACCAAGCTTTGACGCTCGGCGGCACGGCATTATTTGATACTATTCCAGATTTCAACTTACTTGCAGACTTAGACTACTACGGCGATACTGCAACAACTGGCACATACGTCTTTAATGACATCCTAGATCTTGGGGCTAAATACTCACTAGACATTCGTCGTCATCTTGTTGGTGGCGGTTTCTACCCGTCTGACCTGATCGACGCACGAACCGAACTCATTGATACGTGGACAAACTTTGAAAGTGCCGTGGCAGGTCAGGCGAACTCCAAGATCTGCGTGCGCACCACCGACGATGACCCGACTGGATCGCCAACGTGGAGTAATTACCAAGAGTTCGGCAACGGTACTTTCACAGCACGCGCATTCCAGTTCAAGCTCGACGCCTCAATGTTTGATCCGGCACAAGCGTATGCCTGTTA
>Ga0102865_1000222_pt1 | contig 15821 bp, 19 predicted proteins | sample Colrivmet1449C02_FD_78440 | JGI IMG/M metagenome (GOLD analysis project Ga0102865, IMG submission 78440) | Estuarine microbial communities from the Columbia River estuary - metaG 1449C-02 | ecosystem: Environmental > Aquatic > Marine > Intertidal zone > Estuary | place: USA: Columbia River...
AGCAAGACTAACTGAAACAATTGCTGCATCGGCAGGTAGTGCAGTGCAATCAAGTATGGTACAGTTTTAAGATGAAGAAGTTAATTAATATAACAGCCAGCCTGTCATTTACTTTGGCAGGTATGGTTGTTGTATTCATTACACTTAGTGGGGATACAAGAAGAGTAGCTTTGATTTCTTCGGTGTCGGCATTACTAGTGCACTACACCTATGAAATTTTAAGGAGCGACAATGACTAAGGGTTATCAGCCACGGACATGATATAGATACTAAAGCAGGACGTAGGATTAATTGGAAGCGCGACTTGGCTATTGGTCAAGAGCGGTGAAGATTTGTTTGAAGAGTTTATTAAATCATTAGATGATGCAGACTTTGAAATCAAGCGCGACATGTATCGTAACGGGCGCATGGTTGTAGAGATGCAACAGAAACCTAAAGACAAAGACTGGAAGCCATCAGGTCTGGCTGTAACTAAAGCTAAGTACTGGGTGTACATGTTTAGTGCAGATGCATACGCAGTGATTGAAGTTGCAAGACTGAAGAAGTATTTAAAGATTAATAATAAGATTCCATTGAAAACATTTGCACCATACAGTGCCAACCCAACCAAGGGTTATTTGTTAATGGAAGAAGATGTAGTTAAACTCATGAGTTCAGAACTCTACGACACCAAGGAGAAGAAATGAAACTACCAATCGTTGAAGTTAAGTTATGCTCGCACCTAAAGAATGCTAAGCCAGGTCAACTGTCAGCAGACAAGTTGCGTAAGATTGAAGGCGGTGGACAGCTGCACCACTGTGCAGCAGATGCATACGAAGCTATGGATGCTGCAGCTAAAGCAGAAGGAATAGAATTAAAGCCAACGAGTGCAGGTGATACTTACCGTACACTTGCAGCACAACTCCAAGGCTTTAACCAACGCTACCAGTTGGAGCCTATCGAAGGACAAAGTACCAGGACATATGAAGGTAAGAAATGGTATTTGAAGAAGGGGATGGCTCCACTGGCTGCGCCAGGTACTAGTAAGCATAACCTTGGGATTGCAGTTGACATTGCCAATGCCTCAGGTCCAAGGCTTGAGTGGTTAGTAAAGAATGCTCCTGAGTTTGGCTTCTCATGGGAGGTAGTTCCTGAAGAACCATGGCACATTCGTTATGTCGCAGGGGATAATGTACCAACACGCGTTAGGGAGCATCTGAGCGCGTCTGGTGGCAACGTAGCATGACATGTGGGCAACGATTGGTCACAGTGTGAAGGTTAATAACCGAGAGGTACCCTTCCTCATTGATGACCTATTGGCTATAGTGATTAGCCCAAGGCCAGAGAATGATTGGCAAGCTTTAATGGAAGCTGTTCCCGGTGATGAGCCGGCAGAAAGTAAAGATGCACTGCAGCCACTGCGTGAAGCAGTAGTAGATTGCATTGACATGCTGTCAGAACAAGACCATTTTATTATTGATGCTATGAACTCAGAACAAATAACTTATGATGAGTTGGGCAAACGATTAGGCACATCGCTTACACATGCCTGGCGTCTACGCAATGCAGCATACAGGAATTTAAAACAAATACTAGAACGTCATGATGTTATAAGAACTTACTTAAGGTTAGACCATGAGTAATGAGTGGGCAGAAGAAGTCTTGCATGCTAAAGACTTACATGATTTATCTTTAACATCTGAACGTATTGTTCGCGACAACGAGCATGGTATAACTGTTAACCTAGGTTTGTCTAATGAGTTCTGCATTAACCTTTGCCAACGTTGGACTAAAGCTATGCGCTTTGCTGATTGGGAATCAACCATCATGGTACATGCATTCTTTCAAGGGTTTATAGATTACCTTGATGAGTATTTAAAGGAAGAGGGAATTGACTTTAGGGAGTACCCTGAGTTATAATATTAATATGAAGAAAGAAACTAAATATTATACATGTCGTGCTTGCAGTACAAGTTTTACCCATACCATCAGGCAGGGTAGAGACCCACAGTATTGCTCTGACCAATGCAGAGGCAAGAGCGTAGATAGAACAGTAAAGCCATTGATATGGAATTTGAATTGTAAAGCTTGTAAAAAAGATTGGTCAATGGAACGCGTCAAACAAAGTGGACGCAAGCCACACTTCTGCCCTGACTGTTATGATGTAGCTAATAAAGAACGTCATAATAAAAGACAGAAAGAACGTGACAGAAGTTATGTTCCTAAAAAAGAACGTGCTTTGACTGAACAAAAAATGATTAAGTGGTTACCATTTGAACCATTAATAAAAGTATTATTACAAGGTCATATTAAAGATGAAGACTGGGCTGTTATAGATTCACGTGACCGCAGCACAATAACATACATGGCAACCAAACTAGGTTTGCAATACAGTTCTATGTCTCGTTACTTAGAACCAGGTGCAAAGATTAATGCATACAAAGCTGATGAGTTTGCTATCCGCTTACGGATTGCATCCTATGCTTATCTGGGGAATGGGGTTTTATAAACTCGAGGTAGTTGACTTTGAGGTTGGGGAGAGACAGCGCCAGGCTTCACGAAAGTCCATGGCGCTAGCCCGTGAGCGTCGTATAGATGCTTTGCTACAGCAAGGTTACAGTCGAGAGTTAATAACAAAGGGAGGTCACCTCCGCAAACGCGACGTACCAACTCTCGGTGACCAGAGTTAACTTGGAACAGGCCTGAGTCCCAACTCTTATTTTTATTTAGATGATATGTCATCTCACCTTTACTGTTCCATGTAGCATTAATTGCTTTGATGCGGCATCTTGATTCGCGCCAAGCAATGTAACTAAACTCTTTTACTGGCAGGCCAGCAGCTTTTATAGCGGGTTCCCACTTAGGACAACTGTTGGTGGCAGCTGATGCTTGAGTGGGGAAAGCAAAAAAAGTTATGGCAATAGCCAATATAAGTTTACGCAATAGTTTTCTCCTTGTTAGGGGTTTATTATTCTGCAGCCTTAGCTTTCTTATCAACCTTGTTGAACACTTGGTTGATTTCTGCAGCGGACAGTTTACCGTCGTCCAAGAAGGCTCTTGATAATCCTTCTACTACGGTGGCTACACCAGCCATGCCTGCCATGAAGCAGGCTTTCCATATTGATACGCCGGCAATTGCGCCAGCACCAATAACACCTAGACCTGACGCTGCAAATGTTGCAACGATTCTCATAAGAATATTATTTATCTGTTTCATAACTCTCCTTATTGATTCTTTAACATGTCATTTAGTCTATTAATAATTTCATAACGCGCAGTGTTCTCTTGGTTTGGAGTAACAACTGTTAGTGGTATACCAAGCAGTGATAGTAATGAGTTAAGCTTTTCTTGATTAGCAGTGCCTGGCTCTTTTGCTTTCTTGATTCCTGGTATTGCTGAAACTCCAGGTATACCTTCTCCAGCAACAAGTGGATTTAAATAACGTGATGCAAGTCCGACAGGACCACCATAACGTTGACCAACATAACTTGCAATGTCACCAGGACCTTGAATCTTTTCACCAGTAACAGCCTTTTGACCAAATAGAATTTCAGCTGGAGTTAAATACTGTGGTGCAATAGATGAAAGTATGCTTCGTGGGTCAGTAAGCCCAGTCTCTAATGGAGATGGTGAACCAGCACCTGGGAAACCAAGGTCTGGTTTAGCAAACAATCTACCAGCAATTGGGAATGCACCAGCCTTTGTCAAATAACTTGGTGTCAATATACTATTGCCTTCTTTATCTGTGTATGCTTTACGTGCTTGATTATAAAGCTGATATATCTGTGGATTGTAAAACATGTTTTCAAATTGAGCTGGTAAGTTGCGGCTCATGAACATCCAGAATGGAACTACTTGTTTGATAACTTGGTCTGCTGCGGACAAGTTGCTGTAATCAATTAAGAACTTAGAAGTTCTAGCTACTGATTCTGCTGGAGTTAAACCTTGACGAATGCCATCATAAGTAAACATAAAGCGCGCATGGTTTTCAATTAGACTACCAATGTCTGCTGATTTTTCTGCAACCTTGCCAGCTCCACGTGAAATCTTTCCTATTACTGGCTTGCTTGTAGCTTCATTACCAAAGAAACCTAATTTGCCACTAACAATATCTCTTACAACTTCTTTTGTTTGACCACCACCAGCAGCACCATATAACTTTAATGCTTCTTCAAATGCATAGCGTTGGTTCTTAGGAACTTTATATTCAATGAAGAAGTTCTTAATATAGTTTTCTGGAGTGTCAGTATAAGCTTCTCCTGAAGCAGTAATCTTTCTAATATATTCATTCCATTGACGCGATAAAGGAAGTCCTTCTTTGAGGTACTCTAACTTTGCTCCGCCTGCTAGCATCTGCATACCGTTGCTCAGTATGTTACGGTTATGAAATCCTGGTGTAGTAATCAACCATGTCTTTACAAATTGATTATACTCTTTAAGGAAGTTAGCAAACCTACCAACCTGAGCTGGTTCTTTTAATGTACGAATGTTATTCCAGATTTGAGCAATGTCTGCGCGGGCAAGTCCATCAGGAGCGACTGAACTATCTAATGCAACATAAGCATCTTCGATTAAATTAACAATTGTTTTTAATCTCTCTGGCTTTATAGTTGCTAGATAATCAACTACCTCTGATGCTGGACGTGAGAACAAGTTAATATAATTATCAGCTAAGTTACTACCAAGTGATGCCCATGCTGCTGCTACTGCATCTTTGTCTCCTGCATTTCTTGCAATCAATTCAAGTACATTATCTAATTCAATAAGAGCTTTTTCTGTTATTTCTCTGCTTGCTTTACTTGCACTTGATGTAGTGTTCTCTCTGCCAAGTTTAATTATTTGGGCACGAGCTAATGCAATTTCTTCTGGCGACCAATTAGGAATAAGTGTCTTTAAGAATTCATTTACATCACCAGTAAAACCACGACTAATCATTTCTCTTAATATATTTTCCTGTGTCTTAATTGGTAAGGTACCACTAATCATTCCACCCTTATAAAGACCTGCTTGTTCTGCAGTAAGAAATGATGGTCGATTCATTCCACTATAATGTTCAATCATTTTTAAGAATGCAACATCACCAGAAAATTTATTTGCAAACTTTTGTAGTGCAGCTGCAGCATTGGTCTCAAAGAAATCTCCTTTGAATGCTCTGCCACCTTTAGCAATATAATCTGCAGTTGGTTTATTAGCAAGTTCATTTAATCTTGCAATGGTAAGGTCGGTGTCTTTTAATACATGACCAAACCATACGCTATCTTTTTTTAATACATTAAGAAGATTACGACCAGGTAATGGTGCAGCATCAAGTCCAAAAGCTTCAAGTAAAAGTTTAGCTTGTGTTCCTTTACCAGCCATTTCAGCAGAAGCTTTATTAGTTAATACTTGAGGGAACCATCTATCTGGATTTGTTGATGCACTAAAGCCAGTGCCTACTGCTTTGCCTGCATGACTATCAATTACAATGCCAAGTTGTTCTCCAAACTTGTAAAGGTTTTGAGCAAAAGCAATCTCCGCTGCATCTCTGCCAAGAGTTTTAGCTAATACTTCTGGAGTATTAGAAGTTAATACTTCAGCTGGAACTGTTTCAATCAATGAATGAACTGTTGTAATATATGGTTTGTATTCTTTGTTTGAAAGAATTGCTCTGGCTTCTGCATTGATAACTTGATTCGCAAGTCCTTTATATCCTTTATAAACATTGTTCTCAGCTAAACGTTGTACAGATTTTAATGCTTCACCAGTTCCCTTTTTAAGAACTCTACCACTATTTAAACCAACCTTTAAGTCAATTACTTCTGGACCCATGCCTTCAGCACCAGTTATAATTTTTCCGAATGCTCCACCTGGATTATAACCTAATGGTTCCCAGTTCCATAAACCTAAACGTGCACGTGATGTTGCTTGACCAATTGCACCAGTAAGTTTTGCTGTACCTGGAACAGTAACTTTTGGCGCAAACGGTATGCCCCATCTAAATCCACCTGGCAAACCAATCTGTGGTCCGATATCTTTTAATGCAGCATAACCTTTGACTGCTACTTCATCTATAATTTGAGGTGTAACAGTTTTAACAAAGTTTTCTGCTACTCTACCTTGTGCAGTGCCAGCATATCTTATAGCATCTTCTTTAGCTACTTGAACTGCACCGTCTAATGCATCAGCTAATGCGCGCTTAGTTCCACCACCTAAAGTTCTGCGTGGACCAGCAGCACCCCATTGTCTTGCAGCCTTAGCTACTGTTCCTCTTGCAAGTACTCTTCCTTCTGCCTTTGCTGCTTCATCTGCAACTTGTGCAGCTTTAGCAACGATAGCAGCAGCACCTTGTCTTATTTCTTTTTTAGCGGCACTTTCACCTAACTGTACAACTAATTGTTCTGCGGCTTGTTTAGTTGCACCTTTAACACCTTGTTTAACAATAGCTTCTGCTGCATCTTTAACTAAAACTTCTGCGCCTTCTTTAACACCAGCAGCAATAAGCTTCTTACTTAATTGTCCTACAGCAACTTCAGCTGCAGTACCAGTACCAAGAGATAGGTAAGTGACTGGGTCACCTAAAACATCTAATGCAAAAAAGATTGTTCCATCAACATATTTATTTCCAGTTGGTTGAACACCAGCAAAAATTGTATTACGAAAAGTTGTATCTGTATCTTTTATTTGTTTGTAATAATCTTTAAGACTGAATCCACCTTCACCAGCAAAGCCACGTTTGCCTCCAGTACCAATCTTCATTGCAACGTCAAGTCCTTCTTTAACACCAGAAACAATTATACGGTGTGGTGTATCTAATACGGCTAATGGACCAGCTATTGCTTTAAGAACAGCAATGCCTGCATCTTTATACCAAGGTAAATCTGGTGATGCTGTTTCAATTTGTGTTGGTGTGTACTTTGTACCATACAACTGTGACTGTTTATAAAGAATTTGTTCGTTTAACTTTTCAGACAAAGGTATATCAGCACCTTGTGTCTTAGTTTTAATTAAAGGAGTAGTTTTAGGAGTAGTTGCAGTAGGCTTTGGTGTTGGTTGTCCAACTACAGTGGTAGGAGTAAAACCTGAACCATATACAGTTCCAACCCAGTCAACTGTTCCAGGAACTGTTGTTGATGGTGGTGTAGGAGTGGTTGCCATTTATTTTCTTGTCCTTATCTTTGTATATACTTGGTCTACAAATGGATTAATACCTGCTGCATTTATCTTTGCTAATACTGCTGAACCTAAGTTCTTTACGTATGCTTCAGTATAAGCTTGAGCATTTTGTGCACTGACACCACGTTTAATAAGGTCGTTATATCTTTCAGTGCCTTTTTTATTTACATAATCTACTGCTGGTTTGTAAGCTACTGTATTACCGTCTGGACTATTTACTAAACCATAACGCGCTTCTGGATTTAAACCATATTGACTAAACACATGTGTTTCTTTTTGTTTAGCGTAAGCTTTTTTAGCGGCACTCTTTTGACTATAGATATCTTTAAGCTGTGTATAGTAATCACCACTAGTTAAACCAGTTCCAGTTAACTTACCTTCTTTTGCGGCCGTTCTAGATAAAGCTTGTATGTCTGCTAATGATGTTACGTTTTCTAAATTGTCTCTAGTAAACTCAGAGAGTTTGTCATTACCATTATAACTAATAGCTGCTTTATAATCAGGTGCATTATAGGTAAGCCATTCATCTTGCGAATACCACGTTGGTGGTTTCTTAAAGCTAGCAATCGTTCCTTTAGGGTTAGCAATGTACTGAAATGCAGTGTACTGTGATGCTTTAATAGGGTCTTGAAACTCCGTAAGATACTGATTGTATACTTGACCAAGGTCTAATCCTGCCATAAATAATCCTTACTTCTTTTTAGCTGTTGCTTTAACTGCTGCTGCTCTAAGTTGTGGGAACTCTGCTTTAACTTGTGCTGGTGTTGCTGTTGGGTTAGCTGCTATGAATGCATTTGCTCTAGATTGTAGAGCTGGTGCATTTGAACCTTTAGCTGCTGCTATTTGTTTAGCAAGTATATTAACTGCTCCTGAACGAGATGCTGCTGTCTCTGCTGCTGCTTTATCAGCGGCTGCTTTTTCTGCTGCTGTTGCTGCAGCTATACGGGCTGCTCTTTCTTCTGGAGTTTCAGTTGACTCAGTGGTATCAATAGCAAGGTTACCAGATATTCCAAGTTCTGCAATAGCATCGCGCAATGCATTCTCACGTGCAATAGAATCTTTCTGGAGTTGTAGTCTAGATGCAGTGTACTGTTCTTGTATTGCATTCAACTGTGCTATCTTAGCCTGGTCTAGTGCTCCTTCTTGTGCGGCTTTCTGTGCAGTCAGTGTTGCTTGTGCCAGTCTTTGAGCCATTGCTTGTTCATTTAATCTTGACTGATTTGCTTGTGTTGAAGTTGCAGCAAGTGTTGTCAAAAGATTATTATAATTAGCTGCTCCACCTTGTGCTGCTGCCTGTGCTGCTAGCAATCCTGGTTGGACTCTTGCTGCATCTACACCTTGTGATTGCATGTACTGAGCAATGTCATTAGATACTGGAGTTGCTGTTGCACGTGGTGCTGTGGCATAAGCGTTTTGTGGTGCACCTTCTAAGTATGTTTTAAGTGCGCCGAATCCTTCATCGGTTAAACCTTGCGCTTCTCCATATCGAGTACCTAATCTACTTAAAAGATTACCATATGTTGTGTTTGCAAAAGCGTCACGAGCAGCTTTTTGTTCTTCTAAAGTTGTGTTTAATGCTTCTGGAATTTGTCCACCTTCAACGCCTGCAAGTTGAGCTTCATAATACTTTAATGCTTCTTGTGCACCAAGTCCTTTTCTTTGTAACGCTGCGTTATCTAATGCTTGCTGTTGATTATACTTTGCTATTTCTAAATCTAATTTATCTGATGCAGTCTGAGCTTCTAATCCACGAGCACTACCTAATGCATCATAATAAGATGCTGGTGCACCACTGCCACCACCACCACCAAGGATAGCACCTGACCAATCATAAGTAGGAAGTTCAAAGTCAGCAGCTACGTCAACACTAGGAGTATCAGCTGTTGGTGGCAGTATTGGATTAAATACAGATGGAGCACCTGCTCCTGGTACATTTGTTTTTGGACGCGCACCTGGAGGTGCTGGTTCGTACTTTGTTACAGCCATATTATCCTACCTTAATTCCAATAATGCTGCAGCATCGGCAGCTATTTGTCTTGCCTTGTTTGATTCTATATCTTTTAATGATTCTTGATAAGACTCTTGACCTTGTGTTGCGGCCAAGTCATATCCTCTTAATTGATTAGCCAAATCACTTTGAGCATAACCCAATTGCTTAGTTCTCTCTGAGGCATAGTCACCCAAAGCTTTCTTATATACACCTGAACGCACACCCATGCCTTGAAGTCCACGCTGACCATAGTTGGCAGTAAGTCTTGGGACTTGTTTTTGTATACCAAAAGCTGCTTCTTGAATCTGGGTAATAGGGCGTTGACCAGCAGTCTCTGCCAGATAACGCCTGTATGTATTAAGAGCTTGTTGCTGGCCTAGGCTAGTCTGCAAGTTTCTACGCTGCTGCTCATATATTGATGGGTCAAATGCCATTTAAATTACCTCTTATTATTATAGCGAAAATTTTCCATATTACCACTTTTGTAAAGGGCAAGTTGCTAATTTTAATTTAACTTTAGCTTTCATTACACACATACACAAACTGCACTGAGTGGTTGCCTTAATAAACTTTGGGCAATCCTGACACAATGAGTATCTAGTACTTTCTTCTTCATCGCTCACGTATTCAGTCTTTGGATTTAAAAAATCCCAGGGTCTAGTTACGCCTACTCTAGCCTTATAATCTTTCCAAGCTGACATTATTCCTCCGCTAACTTAAATTCTTTACCATCCCATATTACACCAAGACTTAAGCTAAATGCCTGCTCTTTAGTAATTGGAACTATTACGGGTGCTGAATTTAAACCAGCAATTAACGGTTGCATGTTAAAGGATATACCAAAAGAACCAGTATACTCTCCATCTACAACAGCTGCAAAATAACTAAATTGTAATTCTTCATTCATTATATTTTCCTTCTAATTATTAATATTACAACCATCTGGATAACAATATCCAGATTGCACAAATTGCCATGCGCCCCAAACGGTTGATGTTGGACAACTACAACCACTGCAACCGGGAGGACCACAGGTACCATTATAAGATATACCACTGCGTTGATATAAACGAGATGGTGGCATGCAACAACTATCGGTTACATTAGTACCTACACAATATGTGCAAGGTGTAGGTGGAACATAACCACAACCAGTGTAATTGGCTATATATACTGCGTCATACGTTCCACAGGAACCGTTAGTATATGAACGCATTAAATCAAAACCTGAACAAAATTGATTGCCTGTCCATTGTCCAGCTCCAGGGCATGGTGGAGGAGGAGGTTGATATCCACAACTTACGCTATTGTATTCTAATATTTCTTGATACGTGCCACCACTACCATCAGCACGTAGATTATAAAGAGTATAACCACTGCATTGGTTTGCTGCAATGAGTGTGCCATACGGAGGATAAACTGGTGGAGCAAATGGAGTAACTGCATTTGATGCTGCTGAAGAAGCAGATTGAATTCCATAGTCAGTTAAAGCATAAATTGTAAAAGTATAAGATGTTCCATTTGTTAAACCGGTTACTTCAATTGGTGAACCTGCGGCAGTTCCAGTAAACCCACCTGGTGATGAAGTAGCAGTATAAGAAATACTTCCTTTACCAGTGGCGGTTGGTGGAGTAAAGGTAATAGTAGCTCGAGTGTTTCCAGCCGTGGCAGTACCAATTGTTGGTGTGCCAACGGTGTCACCGCTACCATCTATAATTCCAATGATTGGCATTAAGAACTCAAGTCTCCTAGAGCAACCCAAATATTAGCAGCTCTTTTAATTAAAGTAGCAGCAGTCCATTGGCCACGAGTCTTTACTCCAGGGTTACCATTTAAAGTAACACCACTAGTAGGAACAAATGTTAATTGGCCAGTACCTGTTTGGACAACAGTAATCTGCGTACCAATTGGAAATGCTACAGAAGATTCTAAAGGAATAGTTACGTTAACTGCAGTTGCTGATAAAACTTCAACAATTTTTCCATCATCTGCTAATACTAAGGTGTAAGCAGTTGTTTGATTATTTGTTGCAATATGATAAACAACGTTTCCAACTACTGAAACGCTAGCACCAACTGTAACGCTGCCAGATACAGCAAGAGATGTTGCGCTTGCCACTCCCAAAACTGGTGTAGTAAGTGTTAATGATGCAGCTAATTTTACTGAGGTTACGTTGCCATCAGCAATGAGTGCCGTAGTAATAGCTTGACCAGCAATAGATGCTGTTCCTATTGCTCCGGTATCAAAGTTTGAACCAGCAGACAAACCATTGGTAAAGTTTGCTATTGCAGTGTTGTTTGAGTTGTGCTGTGCAGCAACAATCGGTTGACCATTTTGAAAGTTTGGAAATGGTATTGTAAGTGTAGCCATTGTTAAGTACTCCTAATTTTTCTTCTCTTAAATTTATAAGCGATTGAATTTAATCCCCAGGCTCTTCCTGGAAAAATTGTTGCATCTGTTATATCATCTGGACCCATGAACTCTAACTGTACTGCAAATCCTCTGCCTAAAGGAGCAATACCTTTTCTTTTAATTACTGCTCCACCAGTGTTGTAACCATATTCTGCAGTGCCGTAAACACCACCAGAACCATCTATCGAATAAGTTCCACCACCAGAAGTAGCATTTAAAGTAATTGTTCTTGTTCCGCCAAGTTGATTTGTTTCATCAAAGTTTTTATAACGATTTAATCTTATTGCTGTAGCCGATGTTACATCTTTAAACACAAAGTATGGACGAATAAAAGTTTTTAATTGAACATATGCTTTATCATCAAACCATGATGTACGATAATAAGATTTAAATCTTCCGCTCAATGATGGTGTTGCACCAACAATAACATCGTCATCAGTATTTGCATAATCATCTACAAAGTATACGTAAGGAAAATCATCATCTGGATGAATCATTAAATAATAAGGTTGGTCATCTGCAGTGCGCCAGTCACAACCAGATACTAAACCAAATCCAGGAATGACAGTTGGAGTTGCATCATCTGATAACATAGGTGCAGACTGGAACATGGTGTATGCACCTGTTCTACCAATGGTAGCATCATATATTAAATTAACAGTTGCATATGCTGGTGGATTACCCTGTTGTGGTGTAGCATATGGCAATGACACCCATACTCTGTTGCGTATAAAGGATAAAGTTATTTTATCAGTGTTCTGTGCATTAACTTCATTGTTAATAATAATTGGTCTTATGCGTTCAAAGATATCTTGTATGCCATTACGATTATAGAAATATAATCCTTGCGGCCAGTCGAAGAAATAAACTCCACCATTACCAGCAACAGCTTGTTGTGGTGTATCAACACCAAGGTTAGTTGAAACTTCTACTAACTGAAATGAGTCCGCGTCATAGCCCATAAGCAAATAAATAGCTTTAGGTTTGAATATCATTAGCTGACCATCAACTATTTTAATTGCACGTATACCTTCTCCACCTGCAATAATATCAATGTAGTCATCTTGGAACCAGTTCTCTGGTGAGCTTTCATGTGACCAACGGAGTCTATTAGGATATGCAGTTAATGTTGGAGTTGCATCACTATTATATTCTTTTGTATTAGCTACAAATAATTTATTAGCATGAGCTACTGTATGTTCTGCACGTGGCATAAAGCCACCAACTGGCAATTGGTATGGTTGCCATGTAGGGCCAGATGCAGTAAGTGGAGTTGCATATGTATCGCCAACATTCCATTTATACATATTTGCTGCATCTCTACCAAGAGCAACATACAAAGTATCTTCCCATTGAGTCATGCCTGCACCATTAATAGACTTAACTGCTAATGGAGTTAACGACGCACTATTTAAATAACTAAAGTTGTTACCAGAAGAAACATAAACTCTTCCATCATATGAACCAGTTGTTTGATAACCAGTTGTTAACATGATTTGTGGCGCGGCAGGATACTTATAATTATATAATCCTTTTGGATTCCATGTTCCAGTAAATGCTATTGGACTAGGGTTTTTTATTTGATAGCCGGCACGGGAGAACACACCACCACGTGGGTCAATCTCAACATTGAGCATCTCAGGTGATTCATTTGGTGCTAACTGAAATTGGTCAGCACGAAAGTTAAGTCCACCAGTAAAGTCAAATAACTGTTGAACTGCAATTTGAGCCATTGTTTACCAGGCCACCGCACTAGGAACAGATGTAGAACTTGGTAAGACACGAATACCTGGAACATTCAACCCATAACCAATTCCAGATAGTTGTAATCCACCAGAGTAAATCAATGGTTGGTTACCATTAGGTGCCGTCAGATAATCTTGGTAGTTCTTTAGGTTAGTAACAAATTGTTCTCTATAAACTCTTGCCATTTCTGCATCTTCTTGGAATTGATAGATGCGTGACATGGTATAGGTCATTAGACATGCTTGTAATTCAAGGTCTAAGTCTACATAGTTTAATGATTCTGAGTTAGTTGAATCTAATAGCCAGTTATAATTTGGCTCACGATATCCTCTAAGATAAAGCGTATACAATTGATTTGGGCGCGGCCATAGATATAGTGAGTTAGACCATAGAGAAAAATATGCTGGAATGCCAGGTTGATTATTGGAACCTACCCACCATCTTTCACCTTGGTCTTGACTAATATAAATTAATTCATTACCAAAATTATTATATTGGTCTGTGCCTTGAATTGATACAACATTTATCAATTCTTTTATTTCAAATAAATTAACAATTGTACCTATCGTTACATAGGGAGATGGTGCATATGCTGCATAAAGGACAAATACTGATTGGTTACCAGTGATAACTCCGCTTCCATCATTAGTAGTCGTGTCTATTGTAGATGAATAGTTTGCCTCAAACCAAGGCCAACGAGTATCGGCATCTACGATTGTTTGAAAACCTTCTTTAAGATATTGCAGCACTAGGTCTTGGTTAATATCATCAACATCAGTATCATATCCAATTTGTAATTGAGACATGTCCTCAAGTAAACTAATAAGCCAATAAGAGTTTAAACCACCTGTTGGGTCTAGTGCCATGTTATATTCCTATTCTTTAGACTTTGCTGCTTTAGCCTGTTGATTTAAATGACCAATACAGAATTCGGTTTTTTTAGCTTGTGGTGCTCTACATCTTTCTTGCTTCATTTCATTCCAGTGTGTGCAAGTTGGCACTGGGGGAATGTATTCCACGCCAGAAGGTGGAGCAAGTTCAGTATTAGATTGCACAAAATTAGGCATAACGCCTGCTACATCTTGTCCAGACTTTGGTGAATTATACATCTCACAGTTTGCTGGAACTTGGCTTGTAAATACTGGCTGTCTTGTCATATGTTTATTATCCTTCGTGATAATTTGTTCTCTATGTATTGTACAAATTTTTTCATTTAAAAGGAAATAGCTGGCACTAAGAGGGTTGCCCGAAGGATGACAACCTTTCAACTCTTAGCACCAGCTAAACCTATTTAACTAGCCGAAGCTAATTAATTTATTATGCGTCAGCTGACAAGTAGCCCTGACGTGAACGGTTGGAGCAAGTAAGCTGTCCGTAGGCCAATACGATGGCGTAACGAGCATCTTTTTGTGCAACTGTACCCTGTTGGAATGGCGTTGTGGTCCACCAATGTCCGTTCATACCAGTAAGCTTGAGGTACTTCGAATTGAGGAAGTACATCGAGGCATTGGATACCTGGTTACCTGGCATTGCAAGGTCAAACACAACTGGTGTCTGCTTGAACATCAAGTTTTGGAATCCAGCATTAGCCTTAGCTACGTCCTGGTAACGCACGTTTGGTGTCAACAGTGACTCATACTTGCTGAACAACTGCTCAGTGGTGATGATAAGGTCTGGAGTATCATTACCCTTCGATGCGTTGTTGTAGGTATTTGCCATGTTAACTAAGCTCAAAGTTGCACCTTGAATGCCTGCCTGAATGGTTGGGTTCCACCATGAACTGGTTGCTGCGTCGATACCACCGATTGCAGTGTTCAATGAACCAGCGAATCCGCCGATACCGTTGAACTCTTTTGCGGTGCCACCAGTACCGTCATTGGAGCTAAGAAGCTGACCGTTGACAAGTGACTTAATCGACATTTCTGCCTGCATGATTTTAGCATTCAACAACTTGATGATTGCTTCTGTTCCACGGTTCTGTGCTTCTTCGATACCGCTAATTGCGATGGATGCAGCGATTTGCTTCCAGTCGTATATAGCAGACGTGATGCCGTCTTGTGGGGTAAGAGCAATGTTGTCATAGCCCGAGTAGGATGCAGCGGTTGTGTTCTCCTCATAGAGCACTGGCTCTACGATTTGAGTTCCGCCTTCTTCCATAACAACTCTTCCGCCTGAATTCAGGTGGTTCAAGAGCACGAGGTCCTTGAAGATGTTATCAACCAGCGTTGGCTGGTAGTTTTGTAGTGTCGTAGAAAACAGTGCATTGTAGTCTACGGACTGCACGTTTGGTGAAGTCATTTTATTTTCTCCTTATAATGTTAGTGTTTTGGTTAAAGCCCCAAGCCTTTTTTGGCTTGTTCAAAGGCTTCAAATACTGTTTTAGGTGCAGTAGTTGCGACTGGACTTCCACCTTTAGAAGATGTGCCTGTGGAAACAATTGTTGCCGAACGCTTAGCTTGAACTCTAGCCTGTTCTTCTGCCAGTTTCTTGCTGGCTTCAGAAGCTTTAGAATAAACTTTATCAAAAGTAATCTGTTTAAAGA